>Ga0224556_1000384_pt1 | contig 11588 bp, 9 predicted proteins | sample 714S315metaG_FD_183007 | JGI IMG/M metagenome (GOLD analysis project Ga0224556, IMG submission 183007) | Peat soil microbial communities from Stordalen Mire, Sweden - 717 S3 1-5 | ecosystem: Environmental > Terrestrial > Soil > Wetlands > Peat | place: Sweden: Norrbotten County, Stordalen Mire...
CGGCGATTCCCAGTATTCGCTTTATGTGCTGCGAGGCGCGACCACAACAAACTGCGTTACCTGTAACTCTCAAAACTTGTATCTGGACGGTCAATCCCTTGAAATCGCCCTGCCGGCCAACCGTTCTATGGCCTTCAACATGAACGTGGTGGCGCGCACGGCGGGAGTGGGTGGAGTGGCCAGCGTCTTCTCCATTATCGGTGGCGCCAATGGCGCGACGGTAAATTATTCATCCACCATCACCCTCAACCAACTCGGCCTCACTTCGGCGAATGTTGTCCTTGCCGTCAACTCCGGTTTTCTAGAGGTGCAAGTAACCGGCATCGCGGGGACTAACATTCGCTGGACCGCGACGGTTCAAGCCGCTGAAGAGTCCTACTAAAACCCATTCTTGGAAATGGAACATTTATGAAAATAACGAACACCGAATCAGGCGTGAGTAAATCATGCCTGGGTTTGAACTTCCTACCGCAGCCCAAAGGACAGATGGTCATTGCCCCGTCGCAATTCAAAACGAGCAATTGCCTATGGCCGTTTCTGGCTTTGCTGCTCCTCGCCCCGGTTCTTCTGTTTGCCCAGCAATACTCCATTGACTGGTATAAGATCGCCGGCGGCGGCGGCACCAGCACAAACGGCCAGTATGCCGTGAGCGGCACCATCGGTCAGCACGATGCCGGCGGGCCGATAACCGGCGGCAACTACTCGCTCACCGGCGGTTTCTGGGCGCTCATCTCGGTGGTGCAGACACCGGGGTTGCCGAATCTCATCATTACGCATTCGGGCAACAGCGTCATCGTGTCGTGGCCGGACACCGGCAGTTATACGTTGCAACAGAATGCGAACCTCGCGCAGACAAATGGCTGGACGACGAGCGGTTATTCCATCACAACGGTCAACGGCACGAACAGCATCACCATCACGCCGCCCACGGGAAATTTATTCTTCCGCCTCTCAAATCCCTAAAGCGCAGGATGCAAATTATTTGTCAACCGAAACCTGACGTAGTTGGTCGGACGCATACGTCATTGCCATCGTCTCGGCGCTGCTCTCGGTCGCGCTCACGGTGGTGGTCGTGGCGTGGGTTGTCATCCGCAATTCAAAACGCGGGAAAGGTTCAGCCGCTGGTGCCGAGGCTGCTGGCGGCGGTGGCTGGTTTTTGGGCGGCAACGATGCCAGCGCCGGCCAGCCGCCGCCACCCCGTCACGGCCAGCATCACGATTCCGGTTCCGGCGGACATCATGGCGGATTTGACGGTGGCGGACATCACGGCGGCGGATTTGATGGCGGTGGCGGCGGTCACGGCGGGCATTGAACCCTCGAACCACGCGCCCTACCGGGAAATGCTTTTTTACACGAATTTCACGAATTGACGCGGATTGAATTGTCGCGGAGCGACGCCGGAAATTAGCCAGCTACGAAGTGGCTGGAACGCATCCGCAAGATTCACCCGTCCTGAAAGGACGATGGATTCCGCCGTCCCTTCCGCCTACGCGGCGCGCCAAAGCGCCGCTACGGCGCGACGGCGGCAGGACGCATTTTATTGGGGGACAAACCAGACACAATGTGTCTGGCTAATTTCCAGTTGTCCCTTTTGGGACGAAACAAATTCGTGTTAATTCGTGCACCACAATTCGCGCCAGCGAACGGCTCATTTGGGCATCAAACTCGTGGCGGGCTTTGGGGAAGCCAATTCGTGTCTGAAAGTTCTCGACTCGGTTTGGAATTGGGCGTATCAAATCATCAGTTGGAAAATCTGGGCTTTGAATTGCCATGTTGTTTCGGAAATTTTTTAGGCTTGGGATTCTTTTTGTATAAAATCAAATTCTGAAACTATATGAAATTTACATTCTTGCACATCTCGGATCTCCATTATCAGCCTGACTGGCATGAAGAGATTGAATTAGTTTGCAGAAAATTCATCGAAGACGTCACAAGTCAGGCGAAGAATTATGAGAATCTTTACTTGGTTTTTTCGGGAGACCTTGTATCTGCTGGAGCTGATAATGAGTTTTTTCAAACATTTGATACAAACCTTGTAAAAGCATTGGATTTAATAGGTTTTCCAAAAGAACGCCGTATTTGTGTTCCTGGGAATCATGATATTTCGCGAGATGCGTTGAGACCATTGTTGACAATTCAAAAGGGAACGTTAACCGAGATGACGGATGAACGATTATTCAATAATAATCTTCCTCAAAATTCAAAAATAATTTTTGCGCCAAAATTCGAGAATTATAAAACATACGAATCCCAATTTGCTAACTATACAGCTTGCGCATCAAGTTTGGGAGGTGCTGGCTGGGATTTACCGAATGGAATTGGGATTTATTGCCTTAATACAGCAATTTGTTCGTTTGCTAGCATTGAGGATAATAATGGCAAACCTATTTCTGATCAAAATCAGCTAATGATTGATACGCGATCATTGCATCAATGGCTCACAAAAACAGATTCCACAACTCGCATTCTAGTAATGCACCATCCGTTGGAATGGTTGGCTGGATGGGCAAAATCTGAACTAGAGAAGATAATCGCGAATAGTTTTCAATTAATTTTCTCTGGCCACATACACGAAAATTCAGCGACATTTTCTTCCCGTGGTGCTGGAACATCAGTGCATTGTTCTGCACCACAACTTTTCACAAAAAAAACCGACCTTTTAGGTTATTCATTTGTGAGCATAGATACGTCGGATAAGACGGTAGAAGTTTCTTATCGTCAATGGAGCAGTCCAACGCAAAAATTTGTGATGGGAACTAGCCTTGCTGGAAATGATTCAGGAAAAATTATATTTTCACATCGCTCAAGTAACTATGTTCCGATTGAAGTCATCCCGCCCGTTTCTCAATCACGCGACACCTTGGCCATTCTTCAGGCAGAATTTGATGAAGCGACAACTTGTTATTCTTCGAAGAAGCTTCTTTGGGTTGATCGCGACCTCGCCAATCTATCAGAGAAAAATGCAGAGGGTGGAAATGTCGTTTTAATAAGCCAAAATGAGTTTATCAAAAATTTTCGGGGGTGCATTATCAGAGCTCCGAAACAATTTGGTTTAACCTGTTTAGGGCGATTCATAGCGCTTTCATACTATCGCCAAAAAGCAAATGGAACTGCGGTGGCAGTCCTCAACACAATGGCAATGCCTCATCATAGGGAGGGAATTGTTAAGCATATAGAGGCAAGATGCAAGGAGCTCAACATAGAACAAAAATCTCTCGCCGGAATTATTCTTGATAATTGGCACAGTGATAAAGGAACGCGACGCATTTTACGCGAACTGAAAACGGAATACTCCAATGTTCCAGTCATTCTCCTTCAAAGCATGGATGATTGTGCGCAAATTGCAGATGCTATTGAGAGCGAAGAAGAGCAGGCTTTTGAACCGCTTTTTTTATGGGCGCTAACACGAGAAAGAATTAGAGAGCTCGTCGTGAAATACGTGCATGGAATGGATGCTTTAGATGATAATTTAGTCACAAAGAAAGTAATCAATGATATTGATGCTCTAAATATGCATCGAACTCCGCTTAATTGTCTATTGCTTCTGAAGTTGGCTGAGCAACAGTTTGATGACAGCCCTGTTAATAGAACCGAAATGATTGGGAGAGTTTTATATCTTCTTTTTTATCAATTTGATAAAATCCCAAGGTATGCGACGCGCCCAGATATAAAAGACTGCGAATATGCCCTTGGATTTTTTTGCGAGTGGCTTATGTGTTCTTCAAAGACGGCGTTCTCGAAGGATGAATTCTATCGCAAAGTAAAAGAATACTGCTCTCTACAAATACTCGATCTCGATGTAGATGTCCTATTTGGGTTTTTAGTTACTGAAAATATCTTTGTCCGAAAGGGGCTTGAGTTTGAGTTTCGCTTTAATTATTGGCTGTATTTCTTTGCTGCGCACCGGATGCATCATGATTCGAAATTTGCTGAATTCATCTTGTCGGAACGCAGATATTCAGCTTTCCCTGAAATAATTGAATTTTATGCAGGCATCGATCGGAGGCGATCCGATGCGGTTATTCGTCTAACTGAGGATTTAAAACTCATGAATGCCGATTTCTCTAAACGAACAGGTATTCCAGCGGAATTCAATCCATTCAGAAATGCCCAGTGGTCACCAACCACTGATGCAATTGCGCAGCTTAAACAAGAAGTAGAGAACAGCATGGCAGAGTCAACACTGCCCGCAGTAGTTAAGGATAGAATCGCAGACCAAAATTACAACCGCGCAAGGCCATATAATCAAGAGTTAGCAAAATTTATTAACGAGTCATCACTTAAGCAACTGGTCCAAGCCATGAAAGGCGCAGCTCGTGCACTCCGAAATAGCGATCACGTTTTGCCAGACGAAAAGACGAAGTTGCTTGAAGAGGTGATGAACTGTTGGGTGCGGGTTTGCCAAATTTTAACTTTAATATCTCCAGTTCTGGCCAATCAGAAGAGAGCCGGATTTGAAGGAATGGGCTTTTATCTCGATAAAACATTTGATGGAATTGATACAGTTGAAAAGAGGTGGAAAACCATACTTTCAGTAATTACGGGAAATATAGTGACCTGGTATCAAGAGGATATCTTCTCGAAGAAGATGGGCGCACTTTTGATTAAATATGTTCGGGATCATGAAGATAAACTTGGAGAGCTTCTCGTCCTTTTAATGATGGTTATGCAAAAGCCACTTGGTTGGGAGAAAGAGGTTGAGCGCTTTATAGTTAGAGAAAATAAAAATTCGTTTTATTTAAATCAAATTTACTTTGCAACGCGTCATGAATTTAAAACTTCGTTTTCTACGGAGCGAACTCGGCAAGATTTGCGGCGCTTGGCGGCAATGGCGGTTGCAAAGCACGAGACGGGAGCCAAGCATCCAAACCTCCAACTTATTGAAAAGGCTGCTAAAGCAGTTTTGGATAAAGACGATGTTAAATAAAGGTATAAAGAGGTCAGTCCTTGGCATTGAAACAAATCCGTTTCCGCCTTCGTGAGACTTCGGCGCGATGAATGCGGAGAAGGAATTATTTTGCAGGACGTTTTCCCATCAGTTCAAGGAGGCAGCAGCTCCGTCCGATATTTCGCAGCGAGTTTTCCGGCTTTCTTCCTAAAAGCCGCCTGGGCTGTCTGGTCAAGCTTTGGTGGCGGCGTTGTCCGATGCTTGAGACTCATGCCCACGGCCTTAAAAAACTTCTCGACTCGGTTTGGAAATGGGCGTAAAAATTCAAAGGGATGAAAACCAGAAAAGTCACTGTCACCGCCGTCATCACACTACTGATGGTGACACGGGCGTTCGCCCCCACGAATGTTTCCATTGGCAATGGCTTTCAACAGAGCAATGGCACTTATCTGAACGCGCAAAAAATCGCCGGTAATCTCGCCATTACCTCTATCACCATTCAGGCAAGCGGCCAAATAACCATTGTTACTCCTTCGGATTTATCAACAAGTTCATCAGGCACGCCGCATTTCGACCTTTGGTTGGTCACGCCGACTTTGAATGTCGATTATAATCTGAATATGGCCGCTACGGGCACTCTTTATCTTACCACGAGCACGATAAATCTGGATGCACCGATCACTTCCGGCGGAACATTGATTAATCCTTCGCGCATCATCGGCGCGGCCACTGTGGTGAATGTTCTTAGTAACGCCGCCAGTGTCCAGCAGGCCATTGATATTGCAGCACCCGCGACTCCAGTCACCGTTCAAATATCTCCGGGCCAATATCCCGGCGACCTCACGATCAACAACGAGCAGGTGACGCTGCTGTTGTTGCTGGCCAGGACCAACAGGGTTCCGGTGATTATTAACGCCACCAACCTGATCATCGGCTTGGATTCCTCCGCCGCCACCAACGACCTCACTATCAATGGCGGCGTTCTCTATGTCACCAACGCGCTGGCCACCGGGGCGTTAGACGTGCGGAACGGGACGCTGACAATCAGCAACGTCACGGCGACCGTTGACAATCTGCTGCTGACCAACGGCACGCTCAGCACGATGATTTTCAGCAAGGGCACGTTTCAGGTGGGGAGCACAACGGTGACGAACGGCCAGCAATTCGTCATCGGCGACGGCGCGGATATCGCGAATTACGTCATGCAGGGGGAAACCCATTCATTCAACAATGGATTGGTTATTACCAACAATTCGATCCTCTCTGGCTGTGGCACGGTCAACGGCGCGGTCACAAATTATGGAACGATCTATCTGAACCACGGCTGTGACATGTATTTCAACGGGCAGGTGGTGAACTACGGGAAGATAATTTCCGCAGCCAACGCAACGCCACATTTCACCGGCGGGCTGGTTGACTACACGACGCCCCGTTCTTTTCCCGTTCTGACATCGGACGGTGGCATCGAGGTCGTAGGCGGGCAATTCACTTTCACGGTTGCATGGAACACGAATCAGGTCGTGGTAGTTGAAACCTCCACCGACCTTCAAAACTGGACTCCAGTGCAAACAAACACGATGATTACGCCTTATTTTCAGGTCGCAATTCCTGCACCAACAGTGCCAGGAGGGGCATACTTTCGGGTGAGATTGTCACCATGAGTTCAGTAAATATATTGAAAAGAGGTCATAAAGTGGTCAGTCCTTGGCATTGAAACAAATCCGTTTCCGTCTACGTCCGCTTTCATCTGATTTCAGCGAGACAAGTCAGACTTCGGCGCGATGAATGCGGAGAAGGAATTATTTTGCGGGACGTTTTCCTAGGGTAGTTCGTTCCTCACAACCCTAGGCTAATTTCCGTTACGCCTTAAGCGTAGCCGAAGCTCGGCATGCCATCTAATTCGCGTCAATTCGTGTAATTCGTGTCAAAATGTTTTCGCTGGTTCGCGTATTTCGCGGTTCAACTTATTGCGGCGCGACAAGCCAGCGCAGTTGAATTAAATTCGCCTCAACATTTATCCCATGACCTCCAATCACAACCTTCGTTTTGCGAAAATGCCGCTTAACTTCGGGACGGGCAGCATCCTGGTCCTGGGTTACTGGGAGCGCACACGGTAGAATTGCTGGGGTTGGTTGGTCCAAGTGGAATCGCTGAAAGTATTGGTGCCGTTGACCAGCGCGTTGGTGCTGACTGGCGTCCAGTTCTGCAAATTGGTGGAGGACTCCACCACCAGGGAAGTGTTGGTAGCCCAGGCGAACGGTAATCGGAATACATGGTCCTGCCCAATGAAGCCATTTCCGAGGATTTGAGGCTGGGGCAGATACGTCCCCGCCCTGACCGGCCAGCCTCCGATGGTGGCACCCCAGCCCACAGTGCCGGAAACGTAAAATGCGGTGCCGGTATCGCCGGCAAAGAGGGTGCTGTCGTTGCTGCCCGACGCGCCATTGACAGCCGGCGCGTTGCCTTGGAAATACACCTGGTGCAAGTTGTTTCGGTTGTTCGAAAAAGCGTATAGGCCAATATTGGTGACGCTGGCGGGAATGGTCACGCTCGTGAAACTGCCACAGCTATGGAACACCTGGGTGCCAATGACAGTCACACTGTTGGGAATCGTGACCTGATTCAGGTTGCCGCATAAATCGAACGCGCTATCCCCGATTTTGACGACGGTGTTGGGGATGGCATAGGTGCCGCCCCGGCCCTGCGGGAAGTCGATCAACGTGGTCTGGTTCTTGTCAAACAACACGCCATCGGGGCTGCTAAACGACGGGTTGGCCGCGTCCACGGTGAATTGCGTGAGGCCTGAGCTGTTGGCGAACGCTCCTTGATCACCCATGTAAATGCTGGTGACACCTTGGGGAATGTTAAGGCTGGCAAGTTTGCGGCAAGAGCTAAACGCATTGGTCCCAAGATGGGTGACGCCGATGCCGATGATGACGTTCGTCAGGCCGGTGCAATTGGCGAACACCGTGTCGCCGAGCGTGATGACGCTGTCGGGAATCGTCACGCTCAACAGCCCGGAACAAGACTCGAACGCTTGATTTCCTATGTTGGTGACGCTGCCGGGAATCGTCACATTGGTTACCACCGTCTTGCTATAAAAGGCTTGGTTGCCAAGGTTATTAACCGGATAGCCGTTGGTAGTGCCGGGGATGACAACGTTGCCGGACGAACCAGTGTAGCCGGTGATGGTGATGGCTCCGTTGTTGGTGGTGAACGTGAACTGTGCCCGGCTGGCAATCGGCCATGCCAGCACGAAAAACAGACCCAGGCACAAAAATATTTTTTTCATCAACTGGAATTTCCCCTTTGGTTTAATGCCCACGACCGGCGTGGGTGGTTTTCGTGATTTTCTGCCTGCTCCCTGAATTAGCAAGTCATTTTGCAAGTCCACCACCGGTTTTTGTCCGGTGCGGGAGGTGTTTTGACGCCAGGGTTGGGGAATCCAACGTGGAACGGCCGTCCTGACCACGGCGAAAACTCTGGAGCGCGCGCGAGAGAATTACAACCTCTCGGAGATTCCCGCAGCGGCCGTTGAGGAGATCACCCGGATTCAAACCCGCAGCCGGCTCAACTCGGTGGTGGCGACCGGGGTTCCGGGTTTCATTGCCAAGGGCGGGTGATGTTCAGGCTGCGCGGCAACGCAGCCCTACCGAGTATGAAACCAATTTGCGGTAATTCGTGAAATTCGCGTCAAAAAGTTTTCGCGTATTTAGTGTATATCGCGGTTCACCTCATCCGGCCTGCGGCCACCTTCTCCCCATCGGATGCGGAGAAGGAATTATTTTGTGGGACGTTTTCCTATCCGCTCAAGGAGGCAGCAGCTCGGTTCGATATTTCGGCGCGAGTTTTTCAGCTTTCACTTTGAAGGCGGCTTGGGCGGCGGCGTCAAGTTTTGGCGGCGGCATGGTCCGATTCGCCAGGGGAATGCCGACGGCCTTAAAAAACTCATCCTGCCCCGCGGGCGAACAGAGGCATAACAACCGCGCCGCTCGTCCAGACAAATTGCGGAACTGGTGCGGTGCATTGGCCGGAATATTGACGGTCTCGCCGGAGCGCAAGGCCGATTTCGCGCCACGAAATATGAACTCAAGCTCGCCTTCGAGCAACGTGAACATCTCCTCGAAATCATGACGATGTGGCGGCGGGCCGCCACCGGGTGGAACAAACATGTCAATCAGGCAAAAGCGACCGTCTGTGTCCTGGCCGCTCAAAAGGATGGTGTAGGTGTCCCCCACAATTCCGAGGTGGGTCAAACTTTGGTCGGTGTTTGGCCGCGCGAACACGGTCTTGCGTTTGAGATTGTCCTTGGGAATCGTCGAGGCCTTGGATTTCTTGGGATTTTCTTTAACCATGATTTCATAATGGTGGAAAGCGGGCGTGGATGTTATGGGGTGTTCACCCCACCCGATGCGGAGAAGGAATTATTTTGTGTGGGTTTTCAATGCATCTCCGCCAAATGAGGACAACACGCAGCTAATGTTAAATGTCCAAATTAACTTTGTCCGCGATTTGGCTGAGATCTTGTGCCAGTTTGCTTTCTATATTCAAAATCAATTTCAGGATGGCGCTTAAATAATCCGAGCCAAATATTCTTTTGTGGCGGCATAACTCAATAAACCTGTAATTCGGAACTCCGGAATTGTGCGTCGGATTTCCAGAGGCGTCAATTCTGCGTCTCAGCGGTTCACCTCATCCGGCCTCCGGCCATATTCTCCCCATCCGATGCGGAGAAGGAATTTTCCCTCACCCTTAATCCCTCTCCAATCCAATGGGCGAGGGGCAACCTCCCCAGAGCGGAGCAGGAATCTCCCCCCGGTCGAGGCGGAGAGGGAATTTAATCAGTGTTCATCCGTGTCCATCCCGCCTTCGCTGCTTGCTTCGGCGCGACAAGCCGTGGTTAAATTCGTTTTAACATTTAACTGCAAAATGAAAATTCTCATCATCAACGCGCACCTCAATTATCCCGGTTGGTCGGAGGGCAAGCTGAACCTCACGTTCACGGATGCGGCGAAGGCGTTTTTCACGGAGCGCGGGCAGCCGGTCGCCGAGACGTTTATCGAACGTGGCTATCAGCCGGAGGAAGAGGTGCAAAAACACGCGGCGGCAGACCTCGTCATCCTGCAGACGCCGGTGAACTGGTTTGGTGCGCCGTGGATTTATAAAAAATACGTGGACGAGATTTTCAATGCCGCTCTGGCCACAAAGGTGATGCTCGTTGGCGATGGCCGCACGCGTCAAGACCCCAGCAAGCAGTATGGCATGGGCGGCAAAATGCAGGGACGGAAGTTCATGATCTCTGCGACTTGGAATGCGCCGCGCGAAACGTTCGACAACCCCGGCAGCTTCTTATACGGCGGCAAGGGCGTGGCCGACCTGTTTCTCCCCATCACTTCCAACTACAAGTTTTGCGGCTACGACATTCTCCCGGCGTTTGGGGTATTCGATATTTACAAGCACCCGGACATTCCGCGCGCGCTGGAAGATTACAGGCGGCATTTGGAGAAATATTGCCTTTGAGCTTTACCATTCGCTTCGGTTACGGGCCGGCGGGTGACCGGCACGAAATGATTTCCCTGATCCGCCGTTACCTGGCGGTGGGGAAAAATTATGCGCCGTTGCTTTTGAAGCTCGCGCGGTCGTCCGCTTCCAGCCAGTCGAACGTGCTGCTCTTCTCCGGATCCAGTCCGAGCTTCTTGCATGCCTCGGTGAAGTAGGCGCGTTTTTCGGGGTTTTTCATCATGCTGGCGGCCTCCACCTCATCCGACCAGGCTTTGATTTCAGCCGGCGTTTTCGTTTTGCCGTTGGACTGCAACCAGACGCCGATGTCCTGATAATTTTTCGCGGCCTGGACGGCGGTTTTGAACTGCTCGCCGTTAATGCCTTTGAAACTGAAGAGCATGTTGTCCAGCGGACAATCGTAATGATATTCGCCAAGCTTGCCGTTGATGCTGGCGCGGCATTTATCGGTGGTGCGGTCGGCGATGGCGAATCCGCCGGTGCGTTCGCGCGGGCTGTGCGGGGCTTGTTTGGTCAGGTCGCGGTCAATGATGGGCGTGTTCATGTTTTTTATATCAAGTCAGTTATTTACCGTCGTGTTCAGGAGAAAATTACGCGGCATGTCATGTCCCGGCCATGGGGTGTAACCCTAATGCTGGATTTCTTCAGAAAGACTACGCGCATTGAACTGGCGCGGCGGTTCCGTTAGTTTCAGCGCATGGTAAAAAAATTGTCGGCGGCAAAGGTCGGCCCAACGGCTGGGGCCGCTGTCGCTGCGGTGCCTTCGGCAATTTCCATCGAAGCAGTGAAACGCATTTTGCCGTGGCTGGTGGCGGTGGCGTTCTTCATGCAGGCGCTGGACACGACGATCCTGAACACGGCGGTTCCTGCGATTGCCAAGGCGCTGGCCATCGCGCCGTTGAGCATGAAGGCGGTGCTGTCCAGCTATACATTGAGCCTGGCGGTGTTCATCCCCATCAGCGGCTGGATGGCGGATCGTTTCGGCACACGCCACGTTTTTGCGTGGGCGATTGGGACGTTCACCTTAGGCTCATTGCTGTGCGGCATTTCAAACAACATCCATCTGCTCGTGGCCTGCCGTGTCCTGCAAGGTTTTGGCGGGGCGATGATGGTGCCGGTGGGACGGTTGACGCTGGTGCGGACATTTCCAAAATCGGAACTCATCCGCGCGATGAGCTTC
>Ga0224556_1000387_pt1 | contig 11566 bp, 12 predicted proteins | sample 714S315metaG_FD_183007 | JGI IMG/M metagenome (GOLD analysis project Ga0224556, IMG submission 183007) | Peat soil microbial communities from Stordalen Mire, Sweden - 717 S3 1-5 | ecosystem: Environmental > Terrestrial > Soil > Wetlands > Peat | place: Sweden: Norrbotten County, Stordalen Mire...
ATCTTCCGGTATTTCCACCGGCCGCTCTGTCACCTTTCCGGTCTTCGCATTCCGCAGTTCGAAGATCCCCTTATGCGCCAGTTTCCAGATCACGCGGAGTTCCAGCGCATCTCTTATCTTCTCGATGTCGATCGCGATGTTTTCGTGATCCCTGATCCAGGTCAGAACCGGCACGACCGCGCCAATCAACGCAACAGCCCGGCTGCGGAACACACCGTTCGAATCATTGCCGGCGCTTTGCTCGCCGAGTTGGCTCACCACCATTTCCCGGATCGCGTCGGCGTTGCCCACCGCGAAGGGATTGAATGTGTTGCTGTCCTTGCTCCCGCTTGCGACCAGGAGATTGAGATGCAGCACATCGTCCTCACGCCCGAACCTCCGCGCCAGCGCCAGCACTTCCTTGAAGAGTTTGTTGTCGGCCTTGCCATCCACCGGGACGAAGCCGCTCGCATGGGTCAAGGCGTTGGCAAGAAAGCTTAGGATCGCCGTGGTCTTGCCGGCGCCCGTCGTCCCTGGAATTGTTGCGTGCTGGCGCCCATCCTCCGGCGAGATCCACAGTTCCTTACCTGTCACGTCGCGGCCAAGATAGATGGTGCCGGATGCTTGGCGCGGTCTCCGCGTCGCCGGATCGGGATGGTTCCAATCCTTCATCCTTGCGCTTTTGGGCAGGCGCATCGGCAGCTTGACACGCCGCGTCAAGACATGCGCCGCGTAGAAGATTGCGGACGGCACGACGAGATCGACCGTGGCGGGCTCGAAGACCATCGCAACGGCGGCGACGGCCAGAACAACTCCCGAGAACTCGCTCACCAACCCGGCGGACAGTCGCGTTGTGATCGGCCGGACGTCGCGCAACGCCTGAGCGCCGGTGCGCTCGAAGCGATCCTGCGGACCAACGATCTCGCGCGGTATCATGGCCTTAGGCGTCGTCCGCGAATAACTGAATCTGTTTTTTTACCGCCCCGGTAGCTGGGATTCCATCGTGGCGGGGAAGCGCATATCATATCGGCGTGATTGATGAATCGGCCATCCGCCAGCGGTTCGAAGCGCTCGCCCCCGTGTTGGACGAGCGCGGCCTACGACGTTTGGCGGCGGCCGAGGCAATAGCAGCGGGTCGCGGCGGCGTTAGCGCCGTCATGCGCGCCACAGGCTTGGCGCGCAGCACGATCGGCCGTGGGCTGGGCGAATTGCGTGCTGGGCAGATACAGGATGTGGACCGCGTGCGCAGGCCGGGCGGCGGACGCAAGCCGCTGAGCGAGACGGATGCAAGCCTACTCGATGATCTGCGTTCTCTGGTTGAGCCGGCGACGCGCGGTGATCCGCAATCTCCGCTGCTTTGGACATGCAAGAGCCTGCGCAAACTCGCCGAAAGCCTACGCGGCATGGGCCACAAGATCGGCCGCACGCTGGTGGGTGAACTCCTGCACAAGCTTGATTACAGCTTGCAAGCCAATCGCAAGACGCGCGAGGGATCGAACCATGCCGATCGCGACGCGCAATTCCATTACATCAATGATCTGGTGAAAGAAGCGCTCGTTTCGAACGAGCCTGCAATCTCCGTCGACACGAAGAAGAAAGAACTCGTCGGCGACTTCAAGAACGCCGGGCGTGAATGGCAGCCGAAGGGTTCGCCCGAAGCAGTTCGCGTGCACGACTTCATCATTCCCGAACTTGGGAGAGCCGTTCCTTATGGCGTCTACGACATCGCTAGCGACGCGGGATGGGTGAGCGTGGGCGTCGATCATGACACGGCTGCCTTCGCGGTCAACGCCATCCGAAGCTGGTGGAAGTTGATGGGCCGTGAGCGTTATCCGAATGCCAACAGCCTGCTGATCACCGCCGACGGCGGCGGCAGCAACGGCTCACGCGTGCGCTTGTGGAAAGTCGAGTTACAGAAACTCGCCGACGAACTCGGCGTTTCGATCACCGTGTGTCACTTGCCGCCGGGCACGAGCAAGTGGAACAAGATCGAGCATCGCCTGTTCTCGTTCATCACCGGCAACTGGCGCGGCAAGCCGCTCGTCAGTTATCAAGTGATCGTCCAACTGATCGCTGCAACCACCACCAAGACCGGCCTCGAAGTCCGAAGCGAACTCGATCTGACCACGTACCCCGTTGGCGTCAAGGTCTCCGACGACGAACTCGCAAACATCAACATCGTCCGACATGACTTCCACGGCGAATGGAACTATACGATCAGCCCAAAAGCCAAGACTTTGCAGCAATAGTTCGCGGACGGCGCCTTAGTCCCTCCAGGCCCTGGCCTGCCCCAAGCACCTCACTCTTTGAGGCCGAAGGCGGCGGGCCCTGACGCGGTGTTAGGCCCCGATGGCGCGCCGGGCGGCGGGATGATTTCCGGCGGCTGTTGCAAGCCCCTTGCAAAGGCAGGCGGGATTTCCCCTGGGCCTGATTGGGCCTCAGCACCCAGTGGCAGGCTTTGCGCAGATCCAGCTTCTGTTGAGATAATCCGTGCGGCGCTCGCCGCACCGCCGGCCCGATAGCTCGCTCCCGCCACAACCGCCACCAGGGCCGCGGCACAGAATGCCTTGATAAAGGTGCCGCCACCCCTCGACCGGGACGCCGCCACAACGCCATGATCATTGGCCGGGAATTGCGCTACGCTCCCACGACGGCTTTCGACTCCAAGGAGAAGCCCCGCCAAATAGGCGCGATCCTCACCGGCCAAATGGAGATGCACATCCAAACGCATGCGCCTGTTCACTGCGGCTCCATCACTCATGGACTGACCCTCTTTCTTCTTTCACGCATCAATTATGATCCATCATCGGCACGCGAATAGAAAACTTTCCTTACCGCTTGCCCTTATCCCGCTGACCACTTGCCTCTGCGCGAACCGCCTCAATTGCGCGATCAATCGACGGTGCCGGCAAAGCCTCACCAAGGGTGCATTCCGCCGCCCAATGATCCCGTGCTCCGATCGCCTCCACACGCGGACTTGGATGCGGCCCAGCGCCGGATGCGGGGAAACCAAGCGAGTGAAGCGCATACCAGAGCTGCCGGTCGACAAGCTTCAAAAAGGCAAATTGCGCGGGAGCCAGGACCCCTCCGCGGCTCCGCGCTTCGATCAAGACGCTCATCAGCCCCGGCGTCGTAAAGCCGTTCCGCGCCATTGTTTTCAGAATGTCCCCTCGCACTTCGGGGTCCGCAAGCCGCTTGTCCACCCTCGCGACGAGGGCACCCGGGAAGGCGAGCGGGGAATTAGGCCCGGCCGCACCCTCTTTGTCCGCATTCGCCAGGCTGTCCGAGAGATCCCCTAAGAGTTTGAGCGCCGCGCCGCGCTGGCCTGTTCCATGCAGAGCGAACACGGCCAGAAGACAGCGGATATGCGGAGCCGCGCGATCGAGCCCCCGCCATACATCCCCAAGCTGGCGGCCGAGCTCCTTCCGTGCCAGGCTCTCATTGAACCCGCCGTGTTTATCCGCCGCCCAGCGGGCGATCCACTCACTCGCATTTAACGCGAGATCAGCCGGGCGAGGCTCTCCCTCCCGTATTTCCACAAGACCAAGACGGCGGCTCACAAACGCCGCGGGGCTCCGAAACACTCTTGCCTGCTCTTGCAATAGGCCATCAAGATCCAATCTCCGCGAAAACCGCATGGGCGCTGCCCGCCGGAAGCAAATCACGGCAAGCCCCAGCACCAAAGCGATCGCCGGCACGCGAAAGAAGCGGCCGGCCTCGCGCGCAAGCTGGAGGAGTTGAACCGCCGTCACCTTGGCGGGGTTCGCGGCAAGCACTTCCGCGTCGGCGAGATCATACCGGTTCGTGAAGAAATGGATGACCCGCATCTGCCCATGCAGGATTTGCATCACGAGTGCGCTGACCACAGCATGCTGCGCTTGCCACAAGTACCAGCCGCCCGCTCCGAGGCCTACGACGATCGCGGCGAGAGACAGCAAGAGAGCGCCATCGCCGCCGCCTGCATCGCGTGACCCCGGCTGGGCCATTACTTCGGCTCCGCCTGAACGGTTTCCGCCAACACCTGTTTCTGCAGGCGCATCACCTGCTGGAACACCTTACGCAGATAGTCCGTTTTGTGCGCTTCCTTATGGGAATGATAAAGACCGACGCCCTCCCACAGGTCGCCTTTCGCTTCATCGAGGGCTTGGCGGAGAATCCACGCCCCGCCTTCGATATTGGCGCACACTTCATCCCGTAAGGCGCGATAGGTCTCTTCCTTCGATGCTTTCCAATGGGCGGCCAGCTTTGGCAGCCAAGAGGCATTAACCTGCATTGGCCCGATGTCGACCGTGTGATTGCTATTGCCGCTGACCTCCCCGAGCCGCCCATTCTCCATGTTCAAGAGAATCACGAGGACCGCGGGAGGCAAGCGGTAGGTGCTTGCGGCGGCGTTGATGCAGTCACTGACGAAGGCCCCCCGCGCCATGTTGTCGGCCGCATGGGCGGACAGCGTACCTCCAAGAAGGGCGGCGAGGGCCGCAAACAAAAAGCGCTTCATGGCAGATCTCCATCAGCGGCCTTCGCGCTTGCTTCGGCCTCCAACCTCTGCATGGCCTCCTCCCAGATGGGATCAAGCTCTTGCAGAACAATTCCTTCGGGCCGCGCAGTCTGGGACACCGCCACCATCATCGACAGCATCACCGCCGTGAACGACCTCGTCCCGATTTCTGCGACGCGGTAGCCAAGCAGCGCCCCCTCGTCGCGCTCGATTTTGAGCCCAAACCCTTCCCCCATGGCAGTCCGCCAAATCGCTTCTCCCGCAACCAGAAACACGGGCAGCAAACCATCCGGCGCCGCCGCGCTGTCCGCTTCCACGCGCTGCCGCGTCCCACGCTCTTTGTCATCGAGTAAGACGGGCTTTCCACTCGATCGCAATAAGGCTTCCATCACAGCACCGACATCATCCAAACTGACGCCGCCGCTCATGCAAACCTCCGGCGCTTCCAGACCGGCACAGCGGTCCGCACCGGGCCGATCAACCAGCGGCGGATCAAGCGCAGGACCGAGGCGACCGTGAGCCCCGCCCAACTCACAATCGTGAAGAACGCCATGCCGCCAATCGCGATATAGAACGTCGCCCAGCTCCAATAGACGACAAAGACAAGCAAGGGCAGGCAGGCCCGCCCATCAAGAAACACGATCCGCACGGGCAACGCCGTATTCCGCCACATCACTCAATCCCTCTCAGTTCTTCAAGTGCCGTCCGATTGCTGATCCGGCCTTCTTTGAGCGCGTTCTTGATCGCCAGCTGGAATGGCTGGCCATGTTCCTCGACGGCTTTCCGGGTCAGGCTCGGCCACGAACGCGGGTCCATTTCAAGGAACTGTGTCCGCAGGTTCTTATCGAACACCAGAAATTCCCGGAGAGCCGTTCGCTTGCCGTCGGTCGAAAAGGCCAATCGCTGATTGATGACGAGCCGCAAGGATTGCGCGACCGCGCTCACCAGATTCTCTCGCTCACCCGGCGGGCAGAGGCTGACAATCCGCTGCATCGTCAAGGCGACGTCATTCGCATGAACCGTTGTCGTCAGGACATGCCCGGAGATGGCGGCGTGAATCGCCGCCGCCATCGTCGCGGCGTCCCTGCACTCGCCGACGATAATATCGGTCGGCTCCCGGCGCATGCAGCCGCGGATGAAAGCCTCAAAGGTCGAAAGATCGCGCGGTATCTCGGTCTGATTCATCGTCGACCACGGACTTTTCACGCGGTCGAGCAAAAATTCGATCGGCGCCGCGCCTTCGACAATGTTGTAATGCCCATCGGGATCGTGGAGCTTTGCGACCGTCATCCCGGCGATCAGGGTGGATTTCCCGGAGCCCGTTGCGCCTGACACGATCACCATGCCTTCACGCGGACGGTACGCCTCCATAATGGCGAGCTCCACAAGCTGCGCCTCGAGGGAGGGGGGCATGTCGGGGATCGGCCGCAAGACGATATTGGCGCCCTCGCGGCGGCTCGTCCGTGTCGCGGTCGCGTTCAATCGAAAGCGCAATCGCTCGGTACGGCTGACCGCGATCTCATAGCTGGCGTCGAACTCTCCCGCTCCTTGCAGCCGCGCCGAACCGTCCGCCCCATAAAGATGATTGACGATTTGCGCGATCTCGGCCTCGTCCAACGGATAATCGCCGACCCTGCGGTTGCGGCCATGGACCCTTATCGTCGGTGAATGTCCGGTCTGAAAAGCGATGCGTGAGGCGCCGAGCCGATAGGCCCAGGAGAGCAGCGAGTCGAGACCGGGCGCGTGCCTCCGCGGCTCCGCGACCCAGCGCATCCCATGGTCCCGCCAATCGTCAGACGGCAATGGCGCCGTGCCACCATTCTCCACCAGGTCAAGCATATGATTTCGCCTATTGCGGGCAGGAGCCGTTTCGCGGCGGCCAGCGGCGCCGGTCCGATTGAAGCCCTGGCTGATCGGTGATCCGGACGATCCGATCCCCGGCTCTCAGTTCGTCACGCCCGCCGTTCACAATACTATTTTGAAAGACGACCTTGGGATGCTCCACCAGCCCCGCGCGGAGCAGCACGCGATAGCGCGCCATCCCGACGATATCGCGCTGCAGGCGGCCAAGATCCGACAGGAAGATTTCGACAGCCTGCTTTTCGCCCTGCGCCCAGCCTTCAGCGACAAATTTGTTCCAATAGGCGGCTTCCTGTTCCGTGCGGGGTAAAACCGTATCACTCGGACGCGAGGGCCAGCCCCACCTTCTCACCAAATAGGCCCGCCAGTTTGGCGGCGCCGAAGCCAGTTGCGCCTCGCGGGTGATTTGATAAATGCAGGCGGTTTCCCGTGCGACCTGGCCGTTCTCGCCGAGAGCGAAAGCCATCTGCGCTTGCGTCACGACAGGCGGGCGCATCAAGGTCTGGCCGCCGCCGACCGGCAGCACCAAAGTATTAAAATCATAAGCGCTGTCGAGCATTGCCTCGTAGCGCCGCAGCATTTCGTTGATCGCAAAGGCGCGTCCCGCGAGGCCTCCTTGCGCCCCAAAGGTCAGAGCCGCTTGATGAAGGACCTCCTCGCGCCCTGGTTCCAAGCCGGGATCTCCTCCCGCCTGACCGGCCCGGACCGCCTGCAGCGTCTCCAGAGATGGCGGGCGCTCGCCTCCAATAACCGCCGGCACTTCGGCCGCCCCGGTGACCGGCTTGTTCAGCGGATTGCCGAGACCATGAGCCGCCGCGTCCACGGCCTCCGGCGATGGCGCGGGAGGCACAGGATAGATTGCGACCGCGCCATCGGCAAAGGCCGCCGGCGCAACCGGACGTACAGGAGCAACGAGGATCACGGAAGCCAGGACTGCGGAGAGCGTGTGTACAGCTGTCGACTTAGACATGATGAATGACCTCGATCCGGTGGTGCTGCGGGTCGATCTGCACCGTCGCTTGATTGCCGACGGAGGCGCCGATCGCCTCGAAGATCTCATAGACCCGCTTCGGCCCTGTGCTGATGCCGATCGGCAGCGGAACCGCGTTGGTGGGGGCGGCGACCGCCACTGAGTAGCCGATCACGCCAGCGAGCTTCTCCACCGCTCCATCGAGCGGACCCTCCCAGGCGAAGGCGACGACCCTATCGAGCTCCGCCGGAACAACCGGCGGCGCCTCCCGCGGGACTGGCCGCATCCGGCCGAGCTCGGCCCTCTCGCTATCGACATGCGCAATGCTCTCCCGCATCGCGATCTCAGGGTTTGGCATTCCCGTCACATCCACCGTCGTCGGCACGTCGTGCGCGCATCCGGCAAGCGGGACCAAGATCAGCCAACTCAGCGAAGCGAGAAACCGGTTGCGTTGCATTGCCATGCTCCAATGATTCTGTTCTCACGCTACGCGCCGTCCGCGCGAACGGCGAACCACCTTCATTGGAGCGAATCGGCGGCGCTTCCTCACCGGAGGATCGGCATTCTCCTCTAAGCATCCGCGTTCTTCCCCATCGTCTTCGGGCTCATCTTGCGCCTCGCGGCCACGCCGCGCCGCACAGCGGGCGCTCACTCCGAAGGGTACAACCGTGTTGGGGCAAAGTTGAACGCGCAGACTGGCCATGAGAGTCTCCCCTGACATGAGATCAATTCGGCATGGCCTCATTGTCCCTCGTCCGCGCGCGAATGGAGAACGCAAAGGGGATTATTTCTGGCTATTCGGATTTGATTGTGTTTGCTGCAATGCAAAAGGCTCGCCGAGCGAAGTACAATGAAAGTGTTTTGTCGCCTGAAAAAACGTAGATTTTGAGTTCGCAAGCGGACCGAGATGGTCGATAATTGATTGGCGTTCGTGCCAGGGGCGAACGGCAGAAATCGACCCAACTACGTCGCTCAGGCGTTGATCAGCTCGTCCCGAAACCAGTCGCAGCGCGGGCAAACCGACCGGCGGTAGAGCGCCCAACTCGGTCATTGGGCTGGCGATCGCCTTCGACAGAACCTGCCATTCGTTCATCATTTGGGTTATTCTTAGGTTTGGTCGAGGAGCCGCATGCTGATAGAGGACGAAGACAGGCCGCTTTTGGTAGGATTGCTGCGGCTAACTTTCACGAGCTCGCCCTTGCGGCGGCGATAATGCAACCTCGCGGTGCGGGGTTTCCGGGGTCGGAGGTCGCACCTGGCTCACTTCGCCCTCTGCGGCCAACCCGCCGCCGAGTGCCTTGAACAGGCTGACGCTGCGATCGAGCAACTGCGCGTTGGGTGCCGCGAGATCGTCGCGCACCGCGATCGCGCTCTCACTATCGAGCAGGTCAATCGGGCCGGTCGCGCCGAGCCGCGCGTTTTCGGTTGCGATGTCGCCGCCACGCAAGTCGTCGCCTCCGCCCGCGCGGTTGCGCACGCGGAACTGTAAAGTGAAGCTCGCCCAAATGGCGAGCTCCATTTCACTTATTTGCTGGGCGGTTGCGTCTCAGATCCGAACGTCAAAACGATCAAGCATCATGACCTTGTCCCAAACCTTCACGAAGTCTTTCACGAACCGGGCGTGTCCATCGCTGCTCGCATACACCTCGGCAACGGCACGAAGCTGGCTATTAGAGCCGAAGATGAGGTCGTTTCGCGTGGCCTTGAAGCGCGGTTCGCCCGTCGCGCGGTCGTCGAGCGAAAAGACCATGCCGTTTTCGTCCTGCTTCTTCCATTTATAATCCATGCTGGTCAGCACGGTGAAGAAGTCGTTGGTCAGCGCGCCGACCCGATCGGTGAAAATGCCATTGGCCGACCCGTCATGGTTCGCGCCCATTGCCCTCAACCCCCCGACGAGCGCGACCCATTCGGGTGCGGTGAGTGCGAGCAGCTGCGCCTTGTCGAGGAACATCTCCTCGGGCGCGACACCCTTGGCAATGCCCGCGAACTGATCGTCGACGTAATTGCGGAAACCGTCGACCACCGGCTTCAGCCAAGAGAACATCTCAATGTCGGTCAGCTCTTGCGTCGTATCTCGGCGACCAGGCGTGAAGGGAACCGAAATCTGGACACCGGCCTCGGACGCTGCCTTCTCGATCGCCGCGCACCCGCCGAGCACGATGAGGTCGGCGAGCGAAACCTTTATGTGGTCGGTCTGCTTGCCGTTGAACTCCTCTAAGACGCCCCGCAGAGCCGCGATGACGGGTACGGTTCGCCGGTTGACCGCCCAGTCCTTCTGCGGTGCAAGCGCAAGGCGCCCCCCGTTCGCGCCGCCGCGCTTGTCACTGTTGCGGTAGGTGGCAGCCGCCGAAAACGCCGTGAAGACCAGGTCCGATGCCGGGATGCCCGTCGCTATGATCGACTGCTTGAGCGCGGCGACATCCGCCTCGCCGATCGTATCATGGTCGCGGGGTGGGATGGGGTCCTGCCAGAGCAGATCATTCTCAAGCTTCTTTTCCGGCCCGAGATAGCGTTCGCGCGGGCCCATGTCACGATGGGTCAGCTTGTACCATGCCTTGGAAAAGGCCTGCGTGAACGCGTCGAAATCTGCCAGGAATTTCTCGCAGACCTTGCGATAGTCCGGGTCCGTCTTCAGGGCGATGTCGCTGGTCATCATCATCAGCGGGTTCATTTTGCCCGGGATATGGGCGTCAGGGGTCTTCGGCGCATTCGGGTCGGTCGGGGTCCATTGCAGCGCGCCGGCCGGACTTTTCGTCTGCTCCCACTCGAACTTGAAAAGGTTTTCCAGATAGCTGTTGTCCCACTGCGTCGGAATGGGCGTCCAGCTGCCTTCGATGCCGTTGGTCATGGTATATTCGGCAAAGCCGGTGCCGTTCGGATTTTGCCAGCCGAGGCCCATCGCCTCGATCGGTGCGATCTCGGGCGGGGGTCCAACCTGGTCGGCCGCAACCATGCCATGGCTTTTGCCGAAGGCGTGACCGCCGGCGATCAGCGCAACTGTTTCCTCGTCGTTCATGGCCATTCGGGTGAAGGCGATGCGGATGTCGCGCGCCGATCCCATCGGGTCGCCGCTTGCATATGGACCTTCCGGGTTGACGTAGATCAGCGCCTGGTGGGTCGCGGCCAGCGGGTTCTCAAGGTCATAGTCAGCGTCGCCATTCTTACCGCGCCAGCGCTTGTCGCGTGTCACCATGCTGTCGAAGGAGGAAACATCCTTCGGGTCCCAAACCTCGGGGCCCCAATAGGTGCTGGTGTCGGCTTCCCACGCGTCGCGCCGACCGCCGCCAAAGCCATAGGTCGGAAACCCCATGATCTCGAGCGCGCAATTGCCTGTCAGGACCATCAGATCGCCCCAGGAGAGCGCACTCCCGTATTTTTGCTTGATCGGCCAGATCAGGCGGCGTGACTTGTCGGTATTGCCGTTGTCCCACCAGCTGCTGATCGGCGCGAAGCGTTGCAGCGCCTCGCCGGCACCGCCGCGCCCATCGGCGATACGATAAGTACCCGCCGCGTGCCACGCCATGCGGATCATCTGCGGGCCGTAATTGCCATAGTCGGACGGCCACCACGAAACCGAGGAGGTCAGAAATGCCTTGATATCCTGCTTGAGCGCTGCGAAGTCGATCTTGTTGAACGCTTCGGCATAGTTGAAGTCGTCGCCCAGCGGATTGGCCCGAGGTCCGTTTTGGTGGAGAAGTTCAACCTTCAGACGATCAGGATACCAGTCCGACAGCGTCGGGGGCGTGCCCAAAGAACCGCCGATGCGGTCGCCGCCAAACGGACACTTGCCGGTCATCTCAAAGGTTCGGGTATTGGTTTTGTCGTCTTTGATGTCGAGCACGAAAATACTCCTTCTCTAGGAGGTAAGAACACGGGTCTGGGGGACGTCAGAAGGCGGGTTCGTCCGCTGCTGCTTTGTCCTTCTCATCGCCTATCGAACGGTTAGAGATAAGGCGGTATAACAAGGCGGCAACACCCGCGCCAATGAATTGCGCGAACATGTAGGGGTGTGTCTCGGTTAGCTTGCCAACCCCGGTCGCCGGCCCGCAGGGCTCGCGCAGTGTTGATGGACGCAGCAGTTACCGCCCCAAAGCTCATGATGCAGAAAGCGACCGTTAGGCCGATGGCAAATGGCGCGAATTTACATGCGACACAGCGCAAGGGGATGTCCCGGTCATTGTTGAAATAGATGGAGCGGCGTTGCTCGCCTCGAGCCTGTAGGCTTTGGGTGTCGATTCCACGAGAGGAAAGCAACGCCA
>Ga0224556_1000388_pt1 | contig 11564 bp, 7 predicted proteins | sample 714S315metaG_FD_183007 | JGI IMG/M metagenome (GOLD analysis project Ga0224556, IMG submission 183007) | Peat soil microbial communities from Stordalen Mire, Sweden - 717 S3 1-5 | ecosystem: Environmental > Terrestrial > Soil > Wetlands > Peat | place: Sweden: Norrbotten County, Stordalen Mire...
TTATCGGTCTCATTGTCCGCCCTCGCCTCGGTAAGCGTCACCGTCACCTCGCCCGGTAATGGCTCCCAGGTCGGCAGCCCTTTTACGTTAACGGCCAACGCCAGCAGCCACAATACGATCACCGGCTGGCACATTTATGTGGACGGCAACGATGTCTATAGCGCTGGCCAAACTAACTCCATCAATGCCAGCGTCAATGCGGCGGTGGGAAGTCACCAGGTCGTCACTCGCGCCTGGGACAGCACTGGCGCTTACGGCTCCGTCACCGAAGAGATCACCGTAACCAGTGGCGGCAACAACGGCCTGCCCACGCCTCCATCGAACGCGATCGTATTCAACAACATCGACGACCGAGGCGGCTGGGCCTGGTGCAACAGCCCCAGCTGCTCAGGCGGCAGCGGCCAGGGCAGCTACTGGATGGCGCAGAACCAGAGCAATCCATCCGAGGACGGCGCCAGCACCGAGTTCTACAACTCCGGCGTCTGGGGTAACGCTTTGTGGCTGGAGAAGCTTGGGGCCAACGACGGTGTGCACAACTTCCTGTGGGACTTCTATATCGAACTGGACGACAACTCCCAGAATGCGGCCCAGGCCCTGGAGTTCGATGCCTTTCAGTTCATTGGCGGATACAACTACATGATGGGAAGCCAATGTGACTATGACGGTGGGGCCGTTTGGGACACCTGGGACGAAGCCAGCGGGCACTGGATCCACACCAACATCTCCTGCCCCAAATTCAGTTCCAACACCTGGCATCACATCCAGTGGTACATCACCACCAACAGCAGCGATCACACCTACACCTACGTCACGCTGGTGGTTGACGGCAACAGCCATCCGGTCAACCTGACGCGCAACGCCAGGAATCTGAACTGGTCCGATAATCTGGGAGTACAGTTCCAGCTCGACAACAATGCCAGTGGCGAGGGCTATCACGAGTGGGCGGATGAGGTGAAACTGACGATCTGGTAATCGCCGGCCTTCTCGGAGTAACGGCCCATTGGGCGCGGGAAACATTCTTTGCCGCCGGGATATACAGGTCCCGGCGGCGTTTCTTTGTCTGGAGGAGGCCCGCACCTAGTAGGATTCTTCCGTGAAGCGTTCTTTCCGGCGTGTTTCCTTGATTTCTCTCCGGGTTCGATGCAAAATATCATAAGCCTTCGCTTTTTATTCGCGACCTAAGTCACCCCGTGCAGGACAAGTTCACTCCCACCCCCGAGCAGCGCCAAGCCATCGAGCATGTCCACGGCCCCATGCTGGTTGTGGCGGGCGCTGGAACCGGCAAGACCACGGTCCTGGCGCGCCGCATTGCGCACCTCATCAGGAGCGAGGCCGCGCGTCCCGACGAGGTCCTTGCCGTCACCTACACTCGCAATTCCGCCGCCGAACTGATTCATCGTGTAGCGGCCATCCTCTATCCAAACCTCGACCAGCAGCCCTCGCTTTATCCCGAGCTCGAGCGTCCCAAAGCGGCCAGGAAGCTCCTCCAGAGCGGTCTCCAGGCGCACACTTTTCATTCCTATTGCTACCGGCTTTTGCAGGATGCGGGCACCAGGTTTCAGCTCCTCGACGACAAAGATTTGTTCATCCTGCTGCGGCGGCGGATCGGCGCCCTGAAGCTTCAGCACTACATCAAGGCTGCCACTCCGGGAAAGTTTCTGGAAGACTTGCTGAAGTTCTTCAGCAGTTGTCACGATGAGCTGCGCACTCCCGCCGATTACGACGCCTACGTGGCCAAGCTGGAGCGCGGCGAGATTCCGCTGCCGCGCATGGCGAAGACGAAGGATGCAGCTGCCATGTCCGATGAGGAGGCCCTTGGCCGCTGCCACGAGGTCGCGCGTGCTTTCCGTTTTGCCGAAGACCTCCTCCAGGAAGAAGGCCTCGGCACCTTCGGTCACATCATGACGCGCGCGGTTGACGTCCTGACCCGTCGCAAGTCGGTGTTGGAGCGCCAGCAGCGGCGGGCGCGGTTCATTCTGATCGACGAGTTTCAGGACTCCAACGTCGCGCAGATCAAGCTGGCCAGCCTGCTCGCCGGAGAACAGGCCAATGTCTTCGCCGTAGGCGATCCTGACCAGGCGATCTACCAGTTTCGCGGCGCCACCAGCGATGCTTTCGAGCAATTCTTGCAGACCTTCGGCAAAGACCGCGTGCGGCGCGTTACCATGTCGGCCAACCGGCGTTCCACGCCGCCCATCCTGCGCTGCGCCTACCAGGCCATCAAGGGCAACCCAGCGATCGTCACTACGGACGGGGGCTGGCCGCGCGCGCCGCTCACCTGCGCCCGGCTGGAGCACGATGCCAACCTCGCTGCCGCGCCTGCGGTCCAGGCGATCGTTCCCAACGGTGGCGAGCAGGAGGCTGCGTTCGTCGCCGACACCATCAAGGCGATGCGCGCGAAGCAGCCCGCGACCAAGTTCAGCGACATCGCTGTCTTGTATCGCAGTCATCACCATCGCGAAGAGATTGTGAGGGAGCTGACTCGCCGCGGCATACCTGTCCACGTTAGAGGCGCCGATCTGTTTCACACGCCCGAGCTGCGCGACGCCATGGCAGTGCTGCGCATTTTGGATGTTTCGCATCCGGTCGCGTTATTCCGCGTGGCTGCACTGCCGCAGTTCCAGATCGATCCCCAACGCTTTCGCGGAGAGCTTGCACTCGCGGGCGAAAACTTCTCTCCCGAAGCCGTGCTGGAAAACGTTCCCGGCGGCTTGCAGATCGTTGAGACCGTCCGCGCCGCGCGCCGGGAGCTGGCTGCCGCCGACAATTTGCTGTCCGCAGCCGTAGACATTGCCCAGCGTGACTTCGGACTGCCGGACTCGATGCCGCTGCGCCGCTTTTGCGACTTTGCCGGGCGCTGGCGCGAGAAGCCAAAGCAAATCGTCGGCCCGGGTACGCTGCATGATTTTCTTGACTACATTTCGGTATTTCAGCAGGAGGCGAAAGGCACTCTCGTTGAAGAGACGGAGGAAGACGATCCTGTTGCCGCCCTGGCGCCCGGCGAGCTGAGCGGCGCGCCGGCGGAAGACGCGGTGCAGGTGATGACCGTCCACGCCGCCAAGGGGCTGGAATTCCCCAGCGTCTTTGTGCTGCGCGTCTTCTCGCCGTCGTTTCCCAGCCCGTATAAAGAGTCGCTCGTGGAATTTCCGCGGCAATTGCGCCACAAGGCCACCTCCGGTGAGACCGATCCCAAGACCCTCTGCGGTGAGGAAGAGCGTCGGCTGTTCTACGTGGCCATGACACGTGCCATGGACGAGCTGTCCCTGTGCGGCAGAGCGGCACGGGGCAAGAATCCGATTCCAACTAAATACCTTCGCGAACTTGTCGACGAGGCCAAGGCCGCACTGAAAGGCGCGATCGCCTCGCGAGTCCTGGAACCCGATCTCATCGCGCGTATCGATGCTGCTGCCGATCCGTTGCCGCTGGTCTCGCAGTGGACGCAACTTCCGCCGCGCGCGGATGCTCGTCTGCTGGACCTGAGCGCCAGCGCCATACAGGGCTACGAATATTGCCCGCTGGCCTACAAGCTGCGTTATGACTGGCGGCTGCCCGAGGACGCGACTGCGGCCCTGCAATTTGGCAGCGCCATGCACCTGGCCCTGAAGGCCTACTTCGACGGCGTTCGCGCCGGACGTCCGCCCGGCGAGGAGTCCGTCGTGGCCTGTTTCCTCGATGAGTTTGCCAAGGCCAAGATCGACGAGCCGCTCCAGCGCGAGCTCTACCAGAACGACGGTCGCGAACAGCTCATTGCGTTTGTCCGCTCCCAGCCGGCTCATCCCGCGGTGCTGGTCCTTGAGACCGAGCGCCGCTTCAAGATCGAAATTGGCGGGGCGCGGGTGCGCGGCAGACTGGACCGGCTCGACTGCCTTGGCGACGGCAAAGTCGCCGTGGTGGACTACAAGACGGGCAAGGCAAAAACTCAGGAGGACGCCGACAAAAGCCTCCAGCTTTCGATTTACGCGCTGGCTGCCAGAGAGATGGGACACACGCCCTCGTCGCTCGTCTTCATCAATCTGAAGAATGGGGCCACCATCGAATCACGGCGCACTCCCGAACAACTTCGCGAAGCTGAGACTTGTGTCTCGTCGATTGCCGCCAGGATTGCCGCTGGAGAGTTTGAACCGAAGCCCGGGGCTGGCTGTGCGCGGTGTTCCTATCACAGCATCTGTCCGGTCCACGAAGAGCCGCTACCGCGTCTTGCCGCCGGAAGCGCCGCGAACGGGGATTAGTCTGGCGCGTTGCTGATTCCTTGCCATCCCGACCGGAGCGGAGGGATCTGGCGGTTTCCCGCACAAAAGCGAAAGGGACGCTTGCGCGCCCCCTTCGGTTGACGTAAAGACCAAGTTAGTGCTTCTTTTTCTTTGCAGCCTTCTTAGCCTTCTTTGCAGCCTTCTTAGTTGCCATGGTTTCTATTCTCCCTTTCCATTTGTCATGGAATATTGCGACATTAACTTTCATCGCAATTTGTTAGTTGTATAGAGTTAATGAAAAAAATAGTCAAGCAAAAAAAGCGGCTCGCAACTGCGAAACCGGCAACGCGCGACACCGCACCCTCGTCTCCTGATCTCGCATTTCTTACGCCGGGCCGCGGAGTTCTCGCATCGCTAAATTTGCACATGCGTAGAAGCCGCATAAACACTGGCTATTTCAGCATTCGCAAAATTGTTCCGCTCAACGCGTCGTGCCACGCGTGCGCCATCATCCCCGGACGCAGGCTCTTTCGCCACCATGCGAGTACCCCAAACATTAATCCGTAAATTGCGATCAAAATCATCCGCGCGGCGCCTTCGTAGCCGTGCGACGCTCCAAACACGACCGCTGAGAGCAGCACTCCAAGCAGCATCGAATTGGCGATTGCCGCGAACTGGCGTTGCAGATATCCGCGGAAAATAATTTCTTCGCAGAAGCCCGCGCTGACGCTCACGCAGAACCACACCGCCAACTCCAGGTTCGTTCCCGGAGTCAGAAACCCCAGCTGCTTGCGCATGATCTCGATCTTCCCCGCCTGGTCCAGATGCATCAGCTTGGCGGTCACTCCCAAGACCAACATCGCGCCACCCCAAAAAACTCCGGCGTACACGACATCGAGAAAGAAATCCTCCCACGTTGCCCAGCACCCACCGATCAGCTCGCGCAGCTTGATGCGCGTGCGGACACCAAGCCAGACGAAGCCGGCCAGGATCCACTCCCACATCATCGTCCACAGATACTGCGGAATCTTGCTGCCCGCGGCCAGTGGATGCGTGCTGCGGTTGCCGTTAAGCGACGCGATCAGCAGCACCGCGATCAGGATTGCAGTGTGCCACCAGGGAGCCAGCAGCCGGCTCCGCGGCGTGGCGGAGGTTTGCATTTCAGACGGTATTTGTGCGTCCCCGGACAAGGCCCACCATCTTATAATGTTCGGTACTTACTCTTACCTCAGGAGCTTCACGTCCATGGCCTTCATCGAAGATGTCGTAATTGTATCGGCGGTGCGTACTCCCATTGGAAAATTTCAGGGTTCGCTGTCGGATTTCACCGCGCCGCAACTGGGTTCCATCGTGGTTCGCGAGGCCGTGAGGCGCGCGGGCATCGATCCCAATACAGTCGATGAATGCATCATGGGCAATGTCGTCTCCGCGGGTCTCGGCCAGAATCCGGCGCGACAGGCGGCCCTCGGCGGTGGACTCCCTGACACTGTCGCTGCCATGACCATCAACAAAGTGTGCGGCTCGGGACTGAAAGCCGTGGCCCTCGCGCAGCAGGGGATCCAGACCGGCAACTCGCACATCGTCGTTGCCGGCGGCATGGAGAGCATGACCAACACGCCGTATCTTTTGCCGACCGCGCGCAAGGGTTTTCGCCTGGGCGATCAGAAGGTCCTCGACGCCATGGTCCACGATGGTCTGTGGGACGCTTACAACGACTATCACATGGGAAATACCGGCGAGAACGTCGCCGACAAATACAAGATCACGCGCGAGGAGCAGGATGAGTACGCGCTGAATTCGCATCGCAAGGCGCTGAGCGCCATCAAGGAGTGCCGCTTCAAAGACCAGATCATTCCCATTGAGCTGCCGGCGAAGAAGAAGGGCGCGCCGCCAGTGCTGTTCAGCAAGGATGAATCGCCGCGCGAAGACACAACGCTAGAAGTGCTGCGCAGTCTCAAGCCGGCCTTCAAGAAAGACGGTACCGTTACTGCGGGCAATGCGCCCGGCGTGAACGATGGAGCCTCGGCGCTGGTGGTGATGTCGGCGGCGAAGGCGAAGGAGCTTGGGCTGAAGCCGATGGCCCGCATCGTGGCCCAAGCCGCCAGCGGCCTCGCTCCTGAATGGGTCATGATGGCGCCGGTGGAAACGGTCCGCCAGCTCTGGAAGAAGACAGGATGGAAGAACGACGACGTCGATCTCTACGAACTGAACGAAGCGTTCTCGGTTCAGGCGATCGCAGTCACGCGCGAGTTGGGAATCGATCTCAGCAAGGTCAATGTGAACGGTGGCGCGGTCGCCCTGGGACATCCGATCGGCGCCAGCGGCGCGCGCATTTTGACCACCTTGCTCTATGAGATGATTCGCCGCGACGTGCATAAGGGGATTGCAGCTCTCTGCCTCGGCGGGGGCAACGCTGTCGGTTTGGCGGTAGAGCGGTAGAGCGGTAGAGCGTGGTGACTTCTGGCAAGGGTACGGGTAGAGCGGCGCTTTAGCGCCGCGTTGCGCCCCAAGAGACTCTGCTTCGGCTGCTGAGGTCTACGACCTCAGCAGCCGAAGCAGTTAATGTTTGGCAGCTCGGACGCCGGCCTGAAGGCCGGCTCTACCGCAGAGCCTCTAGTGCGGGACTTACGTAATCAAGGCATGCTAAGCTAACCTGGTCCCGCGGAATCGGACGACCCATGATGCGCATCGATACATATCAGCATGTCCAAGCTGAGATTGGCGCCAGCCGCTTCCCGCATCCCTGCCCCTGTTGTTGTTGTCGCTAGCTTTTCCTTCGCGCCCTGCACTAAATTCAACCCCAATATTGCCGGCCAACGTGCCACCATCGTTTGGAGATAGCCAATGAAGATAGCCAATGACGTAACGGAATTGATCGGACACACCCCGCTGGTTCGTTTGAACAAGGTGACCAATGGCGCCCGCGCTACTGTCGCCGCCAAGCTGGAGAGCTTTAATCCGTGCAGCAGCGTGAAAGACCGCATCGGGGTCAGCATGATCAACGAAGCCGAGCGCGCGGGAAAGATCCAGCCCGGCAAAACCGTGCTGGTTGAGCCCACCAGCGGCAATACCGGCATCGGGCTGGCCTTTGTCGCGGCCGTCAAAGGCTATAAGCTCATTCTCACCATGCCGGACACCATGAGCACAGAGCGCCGCGTGCTGCTGCTCGCGTTTGGCGCGGAGATTGTCCTGACGCCCGGAGTGAAGGGTATGAAGGGCGCAATCGCAAAGGCCAACGAGATCCTGGCGCAGACTCCAAACGGCTTCATGCCGCAACAGTTCGACAACCCGGCCAATCCCAAGATCCACCGCGAAACCACCGGCCCGGAAATCTGGGACGACACCGACGGCAAGGTAGATATTCTGATATCGGGCATTGGCACCGGCGGAACGTTGACTGGCGTATCGGAGTTCATCAAGCCCAAGAAGCCTTTGTTCAAGGCGATTGCGGTTGAGCCCACGGAGAGTCCGGTGCTCTCCGGCGGTCAGCCCAGTCCGCACAAGATCCAGGGAATCGGCGCGGGCTTCGTGCCCAGCATACTCCGCACCGACCTCATCGATGAGATCATCCAGGTGTCCGGAGAAGATTCCATCGCGATGGCGCGCCGTCTGGCGAATGAAGAAGGCCTGCTGGTCGGCATCTCGTCGGGCGCAGCGGTAGTGGCAGCGTTGCGTGTTGCTCAGCGCGAAGAGAATGCCGGCAAGCTGATTGTCGTAGTGTTGCCTGACTACGGTGAGCGGTACCTGAGCAGCATTCTGTTCGAGAAGTTGCGCAACGAAGCCCTCGCTCTGCCTACTTCCGAGGTTACTGTGTGAGTGTGTTTTCCTGCATGCGCGAAGACATCGCCGCGGTATTGGAGAGCGATCCCGCGGCGAAGTCCGGCCTGGAGGTCGTGCTCCTCTACTCCGGGCTGCATGCGCTGTGGGGCTATCGCGTACACCATTGGTTGTGGATCCACGGCTGGCGTTTCTCGGCGCGCGCGCTTTCGCAGTGGGCGCGCCTGATCACGGGAATCGAAATCCATCCCGGCGCGGAAATCGGGCACCGCTTCTTCGTCGATCATGGCATGGGCGTGGTGATTGGCGAAACCACGATCATTGGCGACGATGTGACGCTCTACCAGGGCGTGACCCTGGGTGGCACGGGGAAAGAAACCGGCAAGCGGCATCCTACCCTGCGCAACAACGTGGTCATTGGCGCGGGTGCCCGAGTGTTGGGGAACATTGTCATCGGGGAAAATAGCCGCATCGGCGCCGGCTCGGTGGTGTTGCGCGATGTGCCGGACAACTCGACAGTGGTAGGCGTGCCCGGCCACATTGTCTTTCGTCAGGGCAAGCGGGTGGTGATCACCGATCCCAAGCAGATCAACGATCCGCTCTCGGAAGCGCTGGCTGCGGTCGCCAATGAAGTCAAGGAGCTGAAGAAGGAAGTCCGCGAGCTAAAAGGGCGAGAGTTGGTCTACGGCGGCGACGAGGACAAGCTGCAACAAGTGATCGAAATGGACTACCAGATCTGACGTTGTTTACCGCAACTTTGCGTGCAGCTTAGGCAGCGACGCTGGGAGAGGTGCAACGCCGCAGACTGCGGCGAGGCTGTTTGGCTCGCGACTGGTTCTGGGCGGCCGCCTTCAGCTGTTCAATCTCTGAAAGCTGACGGGCTGCCATTTCCTGGATCATATCTAGAACTGTCTTCTGCCGGGTTGCGCCAATCTGTATGAGTTGCATGGTGCGAGATTAGCCGAGGCCCGAATTTCAATCATCCCCTAACGGTCGCAGGCGCACTACAACCTCTGGGTTAGACGCCCTCGCCGGCTCGCTCTCCGCCGGGAAATGCCGGGACGTGTTCCCCACTCGCCCATCGCCAGCCGCCGTTCAGCGCGCAAATACTGGTATTGATTGGGGTTTGATCGATGCTTACCGCTTCCGTGGGATAACATCACGAGTGATGCGAGAACACTATCGCCGCTGGATCCATGACTGGGAATCGCGCATGACGTCGCGCGACAACAACCGCATCGTGCGGCCGTTCGAGTGGGGCCTGGATTGGACAACGCACTGGCCCGGGATTGAGCGGCTTACCGTACCGCCCGACCAGAGCGATCGCGATGCCATGCTCAGCTACATGACAGCGGCCAACGATTTGATGGCGGAAAACAGCGACGAGTTTTTCCGCTACCAGACGCCGAAGGACTTTCGCATCGAGCATCGCAAGGTGGAACTCTTCCACACCGGCAGCGAACCTCCCAAGAAGCAGCCCAAGAACGAGTGGGGCAAGTTTCTGCGGTTCACATCGCCGGTCGAGTCGCCCTATCCCGAAAACAATTGTGCCAACGCGCGCTGGTTCCCGGCTAAGGGACATCGAGCGGTAGTGCTGTTGCCGCAGTGGAATGCCGATGGAGTCAGCCAAAATGCGCTTTGCCGCATCTTCAACCTGCTGGGCATCGCCGCCCTGCGGCTGAGCATGCCCTATCACGACATTCGCCGGCCCGCGGGCCTCACGCGTGCCGACTACGCGGTGTCTGCCAATGTGGGACGTACCATCGACGCCACGCGGCAGGGCATAGCCGATATCCGCTCGTGCATGGATTGGCTGGAACAGCGCGGATACTCGCGGCTGGGCATCGTTGGCACCAGCCTGGGATCGTGCTATGCCTTTCTGGCCAGCGCGCACGATCCGCGCATCCGGGTCAACGTGTTTAATCACGCGTCTACGTCGTTCGGCGACGTGACCTGGACGGGGCAATCGACCCAGCACATCCGCCAGGGCGTGGAAGCAGTGCTGACGCAGGAAGAACTGCGGCGAGTTTGGATGTGCATCAGCCCGATTGTGTACTTCAACAAGTTCGAGCGCTGGCCCAAGAAGTCGCTGATGATCTATGGCCGTTACGACCTGACGTTTCTGCCGGAGTTCTCCGTGCAAACGGCGGGAGAATTTCTGCGGCGCGGCCTGGACACAACCATCAAGGCCCTGCCTTGCGGCCATTACTCGTTGGGCGAGACACCTTACAAATACATGGACGCCTGGCACATCTCGCGGTTTCTGGCGAAGGCCTTCGCAGGATAAGAAGAAACCTCACCACTGAGGCACTGAGAGCACGGAGGGTTTTCTTTTAAGTTATTCCGTGATCGCTGTGATCTCCGTGTCTCCGTGGTGAATATTCTATTTGCCTGGGTTGTCATCGAAGTCGGTCAGGCTGCCGACCACGGTTCTCGCCAATGCATGGACACTGAAGAGGCGCGCCTCATCGTCGTTGGCGAAGCCCATCAGGCGCGGGGTGGCGGCTGTGAGTGCCGCCAATCCAGCGTCGATTCGCGCATGGGTCTTGTAGTCAATGAGGTCGACCGCACCGACTGGGTGGTCCGTAAGGATAGCGTTGGCTGCGGTGGCTCCTCCGCAAAGCAGGGAACCGACGGCTGCGCGTCGATTGCGCTTCCATAACCACGCAGCCATTATGAACAATGAGCCGGCGAAGGCGTAATCGAATGCAGCGTGCGTTGCCGGACCTAGGACCTTGGGCATTCTGTGCGACGCATAGCGTACACCTTGCTGCCAGAGAACCATATGCAACCTCGATGGAATGAAATGTACTGCGCAACCGACGGCGCGGTCGATTGTACGCCGACAAACGATCAAGTCAGGTTAGGAGATGCTGAGAAGCGAGAGGGAGTTGGCGAACTTCACGCCCAAAAGGGTTGGGAAAAGGAGGCCCCTTCGGCAGGCTCAAGGCAGGCTGCCGACCGCGCCAGGTCCGGCTCGGGATAACCGGAACGGTCTCCCTGCAGCCGATCAGAGAAGCTCTGAATACGTCGCTGGACTTGCCGCAGGGGCCGAAAGCCCTATTGATTTTCCGATGCTTGCGGCATGGCTGAAGCCGTGCCCTTTCAAAGCCCAGACCTAGTCAGAGCTTCCTTAGCTGTTCCGGCTTCTGGCCAGGGCGCGCTTGATGGTCTCGTCCAGAGCGGCCTTGGCCTTGGTGTACTCGTCCGGCGTGACCTTGCCCTGCTGGCGATCGATCTCCAGTTGAAACAGCTCTTCCTTCATGGCTTCCAGCAGCAATGCATTGCGATCGCGCGCGGGCGCTGCCGGTTCAACATAGTCGGCGAAGGCAGCGGCTGCGTCGGGAGAGTCGGCCGCGACATTATCGGCCATGCCGGCAGTGGCCGGACGCGGGCGATTGGATCGCGACACAATATAAGCGCCGCCCATCACCAGCACCAGGGCGAAGGCGCCGAGAATAAAGGCACGATAGTCATGCAGAGGATCGGGCGCGTCGATGGGAGCGCCTAAGCCGCCGCCCGGGCGGCTATCGTTGGCCGCAGCCTGCGATCCGCCCATGGCAGCGCCGCCGGAATCGCCCGCACCCTGTGCGCCTT
>Ga0224556_1000389_pt1 | contig 11557 bp, 8 predicted proteins | sample 714S315metaG_FD_183007 | JGI IMG/M metagenome (GOLD analysis project Ga0224556, IMG submission 183007) | Peat soil microbial communities from Stordalen Mire, Sweden - 717 S3 1-5 | ecosystem: Environmental > Terrestrial > Soil > Wetlands > Peat | place: Sweden: Norrbotten County, Stordalen Mire...
TTCCGGCGTCGGGCCTTTCTTGAGCAAGCGGTTACGCACAGTTCGCAGGCGCGCGAGCAGGAATCGCAGCAAGCGGGCGAGAGCAAGTATAAAGTCAGCGACAACGAGCAGCTGGAATTTCTGGGAGATGCGGTGCTGGCCCTGATCACGAGCGAGGAATTGTTCCAGCGCTTTCCGCAATTCCGCGAGGGCGAGCTTTCGAAGCTGCGGGCGCACCTGGTCAGCGAGCGGCACTTGATCCGCGTGGCGCAGGAACTGGAACTGGGCCACTATCTGCGGCTGGGGCGAGGCGAAGAGAAGAGCGGCGGGCGCGGCAAGACGGCGCTGCTGGTGGACGCGCTGGAAGCGATCCTGGCGGCGATTTATCTGGATGGTGGGCTGGAAGTGTCGCGGGAGTTTGTTCTGCGCACCGTGATTGCTCCGGAACTGGAGCGGATGGAGCGCGGCGGCGGCACGCTGCCGCTGACGGATTTCAAGTCCGCGCTGCAGGAAGCGGTGCAGAGCCTGGGTCTGCCGCAGCCGGCGTATGTGCTGGTGGAAGAGGCGGGTCCGGAGCACAGCAAAACGTTTACGGTCGAGGCCCGTCTGAATACGAAGAACGGCAAGGACGCGGAGTTTGTAGGACGCGCCGAGGGTTCGACCAAGAAAACCGCGGAGCAGGATGCGGCGCGACAACTGTTGACGTTTCTGGCTTCCCGTCCGAAAGCGGGCGCGCGGGCTTTGGACCCGGCAGAGAAATAGATTTTCATGAATTCGCCTGACCAGTTCGTGCCAGACCAGCCCATCGTTTCGCCCAACGGCCCTATCGTTCCGCCAGATGTGCCGGTCGATTCGCCCGGCGCGAACGGTCCGCTGGCTTCGCCGGTGCCTCCTGTTTCCCCGGCCAATGGCGGGGGTGCCACGCCTGAGCTCGCGACCGCTGCGCCACAACGCCGTACTGTGGTAACTCCCGCCGCCGACATCATCGGCTCGACTCAGTCGTTGATGGGGACGGTGGTGATTGCGATCTTCGTCATTACCTTCATTGTGCAGGCGTTCCAGATTCCTTCCGAATCGATGGAGAATACGCTGCTGGTCGGGGACTATCTGCTGGTAAACAAGCTCTGCTATGGCGGGCCTGGACTGGGCGGGCGAGCACTGGGCGATCTTGTAATGCCGTACCAGAAGATCGCTCGCGGGGACATTATCGTATTTCACTATCCGGTGGATCCGCAGCAGCATTTTGTGAAGCGGGTGATTGGAGTGCCGGGAGATCACCTGCGGATGGTGGATAAGAGAGTGTTGATTAACGGCAAGCCGCTCGACGAGCCCTACGTGCGGTTCCTGGAACCACGAAATAATCTGTTCCGCGATGACTTTCCGCGCATGGACATCGCCGCGCAGAGGCTGGAGGGTGACTGGTGGCTGCAGATGAGAAAACTGGTGGTCGACGGCCAGCTGATTATTCCGGAAGGGCATTACTTCGTGATGGGAGACAACCGCGACAACAGCGACGACAGCCGCTATTGGGGATTCGTGCCGCGGGAAAATATTATCGGCAGGCCGCTGGTGATTTACTGGTCGGTGGATAACTGGGACAGAAATCCGTCAGCTTCGCTCACGGGCAGGCTGTATCATCTGGCGTACGCGGTCACGCACCTGTTTCAGATCACGCGCTGGAACCGCACCCTGCGGCTGGTACACTGAATAGGCGGTTTGAACCACGGTTCCTCAGGGGCTAAAGCCCCCATGTCTTCTGGGTGTTAACGGCACGGCTGAAGCCGTGCCCTTCCACGAACCAGCGCGATAGGGAAAACGATACAGTGGCGAAGAAAGAAAAAGAAATCATCGTCGAAGAGGACGTCGCGGAAGAGCGGCCGAAGGAGACTACGGTCGAATTTCTTTCCTCGCTGGCGGCGGTGCTGGTGACGGGGCTGTTCATCATCACGTTTGTGGTGCAGGCGTTTGAGATTCCCTCGAGTTCGATGGAGAACACGCTGCTCATCGGCGACCACGTTTTCGTGAACCGCGTGCAGTTCGCGCCGAAGAGTTCATGGGTGGGGCCGCTGCTGCCGTATCGCGACGTACATTTTCGCGACATTGTGGTGTTTCTATCGCCGGCGGAGCCGGGGCTCTACGTGGTGAAGCGGATCATTGGGCTGCCGGGGGACCGCATCCACCTGCGGAACGGGGTGGTATATCGCAACGGCGAGGCTCTGGACGAGCCTTATGTGTTACACGACCCGCAAGAAAGAGACTTCCTCGATCCTTATCGCAACAATTTCCCGTCGGTGCCGCCGACGGATGATCCGAACGTGTATCCCAACTGGATGGTTGACTTGCAGTCGTACATTCACGGGGATGACATCGTGGTTCCCCCCGGCCACTACTTCGCCATGGGCGACCATCGCAGAGTAAGCCTGGACAGCCGCTACTGGGGATTCATTCCGAAGGAAAACGTTATCGGCAGACCGATGTTCATCTACTGGTCGTTTGAAACGCCGGCTGATCAGGTACAGAAAACTGCCTGGAGCGACAAGATTTTATTTATGGGCAAAGTGGTGCTGCACTTCTTTGATGAGACGCGATGGAAGCGGACGCTGCAGTTCGTAAGATAGTTCGCAAGATTCGTAAGACCATTCGCATCAATATAAACGTGAACCCCTCGAAGCTCCAGTAAGGGCGCGGTGAAGCTCTTCTCTTCCAAGCGGCGAATCGTAGCGGCGGGAGCATTGATCGTGCTCGTACTGTTTCTGCTTCGGCCCGGCGGTTCCCGCTTGAAATCGCGGATTGTTTCTTCGATGAGTTCAGCACTCGGCCGTCCAGTGGACATTGGTTCGGTTCACCTCCGGCTGCTGCCCCGGCCGGGCTTCGACCTGGAAAATCTGGTGGTGTTTGACGATCCGGCGTTCGGCGCCGATCCCATGCTGCGCGCGGGCGAAGTGACGGCGGAGCTTCGGCTGACTTCGTTGCTGCGCGGGCGGCTGGAGATCGCGCGCCTGGAGATGACCGAACCCAGTCTGAATCTGGTGCACGCCGTGGGCGGGCGCTGGAACCTGGCAGCACTGCTGGAGCGCGCGGCGCACAATCCACTGGCGCCGACGGCGAAAGCGAAGTCGGAGCCACGGCCGGGATTCCCTTACATTGAAGCCACTTCGGCGCGCATCAATTTCAAGAGCGGGGCGGAGAAAAAACCTTATGCCCTGATCAACGCGGACTTTTCCTTGTGGCAGGATTCCGAGAACAGCTGGGGAGTGCGGTTGAAGGCGCAGCCTTTCCGCACCGATCTGGACTTGAACGACACTGGTTTGCTGCAGGTGAGCGGCACATGGCAGCGCGCGGACGCGCTGCGCGACACACCGCTGCAGTTCATTGTGGAGTGGAACCGGGCGCAACTTGGGCAGTTCACGAAATTCTTCACCGGGAACGACCAGGGCTGGCGGGGAGAAGTCTTGCTCGATGTAACGATGACGGGAACTCCGGCGAAGCTGAAGATCGCGAGCAGCGGGTCGATTCAGGATTTCCGCCGTTACGACATTACGAACGGCCGGGCGCTGCGGTTGGCCGGCCATTGCGACGGCGAATACAGTTCGCTCGATCAGGCGTTTCACGGGTTTCTGTGCAGCGCTCCGGTGGGAAGCGGGTTGATCACGCTGAACGGGGACGTGGGCCTGCCGGGCAGCCACAGTTATGGGCTAACGCTGACGGCTGAGAATGTTCCGGCGAGCGCGGCGGCGGTTCTGGTGGAGCGGGCAAAGAAGAATTTGCCGGACGATCTGGTGGCGGACGGAACGGTGCGCGGAAATCTGCGCATCGAGCAGAGCGCCATCCCTGGGTCGAAGCTGCAATTCGAGGGGCGAGGAGAGATCGCCGATTTTCATCTCGCCTCCGCCGCGAATAAGGCGGAGATTGGGCCCGAGACGGTTCCCTTTCTGTTGACGGCTGGCGATTTGTCGACGAGGGCTGCTATGCGAAAAGCGATTGATCGGAGCACGTCGCGCGTGCGGCTTCCGGATGGTCCGGAGATTGAGTTCGGGCCATTTCCGGTGGCGATCGGTCGCACCGCTGCTCCGACGGTTCGAGGATGGGTCAACGCGGGCGGTTATAACCTTGCGGTTGTCGGGGAAGCCGAGATTACAAAGGCCCTGCGCGTGGCGCGCATGTTCGGGCTTCCGGCGTTGCAATCGGCCGCGGAAGGCACGGCTCAAGTTGATCTGCAGATCGCGGGATCGTGGGCGGGCCGCAGCCAGGGTACGGCCTCCGGCTTTGGGTGGCCGCAAGTAACGGGGACAGCGAAACTGCGGAACGTTCGCGTCGGACTGCGTGGCGTGGCAGCTCCGGTCGAAATTGTATCGGCGGATGTGCAGCTCTTGCCGGACGAGGTTCGCGTCGCGAAACTGAACGCGAAAACGGCAGAGACGGCGTGGACGGGCTCGCTCCAGATGCCGCGCGGTTGCGGAACTCCCGGCGCTTGCTCGATTCGTTTTGTGTTGAATGCGAATCAGATTGCGCTAGGAGAACTGAGCGAGTGGGTGAGCCCGAGCCCGAAGGAACGGCCTTGGTATCGAGTTCTGGAATCGAGCGGGCAAGCGGGACCGTCGTTTTTCGCGAGTTTGCGCGCGTCCGGACAAGTGACCGCGGAGCGCCTGCAACTGCAGAAGCTCGGGGCGCAGAGCCTGGGGGCACAGAGCTTCGGTGCGACTCGGGTTTCCGCAAAGGTAATCCTGGATGGCGGGAAGTTGGACATCTCCGAACTGAATGCGGATTTTCTCGGCGGTAGCCACCGCGGTCAATGGCAGGCAGACTTCAGCGCAAAGCCTGCGGTCTGCAAGGGCAGCGGGAGCCTGAAGGAAATTTCGCTGGCGCGCCTGGCGGATGCGACCAAGGACGGGGGGATCGCGGGCATCGCGAACACGAGTTACGAAGTGACGGTAACGTGCACGACGGAGTTCTGGAAATCGGCGGAAGGGACACTGCAGTTTGTGATGAAGGATGGGACCTTGCCGCACGTCGCGCTGGGAGAGGATACGGAGCCGTTGAAGATTACGCGTTTTGCGGGGCTGGCGAAATTGCACGCGGGCACGGTCGAGGTGAAAGATTCGGGGCTGGAATCCGCGGGCGGAAAGTTTCAGGTGAGTGGGAACGCGACCCTACAAGGCGAACTTGATTTCAGACTGACGCGAAATCCCGGTGGAGCGGCGCCGGGGTTCGCGATCAGCGGGACGCTGACGGAGCCGCGGGTAGCGCAGGTGGCTGGAGCGGAGACGCAAGCACGGCTGAAGCCGTAATGCTCGCGCTGCACGAATGTCGGTGCCATGAATTATATGAGACAGGCTAAGAAATCTCCCGCTGATCGTACTGAGAGTGTCCCGAAGCAGAAGCGTAAACGGGTGCGCTCAGGAATCGAGAAGGCGGCCGCAGCTTTCTTTGCTCACGATGAGGCAGACTCCGTTCGTGAAAAGTATGCGTACCAGGCAGCCTCGAAGCGAGTGCTGTCCCGAGGCTGAAACGTTCCTACGGCACGAAGCCTGCACCGCGCAGCACTTTTCCCGGCAGGGCGCCGGTCATCTTGCCCTGGTCGATCACGGGCACGCCGTTGACCAGCACGTAGTCCATTCCTTCGGAAAGCTGGTTGGGATTGTCGAAGGTGGCGCGATCGCGCACGGTCGCGGGATCGAAGATCACCACGTCGGCCCACATGCCGGCTTTTAAGACACCGCGATCCGTCAGGCGCATGCGTTGCGCCGGCAGCGCGGAAAATTTGCGGATGGCGTCTTCGAGGGTTAGAACTTTTTCTTCGCGGACATACTTGGCCAGGATGCGCGGAAACGTGCCATACGCGCGGGGATGCGGATGCGCCTGGCCCAGAATTCCGTCGGGTGAGGTGCCTTCGGAATCGTTGTCGATGGCGACCCAGGGTTGCTGCAGGGCAAGGGTCACGTCGGGCTGCGACATGCCGAAGACGGCGACTCCGGTGGAGGGATCTTGAATCAAAAAGTCGAAGAGCGCGTCCATGGGATCTTTGTTCCAGAGCTTCGCAATTTCGGAAAGACGCTTGCCTTGCATGGAGAGTAACGCCGGGTTCTCGACCGCGCCGATCATGATGGCGTCGGGGCTGGGGATCTCCTGCCATTCGTTGTCCCAATCTTTGGACGGGGTGAGCATGGCTTTGCGAATTTTCTCGCGGGTGACGGGATCTTTGAGGCGCTCGACGAGTTTGGCAGTGCCGCCATCGTGCGCCCAGGGCGGGACGAAGGCAGAGAAATCGTTGTACCACGCGGTGTAGGCGTAAGTATCGGCGGTTACGTCGGCGCCGGCGGCGCGGGCGGCATTGATCTTGGCGACAACTTCCGGCATGCGTCCCCAGTTGTTTTTGCCGGCGACTTTGATGTGCCAAATCTCCACTGGAATGCGAGCTTCGCGGCCGATGCGCAGAGCTTCGTCGATGGCTTCCAGAACCGAGTCGCTCTCGTTGCGCATATGAGTCGAGTAGATGCCGCCGGACTTCCCGGCTTCAGTGGCGAGCGCGATCAGTTCCTCAGTCTTGGCATACGGAGCGGGTGCGTATTCGAGCGCGGTGGAAACGCCGGCGGCGCCGTCTTTCATGGCATCGCGCACCAGAGCTTTCATCTCGTCAAGCTGCACGGGCGTTGGCTGCACGTCGTCCTCGCCGAGCACCATGCGGCGGACTCGCGTGGCACCGACATAACTCGCGAGGTTGATGCCCATGCCCTGCTTTTCGAGGCGCGCGAAATATTGGCGGAAGGTGCGCCAGTCGGGCGTGATCTTGTAGTGGTCATAGCCGCTGTGGTCGGACTGGAGGATGGCATCATTGAGCGGAGCAATGGAGTCGCCTTCGCCGGTGATTTCGGAAGTGATCCCCTGGTAAATTTTCGAGGGCAGACGCGGGTCGACGAGCATGGTGAGTTCGGATTGACCGAGCATATCGATGAAGCCGGGCGCGACGACTTTGCCGGCGGCGTCGATAGTGCGTTTACGCTCGGCGGCGGAGAGGTTGCCGATGGCCACGATTTTTCCCTCGCGGATGCCGAGGTCGCCGGAGTACCAGGGAGAGCCGGTGCCGTCGATGATGTGGCCGTGCGTGATGACGAGGTCGAAGCTTGGGGTTTGCGCGGGCGCGAGCGAGGCGAGCAGCAAGAATGCGAGCGAGATGACAATTTGGATTGAGGTCGGCAGCGTGATCTTGATGTGGTTGTTCATCATTCGCATCCTCAGGGGCTAAAGCCCCAGAATCTTGACAACGCTTTACGCGGCCCTGAAGGGCCGCTCTTCCACGTCGCGGAACAGAACTCTGTTTAACATGCGGGCCCCTTCGACTCCGCTCAGGGCAGGCTCTGAGGCCGTTCTTCCACTTCTTAACGCTGCGCGCGCCTCTCAGGGCCGCTCTTCCGCCGGGCAGAACTGGCCGCGGCGAGGCCGAGAACGATCCACGCTCCCAAGGCTAGCCATTCGTAGGCGGTGAAATGGCCGGGAACCAGAGGGACTACTTTCATCAGGGCCATCGCGATTCCGACGGCTAGACCGAACCAAGCCACGGCGCGCTCGACTGCCGACAGATTCATCACGCCCGGCTGGGCGCGCGCCAGCGCCAGGCAGGCGGCACAGGCTGCCGACCATCCAATCGCGCAGGCGACCGATCCGACTTCGGTGATGGGAACTAAAATAGCGTCGCCTAAGAGCATACAAGCAGCGGTGGCCAGACCAATGCCGAGAACCGCGGCGGAGGGAGTCTGGTATCGCGCATGAATGGTTCCGACGCGGGAGTCGATCATACCGCGGCGTCCCAGGGCAAAGAGCATGCGGCTGGCCGCAACGAAATTTCCGTTGAAGCATTTGAAGAGCGACAGCAAGGCGGCGGCGAGGATGACGTTGACGATCCATCTCGACCCGACCGCCTGCTGAAATGCCACGGCCGTCATGAATTTCTGGCCGGTCAGCAGTCGCCAGGGAGCGACAAAGGCGACTGCCGCAACAATGCTGGCATAGAAAAGAATGCCGATGAAAATCGCCATCCAGATGGCGCGGAAGAAGCCTCGCGTAGCGAAGTTCGGGCTGGCTTCTTCGGCGGCTTTTCCGACCGATTCGAAGCCGGTCATGAAATACGGGACGATCTGCATCACCAGCAGAATCGAGACCAACGGAGTGTGCGTGAATAGCGGCTGGAGGTTGGCGGTGGAACCGCGGCTTACGCCGACTGCGACAAAAATAATGAAGAGGGCGAGGGTGCCGAAGCTGGTCCAGTTCTGAAACGTCGCGCTGAGACGAACTCCACGATAATTCAGCAGCGTGAGCAACGCGGTGAGAGCCAGGCCGATGACAAGATGAGGCAGATAAACCGAACGGCCGGCAATGCGGTAGAGTTCCATCGAATCAAGGCCCGGGACGATGTAGCCGGCGATGCGGCCAACGGCGACGGCCTCCCAGGGGCAGACGATGAAGTAGGCGAGGGTCATCATCCAGCCGGTGGCCAGACTGACGGGGCGCGAGAAAACGGCGGAGGTGTAGGCGATTTCTCCGGCGGCGTCGGGCATGGCGACCACCAGTTTGCCGTAAACCCATCCGATAGGAAGCAGGAGCGTGCCACCGATCACGAAACCGAGAAGAGCGCCGAGCGCGCCGCCGCGCAGAAGCCAGTCATCCATGATGACGAGCCAGCCGACGCCGACCATGGTTCCCCAGCCGAGAGTGAAGTAGTCGGTGGCGCGGAGCTGGCGGGCGAGAGTGTTCATGTGGTCCGAGCCGCGATTGCTGGCGAGAAGCGGGGCGAATTATAAAGCATTTGTGCGGGCAGCAAGAGCCGGGCTGCACCCGGCGGACAGCCCTTCGACTTCGCTCAGGGCTTGCTCGGGCGGCTGTCCCCACATTTTGAATGCACGGATCGCCGCGCGGAATGGGCTTTTCGCGTGATAGTATCGAAGTCAGCCCTGCATGACACTTCTACATTTCATCCGTAAAGGCTGCCGTACATCTTCTGTCCGAGTTTCGCGGCGCAGCGCTTCATAGAGCAATGACGTCTTCTTTCAAATCTCGCAAACGCGTGCTTAGTGGCATGCGCCCGACCGGCAAGCTGCACCTCGGAAACTATGTGGGTGCGCTGCAAAACTGGGTCGGCATGCAGGATGAGTACGAATGCTTTTTCTGCGTGGTCGACTGGCATGCCTTGACCACCGATTATGCCGACACGTCGCGTGTAAAAGAGAATTCGCTGGAAGCGGCATTCGACTGGCTAGCCGCCGGGCTCGATCCGGAAAAGTCTGTGCTGTTTCTTCAATCGCATGTTCCGGCGCACGCCGAATTGCATCTGCTGCTCTCCATGATCACGCCGCTGGGCTGGCTGGAACGCGTTCCGACATACAAGGAGCAGCGGGAAAATATCAAGGACAAGGATCTGGGAACGTACGGATTTTTGGGATATCCGGTGCTGCAGTCGGCCGACATTCTGATCTATAAGGCCGAGGTCGTGCCGGTGGGGGAAGATCAGGTCGCGCATGTGGAATTGACGCGGGAGATTGTAAGGCGGTTCAACGGATTTTATGGAGCGTCAAAACAGGTGTTACCCGAGCCGAAGTCGTTGCTTACGCCTGCGGCGAAACTGCCGGGCACCGACGGGCGCAAGATGTCGAAGTCGTACGGGAACACGATCATGCTGGCTGATCCCGAGCCGGTGGTGCGACAGAAGCTGAAGACGATGGTGACCGATCCGGCGCGGGTGCGGCGCACGGATCCGGGGAATCCGGATGTGTGTCCGGTGGGCGACCTGCACAAAATCTTCAGCGACAAAGAAACGATGGCCAAGGTAAACGAAGGCTGCCGGTCCGCGGGGATTGGGTGCATCGAGTGCAAGAGCTGGGCTGCCGACGCGCTGGTGAAGCTGCTGAATCCGATGCAGGAGAAGCGCAAGAAATATGAGGAGAATCCGCGGCTCGCGTGGGATATTCTGGAAGCTGGCGCCGAGCGGGCGCGCAGCGTGGCGGGCGAGACGATGACCGATGTGCGCGCCGCGATGGGGATGTCGCTGGAGTATGAGGGGTTGAAGTAGCCAGGCGTGTTCCCACTTCTCGCGCAAAGAGCGCGAGAGAAATGGGGCACCCGGTGCGGCGCGGGAAATTGCATAGGTCCTTCGCTTCGCTCAGAATGACCGGGTTAGTTCATGACGGAAGAAACGAAAATCGTGTCGGGCGGCGAGCCGGTAATTGCCGCGGTCGTTGCGCCGAGCAGCTCCCACCCTTTTCGCCAAGGACGCGAAAAGGATGGGCCACCCACGAACAAAAAGGAAGAGAGCGATTCGCCGTTTGCGGTTGCGGTGGGGGACGTTTACGAGGGGCCGCTCGACCTGCTGCTGGATTTGATTCGCAAGCAGGACATTGATATTTACGACATTCCGATTGCGAAAATCACGGCGCAATATCTGGCGTATGTGGAGAAAATTCGCGAACTGGATGTGAACGTTGCGGCTGACTTTATCTATATGGCGGCCGTGCTGATTCACATCAAGTCGAAAATGCTGCTGCCGCGCGATCCGGATGTGGCGGCGGAAGATCAGGAAGATCCGCGGAGCGAATTAGTCAATCGCCTCTTAGAGCACGAGAAGTTCAAGTCGGCGGCGCAGATGCTATTGCAGAAGCAGCAGATCGAAGACGCGGTGCTGTCGAATCCTTCGCTCAAAGAATTCATGGAGGCGGAAGGCGCCGAGCCGGAAATTGCCGCCGACGTGATTGACCTGGTCAAAACGTTTCAGCAGGTGCTGGAGCGGGTGCGCACGCGGCCGGTACTGAACGTCGATGAGGAAACCGTCACCGTCGGGCAGATGATCGATTATCTGCGGCGTCGGCTGTCGCTGGAAGACCGGCCCATCCGGCTGAAGCAATTGCTGATGCGGGTGCCGTCGCGGCAGGCGCTGGTGTGCATGTTCCTGGCGCTGCTCGAAATGGTGCGGTTGCAGGCGATTCAAGTGCGGCAGGAAAAATTGTTTGGCGAGATCGCAGTTCGCAAGCACACGCACTTTGACGAGATTCTGACCGAGCAGTCGGCGGTGCGCGACGACTGGAAGTAAAGCAGTTGCCACTAAGAACTGGCTGACGACTGACAGCTGCAATTGATCACGGACTTTATGAGTCTTAAAGCTCAACTTGAAGCCATCGTTTATGCGGCGGAGACGCCGATTACGCTGGAGCAGATGATTCAACTCGTGAAGGAGACGGTCATCGCGGACGGAGCGGTTGACGAGGCGGAGATGAAATCGCGGGTGCGATCCTGCCTGGAAGAACTGGTCGGGGAATATGGCGGCCCCGACCACGGCATTGAGATCCGCCAGGTTGCCGGCGGTTATCGCATGTCGACCAAGCCGGAGCAGCATGAAGTGGTGCGGGCGTTCGCGAAGAGTTTGAAGCCGCCGATCCGGCTCTCGCTGCCGGCGCTGGAAACGCTGGCCGTGATCGCCTACAAGCAGCCGGTCACCGTGCCGGAGATTAGCGATATTCGCGGAGTCGACTCCGGCGGCGTGATTGGGACTTTGCTCGATCGCAAGCTGATTACGACTGCGGGGCGCAAGCAGGTG
>Ga0224556_1000390_pt1 | contig 11556 bp, 8 predicted proteins | sample 714S315metaG_FD_183007 | JGI IMG/M metagenome (GOLD analysis project Ga0224556, IMG submission 183007) | Peat soil microbial communities from Stordalen Mire, Sweden - 717 S3 1-5 | ecosystem: Environmental > Terrestrial > Soil > Wetlands > Peat | place: Sweden: Norrbotten County, Stordalen Mire...
AAGTGCCGATTCCGGCGGATTATCCGTCCCGCTGATGCCTTTGACTCAGCGCTGATTGATGAGCGCAGCTGCAGCTCTGCCGGGTGCAGCCGCGGGGAAAGCGGCGCTTCAGCGCAGCCGCACAACCGCAGCCACACAACCGCAGCCGCACAACCGTGGAAGAGCGGCGCTTCAGCGCCGCGTAAGGGAGCAGAATCCATGCGGGCTTCAGCCCTGGTGGATGCATTTCGTATCAAGGCAAATTCTGGGGCGCCCACCAAGAGCAATTTTACTTGAGACCAAAAGCGATGAGCCGCAGACGGTTTGCCTACGGCTCTTGGGGGAGGGTGTGTTACGCGCCCTGAACGCATGATCTTGTCGTGCCGGACCTCTTTTGCTGCGCTGCGAACTTCAGCGTTCAGCCACGAAGCGATTCAGCGACGGAACGTTTCAACGATAGAACAATCCCGCCTCGTCTTATGCGGCGTGCTTGGCCAACTCCGCCAGGTGCTCCCGATGGCGTTCCGGGGCAGTAATGACTTTCATCTCCTCCCAGTCATAAGGAAATTCTCTGCCGCAGTCGAGGCAAGCGACATAGGTTCCGGTCAAAGCCGCCGCCTGGGGACGGCGCGCTCCTCCTCGAATGGTTACCGGAAAGCTGTAGCGAGCGTGCCTGCAGCCGAAAAACGCATCCACTAGTTTAGCGATCATATTTTCTACCTTCCACAGTCGAGCTGGTTGGCTCGAACCTCCGTACTCAAAGCCTACTCGCTTCGCGCACCACAGTCTATGCGCTGGGTCACTAGGTTCTTAGATTCAGGAATCGACCAAACGGTTTCGAGTTTTCGAAGGCAAAGCCTCCCGAAACGGGAAAAGCCTCGAACCCCTTACGCTGGATAGAGTTACAGCATGAGAAAAACGTTTTACAGCAACGGCCAGGGCATCCAAGCCGCCGGAAATGCACCCTTCTAGTAACCCCAGCGCCACAATTATGTCGCGATTCATGGAGAACTGCCCAAGAGCTTGAACCAGACTGGGCGACCCTGTGGAAGTCGGAAGGCACCACACGCCGACAGAATGGGAAAACCTACGCCGAACGATGTAGCATCACTATCTTGGAGTTAGCTGCTCGCTAAACTCGTGATCCTGGAAGATCGAGCATGAAGCTTCGCTGCGCACTTTTCTGGCTCGCCATGCTGGCCCACCCAGTTGTGTCCCAAGTCCCTGCCGACAAATCTGCCGTCTGCGCGCTACAAGGACAAGTTTTGCAGGAACCCGGTGACAGACCATTTAGAAAAGTTAAGGTCCAGCTGATTTCTTCGGCTCAGGACGAGCCGGTCACCTACAGCGCCACCACGGACCCAGAAGGAAAGTTCGCCATCACCGACATCAAGGCTGGGCAGTACCGGCTCTCCGCCAAGCACACCGGCTTCTTCCTGGTTGACCAGAAGAACCGCGTGATTCGGAGCCAGACGCTCACCCTGCAATCGGGGAGCGAACTGAAAGACCTCATCCTCCGAATGCAGCCCGCCGGTGTAATCACCGGCAAAGTTCTGGACGGCGACGGTGATCCCATGTCCGAGGTCGAGGTGACGGCAACCCGCTATGCGGCAGGCTCCATCGAAAGCCGTCCTCATGGTTTTGGACGCACCAATGATCAGGGCGAATATCGCATGGCCAATCTCCAGCCCGGCCGCTATCTAATCGCGGCACTTTCGGCCCGAGACGACTCCGATGAAACGGTGGAACCGGAGCATAAGGACAACCCAAAGGACAATACGACGAACCATAAGAGACCGCAAAGATCGTATAACACTTACTATCCTGGCAGCGCCGACAGGAGTCAGGCTCTACCCATCGAGATCCATCCCGGCGACGAAATTCCCGTCAATATCAATATGGTGTTCGGCCCCACATTCCGCGTCCGCGGATCGGTCGCGAACCTGACGAATGCCCCTGATGCCGACAACGATATTCTTCTTTACCCAAAGGACTCCAACGGGTGGCACGACTCCTATTCAGCGCCCGAGATCAAGCAGGACGGCTCATTCGAAATTCGCAGCGTCCCGCCTGGCCTCTATTACTTGGCAATGAAGGCGAGCACGGATGCTGGGGCGCAATCCACGTTTGTCCAAGCCATCGAGGTGACAGATGCCGATATTGAGAACTTGCACGTCGCGGCTGTGCCCGTCAGTTCCGTGCGTGGGCGGCTGCATCTGGAGGGCAATGAAAAAAATGAATGGCCAGGCTTGGTTGTTGCGCTGGCTTCGGATGAACCCGATTCGGACCTGTGGCGCCGGTTCACCGGACAAATGTCGTTCGACGCTTCGGTCAATCGTGACGGCAGCTTCGAAATTCAGCGTGTCCCCGCGGGGACTTACCGGGTTTTGGCCTGGACATCGGGATCGAATTTCGCGCGCGATACTTTCCTTCAGTCGATCCATCTCGGGGGCTCGGATATAACGAATTCCGGCCTCAAGGTAAACGGTGGAAACTACTCTCTTGAAATTGTGATGGGCGCACAAGGGTCAGCCATCGAGGGTGCTGTGCTGGATGCCAAGGATCGGCCAGTCGCGGGCGCGACCGTGGTTGCCATACCCGATGCGGCGCGTCGCGGACGCACGGAACTCTATCAGACGGAGCGAGCCGACCAGCAAGGCAAGTTCCAACTACACGGCCTCGCTCCCGGCGAATATGAGCTGATTGCCGTTGAATATCTAGACGAGGATTATCGCGATCCGGAATTCCTCAAGCAATACCAGAATTCCAGTCTGACCATCCAGTTGGAAAAAGGCGAACGAAAGACGACTACCCTCAAGGAAGCTCTGGCAGCGGAAAAGTGAGCCTTACGCGCTCTGCGGGCCACGTTTCTTCTGCTGCTGGCACTTGGTCATGATGGCTGATCGCAGGCGGCCGCGGAGATCTTCGGGCAGTTCGTAGAGCTGGGAGTCGCGGTAAATCTCGATGGTCTTCTTGGTTGTGTCGCAGACGACATAGCAGTTATGGCACCAGGAAAGATGGTTTTCCAATTCCACTTTTGTTTTTTCGTCGAGCACGCCGTCCAGATAACTGGTCAGCTCGGTCAGAAATTCAGAGCATTTCACTGGTTGCCATCTCCGCTGGGAGCATCGCCCGTTTTGACATCGGCAGTCTTTGCAGCTGCCTCGGAACTCCTGGCCTCGCCGTTCTTGCCATTGCCATTCTCTCGTCTCTGGAAGTAGCGTCCCAACCGTTCGCGCAACTGCAGGCGAGCCCGCAGTAGCCGCGATTTGACCGCGGGCACGCTCAACTCCAGCGCCGCCGCGGTTTCTTCGGTCGAAAGTCCTTCCACGTCCCGCAGCACAAACACCGTCCGGAAGCCGGGGGGCAGGCCCTGGATGGTCTTGCTTAAGATCTCACGCAACTCCGACTGCGTGTATTGCTGCTCCGGATTCGGGCTCCAGTCCGCGATTTCGCGGGGCAGCGAGTCGTCTTCCGTCTTAATGTCTTCGTCTAACGAGACCGTGCGCTCCGGCTTCCGCCGGCGCAATTTCATCAACGCTTCGTTGACCGCGATCCTGACCAGCCAGGTATAAAACTTCGACTGCTCCTGAAACTGTTTCAGGTTCCCGTACGCTTTCAGGAACGCTTCCTGCACCACGTCTTCCGCATCTTCGCGGTTTTGCGTGATGTGTTGCGCGATCCGAAAAACGTTGCGATCGTAACGCCGGACCAGTTCTTCGAACGCCGAGTCGTCGCCTTCTTTGGCGGCTCGTACCAGCGCCAGCTCTTCGCTGACTGGCCCTACTAGTTTGTTTTGGATGGCTCCCATTCGCTTGGCGATGCAGTATTTTCCGGTTTCGAGAACTATTGGCTGACGAACTCTGGCTGACGAACTATGGGTCACGCACCATGTGACGATGGTCACAGTGTCGAAACTGTTATTCTACTTGGTAACCCGCTTCTTGCCCAATAGCTTTGCCATAGGCTGCGAGAAAAGTTTGCGATAGAGTTCAGAAGGCCGGATTTTACCCGGATGAGCAGGTACCGAAGTAATCCAAGGCATTTCTACAAGTGCCGTATAATCAGCACTTAGGGCAGTATGTTTTTAGACGTGCGAGGTGGCGGGCAAAGACTTCGGTATTGGGAACGGTTCTCTGAGCATGGCGGATAGCAAGGAACTCCAGCAAATCGTCGAGCGAGCGGTGGCGCAGGTTTTCGACCGGGTGCTTCCCAGGTTGCAGGCGGAATTGGTCGAGCGTGTTCTGGCAGAATTGCCTGCGGCATCGTCACAGTCCGCGGAAAGCGGCGCGGGAAGCCCGGTCCAGCACGGCAATGTTCCACACAGCAATCTGGTGCAGGCCGTGGCCAGCATTCATGCCGGAAGCACGCAAAAAGAAATTCTGCGCGCATTGCTCGAAGCGGGCAGCGCCTACGGCACGCGCATCGCGCTCTTCGTCGTAAAAGGCGGAGCGGCGACCGGATGGCAGAGCCGCGGTTTGGGCGAGGACGATGCCATAAAAGATTTTCCGCTGGACATGACCGCCGGACCCGCGGCCCACGCCTATCAGAACCGCATCGTCGCTCCCGCCAACAGCGCCGAGATGGACCGGCGGTTCGTAAAGCAATTTGGCGGACCCGAGAACGAGCAGATCATCGTGCTGCCCCTGGTTCTCAAAGATAAGGTCGCGGCCCTGCTCTATGCCGACGGCGGCGCCGAGGGCGTGCTCGATGGCCCATCGCTCGAAGTGCTGGTGCTGGCCACCAGCGCCTGGCTGGAAGTGGCCTCGCTGCGCAAGCAGGCGCATCGCGATGTTAGCGACAGCGCGGTTAGTATGGAGCGCATCGAGCGGCCGGAACACCCTCCCGTGCCCCCAGTGCAGACCGTCAGTTCTTTTGCCGATCCGTTCGCGGCCCAGCCTTCCAAGCACACCGCGAGGAAACCCGAGCCGGAACCACAACCGCAGCCCCCGCAACCCGAGCCGGAACCAGCCGAGGTGGTCGAGATCTCCGCGCATGCAGCATCGGCCAGCGCGGCAGCCTCTGCACCCGCCACCGCCGCCGACCCCTTCGCCGGGATGTCCGCCGAAGACGCCGACACGCACCGCAAGGCGCAGCGCTTCGCGCGTCTGCTGGTAGATGAGATCAAGCTGTACAACCAGGCGAAGGTGGCCGAGGGCCGCCGCAACAAAGACCTTTACGATCGCCTGAAAGAAGACATTGAAAAGAGTCGTTCCACGTTTCAGAAGCGTTACGGCAACACCGCGGCCGCCAGTGGCGACTACTTTCAGCGCGAAGTCCTACGCAGCCTGGCCGAAGATGACATGTCCGTCATGGGCGCAAGCTTCCGCAAATAGCATTGGTTTCGGGAAGGGCACGGCTTCAGGGTTGCCGCTCAGGCTTCCCGAGAAACGTGGGCTTAGGCCCTGAGGTTCGCTCTCCGCATCATCCTGGCTCCAACAGTGCTAAGATTTGATAACAGGTTCTGGCCTTCGCGTCTCCGCGCGAAACAATGAAGGTGGTTCGATTGGGTCTCAAGTGGTGGTGGGTGCTTGCGCTGGCCGCGCTCCTGCGCGTGCCCGCATTCGCGCTTGTTCAGCAGGGCACGCCCGCACCGGCTTCCGATACTTCCGAAAAACAAGCTGGCACAACCGCGCCCGTCAACGAAAAACCCACAACGAAACAGACTGCTCCTAAGAAGCCCGCGCCACGCAAGGCCGCGCCGTCGAAATCTTCCTCAGCGGCACGCACTCCGGGCAAGTCCGCGGCCAGCGCGGTTCCCGCCAACAAAAAAGCATCCCCCCATCCCGCGGCCACAAGAAAAAAGCAGCCCATGTCTCCGCGCGTGCGCCGCATCCGCCAGGCCTTCGTGGCCTCGACCACGTTGCGACCTATGGCGCAGCAATTGATTCAAGATCGCTCCGCGGCCGGGTACGCTGGGGTGGAAGCCTATGCCCGCGCGCACTCCCGCGAAGATGCCGGCGCTTTGGCCTGGCTGGTCTTGGGATACGCGCACGTTCTCGACCATGATTATGCGAAGGCGATCGAGCCACTCAGCCGCGCAAAGCCATTGTCCGGCGACCTGGGAGACTACGTCGCCTATTGGCTGGGAAGCTGCTACTTCCAAACCGGCCGTCAGGCCGAGGGACTCGCCGCGCTGGCCAACTTTGAAACCACATATCCAGATTCGCTGCTGGTCCGTGATGCGCACCTGAGTTACGCCAACGGTCTGATCACGGAAGGCCGAGCCGCCGAGGCCGCCGAGCTTCTTGAGAAAGACCGCATCCCCGCGCGCTCCGATATCGAGTTTGCCATAGGCAAGGCCTACGCCGCGCTCAGTCAGACGGCGAAGGCCGCCGACGCCCTGGCCAACGTCTACTACAACATGCCGACCGCGCCCGAGGCCGACGCGGCCTATGCGGAGTTAAAAAAACTTCCGTCGCTGCCGCCCCCGACACTCGCGCAGCGCAAGACGCGCGCCGACCTGCTGATGAAAGCGAAACGCTACAACGACGCGACTGACGAATATCGCGAACTCGCGAGTCACGCCACAGTCGAATCGCGACCCGCGGCCGAACTCGCGCTGGCCGATGCGCTGCACCGCAGCGGACGAAATCGCGAGGCCAAAGCCGAGCTCACCACCCTTGCCGGCGCGACCCCCGAGCAAAACGCCCAGCGTCTGTACATTCTCGGCGAGGTGGCCTGGTCGTCGGATGAGAACGAAGCGTTCTACCGCCTGGTCGACGACCTGCGGCAAGCCGCGCCCACCAGTACGTGGCTGGAGCAGGCGCTGTTATCGGTGGCTAATCTGCATCTGGTGCATCACGAGTACGATCAGGCGCTCGATGCCTTTCGCGAACTGCAGCAGCGTTTCCCGACCGGATCGCGCGCCGCTTACGCCCACTGGAAAGCGGCGTGGCTCACTCTTCGTCAGGGGCGCAACGAGGACGCGAAAAAACAATTCGACGAACAGATTGGCATGTATCCGGGCGCCAACGAAACTTCGGCAGCCCTGTACTGGCGGGCGCGGCTGGCAGAAGAGGACAACCAGCCCGGCATGGCCCGCGCCTACTATCAGAAATTATCTGACCGCTTCCGCAATTATTACTACGCCGAACTGGGCCGCCAGCGTTTACAAAAACTTTCCGCAGCCCCCGATCCGCCGGGGAAATATCCGCTGCTCGATCACATCCCGCCGATCGAGCATGGCGAGAAGGTCACGCTTTCCGACCCGCCGGCCGACGATCTCCACCTGCAGAAGGCGCAGTTGCTCGGCAACGGCGGCCTGATCGATTTTGCCGTACGCGAATTGCAAGCCGCAGCCAGCGCCGACGGCGGCAACTGGGCCCCAGCCGAGACAGCTCAGCTCTACATCGACACCGGACATTATGACCGCGCCATCGAAGTCATGAAACATTCCGTTCCCAGTTATTTCGCGGTCGATATTCCAACCTTGCCACGCGTGTACTGGGAAGCCCTGTTTCCGCGCCCCTACTGGGCCGATCTGAAAAAATTCTCTTACGCCAACAATCTCGATCCGTATCTCGTGGCGTCACTGATCCGCCAGGAATCGGAATTCAATCCGCTGGCCGTTTCGCGCGCGAATGCGGTTGGCCTGATGCAGTTGCTGCCGAAAACCGGAAAGGTTGTCGCCCACCAGGAAGAGCTGAAGCACTATAATCCCACCCAGTTATTCACTCCGGCAGTCAATCTGCAACTGGGCACGCGCTATTTCCGCGGCATGGTCGACAAGTTCGGCGGATCGTTCGACCACGCTCTGGCCGCCTACAACGCCGGTTCCGACCGCGTGGAGGAATGGATGGGACAAGGCCCGTATCGTGACTCGCCCGAGTTCGTCGAGTCGATCCCGTTCACCGAAACCCGCGAATACGTCCAGGCCATCCTGCGCAACGCCTCCGTCTACAAACAACTCTACGGCGCCCCGTAAAAACTTCCTTGCCACGGATTCACGCGGATCAACACTGATAGAGCCAAACTAGAACTCGTCCGAGCGATGTTAACAAGCATAATTCGGCCCCGTGAATGTTCTTGGGAAGGGCACGGCTTCAGCCGTGCCGTAAGCAGAGGGTAACGATGCGGGCTTCAGCCCCGGGGGTTTGCTTTGAGGTGCGCAGCGCTTTCGGCGCTGCGTGCAATCATTATTGCTGTGCGCTTTAGCCCCTTAGGAACCTTTGCGCAGAAAACCCTCAAGCAGGCGGCGTCTTTTCCTCCGGCGCCTTATGCAACAGAATCTCCAGAACCAGCAACCCCGCCCCAACCACAATCGCGCTGTCGGCCAGATTGAACACCGGCCACTCATACCGCTTCACATAAAACAGCAGAAAGTCCACCACCCGCCCGCTGGCCAATCGGTCCCAAAGATTACCCACCGCTCCGCCCAGAATCAGCGAGAGCGCGACGCCGCTAATCGTGAGCGCGCGTGTCTGCTTCCACAACAGCACCGTGACGATGACCATTGCGAGCAGCGAGAACCCAATCAGCAGGCCCGTCTTCCAATGTGACGTAGAATCGGCAAACAGGCTGAACGCCGCACCAGTATTCTCCGTGTGCGTGATCCGGAAAAATCCTGGAATGATCTGAATCTGCCGGTACAGCGCGATGCGAGTAGCAACGACTCGCTTCGTCCAGCGGTCGAGCAGGACGACGAGCAGGGCAAGCAGAAAATGCAGGGCGCGTGCGGACGCTGGCTTCATCAATTAGCGTTGCCCTTCCAGTTCCTTCAGCACCGCGCTGCAACGTTCGCAGACCGTGGGATACGTCTTGTCTTCGCCAACGTGGATAGAATAATTCCAGCAGCGGTCGCACTTAGCGCCGTCGGCCTTCTTCACTTCAATGTGAAGGCCGCCAGTTCCGTTGCCAGGACCCTGCGTAAGCGTAACCGCCGAAACAATAAACAGGTAGCGCAGTTGCCCCGCATAACGCTGCAAGACCGAGTACACCGGATCGGACGCCGCGATCGCAACCTGGGCTTCGAGTCCGGTGCCGATGAGCTTGTTGGCCCGCGCTTCCTCCAGCGCCTTAAGCACTTCATCGCGCACCGACCTCAGTGTTGCCCAGTCCGCATCTGATTTCGAATCTGTTACCGCGCTTCCCGCGCCGCCCAGAATCTCCGCGTTAGCCGGAAACTGCGCCAGATGCACGCTCTCCTCGCGAGCCGCAACTTTCGGCAGGTACGGCCAGATTTCCTCGCAGGTGAAACTCATGATCGGCGCCAGCAGTCGCACCAGCGTTTCACCGATCCGCCAGATCGCAGTCTGCGCGCTGCGGCGCGCCCGCGATTTCGGCGCGGAAATGTACAGCCGGTCCTTGAGCACATCAAAATAAAACGCGCTCAAATCGACGATGCAAAAATGATTGACGCGGTGATAAATCTTATGGAAAGCGAACTCGTCATAAGCTGTACGTACATCCGCCGCGAAAGCGCAGGTCTGGCGCAGCATGTACTGATCCAGTTCTTCCATGTGCTCAAATGGGACCGCATCATTCACAGGATCGAAATCCCCCAAATTCCCCAGAACGTAGCGGAAAGTATTCCGAATCTTGCGATAGTCTTCGCCAATGCGTTGCATCAGCGCTTCCGACCCCACGACATCCTCGCGTAAATCGACCGACGCAACCCACAGTCGCACGACTTCTCCGCCCAACCGGCTCGCGATGTCGACCGGGTCCACGTCGTTGCCGCGCGACTTCGACATGGCCTGGCCTTTTTCATCGAGCGTCCATCCCGGCGTAACTACGCCCTTGTACGGCGGCGTGCCGTGCGTGCCCATGGCGCAGAACAGGGAAGACTGAAACCAGCCGCGGTACTGGTCGCCGCCTTCGAGATACAAATCAGACGGCCACGGATATTTATATTCAGGTTCATCCGCGACCAGCGCCAGATAACTCGCGCCCGATTCCAGCCACACGTCGAAGATGTCGGTTTCCTTCTCGAACTTCGCGCCGCCGCAATGCGGACATTTCGTTCCCGCCGGAAGAATCGTGTCTGACTCCGGCGTGAACCAGGCATCCGCGCCCGACTTCGCAAACAATCCCACAACCTTGCGATTGACCGCAGCATCGTTCAGCGGCTTGCCGCAACCCTCGCACAGAAAAACCGCAATCGGTACTCCCCAAACCCGCTGCCGCGAGATGCACCAGTCCGGCCGCGTCTGAATCATGTTCGACAGCCGCTCTTCGCCCCACGCCGGATCCCACTTCACCTTCTTGATTTCCTCAAGCGTGCGGGTGCGCAAAGTGTCATCTTTTGATTTGCCTCCGGGCATCGGCGTTTCCATCGAAATGAACCACTGCTCGGTGGCTCGAAAAATCACTGGATTGTGACACCGCCAGCAATGCGGATAGGAATGCTCCAGCTTGTCCGAGTGCAGCAAAGCACCGCGACTGCGCAACAATTCGACGATCAGCGGATTGGCCTTGAAGACGTACTGGCCGTTGTATTCCGGCAGCCCGTTGCGCAGGATTCCTTTTTCATCGACATTGCTGGTCGCATCAAGCCCATATTTCATACCGGTAATAAAATCTTCTGCGCCGTGTGACGGCGCCGTGTGAACCACGCCAGTCCCCGTGTCCATCGTGACGTAATCTGCCAGAACGCCCAGAATCTTGCGATCCAGAAACGGATGCTGAAAGTTCAACCGCTCCATCTTCCGGCCCGGGAACTGTGCCAGCGGCCGTGGGTCAACAAAATTACACTTCGCCGCCACGTCCGCCGCCAGCCTCGACGCGACGATATAAACCTTGCCGCCCGACTCCAGCGCAACATATTCTTCATCGGGATGGAATGCCACCGCCATCGACGCCGGCAACGTCCACGGGGTCGTGGTCCAGATGATGGTCGAAACTGTTTTTCCCGCCAGCGCCGCATCAATCGTGGCCGGATCGTCGAGCAACCCGTACTTCACCCACACCGTCGGGCTGGTGTGGTTTTCATATTCGACTTCAGCCTCAGCCAGCGCTGTCTCGTCGTGCATGCACCAGTAAACCGCGCGCAGCCCCTTGCAGACGAACCCCTTTTCATAAAAAGCGAAGAAAGTCGAAAGCACCACCGACTCATACTGCGGATTCATCGTGGCATAAGGCCGCTCGAATCGCCCAAACACACCGATGCGCTTGAACTGCGTTCGCTGCAGATCGAGAAACTTCTGGGCATACTTGCGGCACTCGGCGCGCACGTCGGTCGGCCGCATCTGCAACTTCTTGCCACCCAGTTCTTTGTCGACCTTGATCTCGATCGGCAGCCCGTGGCAATCCCACCCGGGCACATAAGGCGCGTCAAACCCCGCCATGGTCTTCGACTTGACGATAAAGTCTTTCAAACACTTATTCAGCGCCGTGCCCATATGGATCGGCCCGCTGGTATAGGGAGGCCCGTCGTGCAGAATGTACCGTGGCGCGCCTTTCCGGGCCTCGCGGATGCGCTCGTAAATGCCCATCTGCTCCCAGCGTTCGAGCATTTTAGGCTCGTTCTGGGGCAGGTTGGCCTTCATGGGGAAGGCAGTTTTCGGCAGATTGATGGTCGCTTTCAGTTCAAACGGCACTCGGTTCGCATCTCCCAAATGATTGAATTAGCTCATT
>Ga0224556_1000393_pt1 | contig 11535 bp, 11 predicted proteins | sample 714S315metaG_FD_183007 | JGI IMG/M metagenome (GOLD analysis project Ga0224556, IMG submission 183007) | Peat soil microbial communities from Stordalen Mire, Sweden - 717 S3 1-5 | ecosystem: Environmental > Terrestrial > Soil > Wetlands > Peat | place: Sweden: Norrbotten County, Stordalen Mire...
CGCGCAGCGCTTGCGCCCAAGGCGCATCTTGTGGCGCTTCGGCGACAAGCTTACCCCAAATTTCCCTTGCACGGGCACTGTCCCCTGCCTGGGCAGCGGCAAGCCCGAGAAAGAAACGGGGCTTGGCGGCCGAGGGATCTTGCGCCGCCGCCGCTTCGAAGGATAGTTTGGCTTCCGCCGTCACCACGCCATTGGCGGCGCTAACCAGGGCTTCTCCATGAAGCTCCTGCCGTTCAGCGTTTGGCCCAAGCAGGCGCAGCGCCTCCTGCGCGGCATGGACGGCATCCCCGGCACGGCCCATGCGGAGATAAACCGGCGCCAGAACCTCGTAGCCGCGTCCATCATCGGGATGTTGCACAAGATGCGCTTCGATCTTCGCGATCGCCGCGGCCAAGTCCATGCGGGCGGGCGCCGCGTTGAGCCGCGCCGAAAGCGGTGCATCGGGCAACTCCGGACGGCCAATCCTTGCATAAAGCGAAATCGCCAGCACTGGGACAAAAATCAAGACAGCAATGGAGACTAGCCAGACTCGCTTTGGAGATGCCGCCGGTGCTGGTTCAACAGGGGCTTCCGCCGCCGCCATCAGGCGGCGGGCCGCTTCAGCCTTGGCGCCTTGCGCATCTTCCGGGGCCACCAGGCTTTGCGCTTCGTCTCGCTCAATCTCCGCGAGTTGGGCTTTGTAGAGCGCGACGCCAATCGCGCCGCGCCCAACCCCGCGCGGGGTTTTCGCAAGCGGCCACAGGACGCTGATCACCGCGGCGGCGGTAAGTAAGGCAAAAATCAACCACAACATGGAGCCTTAATAATGATTGCCAAGGCGCTTGCAAGACTCTTTGGGTTACAAATCAGTTAGTCAAGCTTTGGTCTCACGCCGAAGGAAGCCTCAAAACCGCGCGCAAACCGCCTTCTGGGCCCTCTTCGAGGGTCAAAACGCCTCCGTAGAGCGAGGCCAGATCGGCAACGATCGAGAGCCCGAGACCCGAGCCGGGTTTTGTTTCATCAAGGCGTTTGCCTCGGGACAGAGCGGCCTGACGCAGCTCCGGGGCAAGTCCTGGCCCATCGTCATCGATCGCCACGCGAAAGAAACGGCGCTCCAAGAAGTTGCTACAGGGCTCCGGTTCTATGGTGATCGCAACCGCATGGCGTGCCCATTTGCCAGCGTTATCGACGAGATTGCCAACCATCTCCTCGAAATCCTGGCGTTCTCCAGGAAAGCGAATGGTCCCGTGCAGCGTGAGAACAAAGCCGATTGCCCGCTCCGAATAGATTTTTTCGAAGGTGCGGACCAGAGCCTCCGTGGCCAGGGCAACCTCGGTGACGCCCCCCAGCGTCCGCGCCCGGACCGCGACGCGGGCGCGATTGAGATAATAGGTAACTTGATCGCGCATGATCGCCGCCTGCTCCTCAACCTTCGCCGCGAGCGGGCCTCGATCGGCCGCCGCTTCGTTGATGATCACGCTGAGCGGCGTTTTCAGAGCATGGGCGAGGTTGCCGACCTGAGTGCGCGCGCGCTCCACTACGTCGCGGTTGGCGCCGATCAACAGATTGAGTTCGCCGGCAAGCGGTGCGAGATCTTGCGGGAAATCACCTTCGATTTTCTCGGCTTCGCCGCGCCTTATCGCCGCGACCCCTTCCTGCAATTGCCGAAGCGGTTTCAAGCCATAGCGAAGCTGCGCTACCGAGGAGAGGACAAGAGCGAGCGCAAGAACCGCAAAGGTCATGACAAGGTCAAATTCGAAACGAGAGATTTGCGCGTCGATCTCTTCCGTCGTCGCGGCAATTTGGACGAGATAAATTCCCTGATCGCCCATATCGATGATGCGCTCGACCATGCGCAAAACCCGGTCGTCGGGCCCTTTCGCGTAGCCTCGGCGAGCGCCCCCGGCACCTGTCGGCACGCCGGACTCGGACAAACGCGGTAACTTTGCCGCGAACAATGAACTCGAACTTCTGATCTCTGGCTTTGGCACATCCAATCGCGTGAGCTGCCAATACCAGCCCGACATGGGCAGTTTGAATTGCGGTTCGCCGAGTTGGACAGGCGCGGCGCGGCTCTCTTCGCCGGATGTTGCGATATCGGCGACAAGCTCATGCAAATAATCGCCGAGGCGCTCGTCGAAATTGGCCTCGGCCGTGCGCCGGTAAATCGTCGAGAGAACGAGTCCCGCGACGAGAAGAATGGCAAAGCTTAACAGCGCGGCGGAAAAAAAGAGCCGCTTCGCGATAGAGCGTGATCTTAGCCGGACAGGGACGCTCTCTGGCCAGGCCAGGACAAAATGCCGCTTTCCCATTTCGTTTTTTTGCATCCGCCGCCGCCGGCAAAATGTCCGCTCAGATTCAAAGAGTTGGAATACGTTCTGATCGAAAAAGCCGCGCAACTTTTTCAAAACATGCTCTAAGCCGGAACTCATGCATACCGGCTTGCGAGAAACACCGCCAATTTTTCAAGAAAGTTCCGATTTGCAGGCATAGGAGCCAGCTTTTGACGCATGGTATTAGCTCCCGGAGGAAGGTTCGATCCTTCGTGGCTTTGCCCCCTTATCCTCCGTTTCGGACGCCGCCAAAATATAGCCAAGTCCGCGCACGGTTTGGATAATTTCGACGCCGAGTTTTTTGCGCAGGCGCCCGACAAAAACCTCTATAGTATTGGAATCACGATCAAAATCCTGGTCGTAGAGATGCTCGACAATCTCGCCGCGCGAGACGATCCTGCCTGCGTGATGCATCAAATAGGACAACAGCCTGTATTCATGCGAGGTGAGCTTGACCGGGCTGCCATCGACCGAGACCCGGCCCGCGCGAGCATCGAGCAGCACCGGACCGCAACGAAATTCGCTTGTGGCATGACCGGCAGCACGCCGGAGCAGGGCGCGCAGCCGGGCAAGGATTTCCTCAATGTGGAAGGGTTTGGCGACATAATCATCGGCCCCGGCATCGAAGCCCTGAACTTTGTCGCTCCAGCGATCGCGCGCGGTCAAAATCAGGACCGGCATGGTACGCCCGGCCCGCCGCCATTCACTGAGTATGGAAACGCCGTCCTTTTTGGGCAAACCCAAATCTAGAACGACGGCATCGTAAGGCTCCGTGTCACCCAAAAACCACCCTTCTTCGCCATCGAAGGCATGGTCGACGGCATAGCCTGCTTGGGCAAGCGCCGTGACGATCTGACGATTGAGGTCCTTGTCATCCTCGACGACGAGCAGCCGCACGCTTCGTTCCTCGTTTCAAAGGCAATGTTTCAAGTGCAACATTGCCGCCTCGCCGTCCAAAAATGCCCGCCTCGGGGGAACGGAACTCCGCCAATTTCCCAAACCCGGCGCCATTCAATTTGGATTCTTTGAACCAATGGGTTGACCCGTCTTGGCATCGATAAAAACGTGAATGACATGGCCGTCGTGACGCAAGAGGCTCAGCTCATAGACGAGTTCCTCGCTCCAACGGCAAAGCTTGACCCCGATCGCCTCCGCCTGCATCCGGCCCGCCGCACTCCGCATCGCACGAAATGGCTCGAAAAGCCCATGCGTAAGAATTTTGTCACGCGTCTCGGCCGTCGAGAAACAGACGCGCTCCTGCTCTGTTTGCGCCCCCGCTGCAACGCTTGAGCCCAGATGTGCCGTGACAACGGTCACAATGAAAAAAATCATGGTTCGAGGCTGGCCGGGAGACACTGAATGGTCCATGAATATTCTAAGGATGCGTGGATATTTTAGATTCGCTTCATTTGCAAAATCGTTTTTGCCAGCCCGGCGCGTGGGTTTGGCCATCCTATTGGCCATCCTATTGGCCTGCCTGTTTGGCTTGGGTTTTACGGCTCCAGCATTTGCTTTGGTCGGGCCTGCCCGGCTCGCCCCTGAGTTCGTCCCCTATGTCGTCATGGTCTTGGACAGGAGTGGCGGCGACGCCGCCAGCTATTGCAGCGCGAGCGTCATCGCTCCGGACATTGTCCTGACCGCCGCGCATTGTGTCTCTGGCCCTTCAGATACTCAGGTTTTTATTCGCGGCAGCGAGGGCAAGTTGGTTTTTTTCGATGTCGCGGCGATTGCTGTTCACCCGGGATATAGGCCCAACTCCGGGCAGCAGGATTCGGTCTCCATCGATCTTGCCCTTTTGCGCCTCGCCAAACCCTTGTCTCCCGAATTCAAACCTGTCGAACTGACGGATTCCTTCCAGATGAAAACTGGCCAGCCTTTACGTATCGTTGGCTTTGGTATTGCGGACGAAGTTGAGCGGGGAACGCCAGGTATTTTGCGGACGGGTGTTCTCGCCATGATCGGACCGAAATCGCAAGTTTATATTAAGCTGACCGACCCGGATGGCACCGGGCTTGGCGCTTGCACGGGCGATTCCGGTGGTCCGGTCTTTGCCGCCGGCCGGCCGGCGCTGGTGGCCGTGACAATCAGGGCCAAGGGCAACGATGGCTATTCTTGCGGGGCGTTGACCGAGGCCGTGCTGACCGGTCCGCAACTGCCATGGATCCGCAAAATCCTACAATCATGGCGAGCAACGGGAAGCGTGGCACAGTGACCGCGGGGGAGATCTCCTTATCGCGACGTCCGGATTGAAGCGTGTTTAGCGAAGCGCTTTTTCGATCTCGGGTAAGATAACGTCCCGGTAGCTCTCCTCGCTGACTGGCCCCACAAAGCGATAGGCAATCGTGCCATCCCCCTTGACGATAAAGGTTTCCGGCACGCCATAGACCCCCCAGTCGATCGCGATCCGCCCCTTGCGGTCGGCACCGATCCGCGAAAAGGGGTCGCCCCCCTCATCAAGAAAGCGCTTAATATTCGCTGGATCGTCCTTATAGGCTAGCCCAAACAACCGCACATTCGCGCTCTTAAGAGCCGGATCCGACGAAAGCCGCATGATCAGCTCATGTTCCTGGTGGCAAGGCACGCACCAGGAGGCAAAAACATTGACGAGCGTCACTTTGCCTTGCCGGAGATCCCCGTCGGAAAATCCTTGTTTGTCCGGCAGCCCTTCGACTGGCGGCAAGGCAAAGGCCGGGACTTGCTTGCCGACGAGCGCCGAGGGCAGAAGCGAAGCATCGCCCGAATAAAGCCGGACCAGAAACAGCGCCACCAGCACGGCGAACAGAATCAACGGCACAAAAATGAGAATCGGCCGCCGCGCGGCATGCGAACCCGCTTGCGGCTGGGGCGCGGTCGATGCCATCTATGCCAAGCCTTCCCGATCCGGGTTTTGCGAAATCACGTCCCGGCGATTCAAGTCTTTCAGCGGGTCTTTTGATGTCTCGCGCGACAAGGACGCAAGCGCCTGCTTCAAATTCAGGTAATCCGCCAAGATCGTCCCAACCATTCCAGCCACGATCAGAAAGCCAAGGGCATAGGCCGCGATGACAAAGCCAAGATGCGGATCATGGCTCATAAGCCGCCTCCCATGCGGACCCGCGCGCTGGGCTCGGTTCTTGTTCGCCTGCCGCCAGGATCGATAGACGGCGCAGGCGCCGGCGGAGGATCTCGTTGCGGATCGCCATGAGATAGAGCGTTACAAACAGAAGGGTGAAGGCGAGCGCCATCACTACGAGCGGCCACAGCATGGAGGGCGCGATCGCGGGACCGCCAAGGCGGAAGACCGAAGCCGGTTGATGCAAGGTGTTCCACCAATCGACAGAGAATTTGATGATCGGAATGTTGACTGCGCCAACGAGGGTAAATATTGCCGCTGCCCGCGCGGCCTTACCCGGATCTTCAATCGTTCGCCACAAAGCCACAAGGCCGAGATAGATTAGGAATAGCACGAGAACCGAGGTCAGCCGCGCATCCCAGACCCACCAAGTCCCCCACATGGGCTTGCCCCAGAGCGAACCAGTGGCAAGGCAGAGCAAGGTGAAGCCGGCGCCGAGCGGCGCCGCGGCCTTTTGCGCCGCGTCGGCCAGAGGATGGCGCCAGACAAGGGTGCCGAGCGCCGCCGAGGTCATGACAAAATAGATCAACATGGCAAGCCAGGCAGCCGGCACATGCAGATACATGATTCGGACCGTTTCGCCTTGCTGATAGTCGGGAGGGGCGACAAAGAAAGCGAGATAAAGGCCAACACCCAAAAGCAGCGCCGTTAGCGCCGCCGAGACAGGGATGAGAACACGGGCAAGCCGCAGGAAATGGGTGGGACTGGCGAAGTTGAGCATGGATTTCATCTATGCCCGCGCTCGCCCAAATGCAAATCCCGAAGGCCATTTTCCGCGCGCGGCCTGACGTCACGCTGCGATGCGTATCAGGCCGATTGGTGCTTATCCGGACGCTCCCCGGCGGGCTGTGGCTTTGTCAAAGCGGGGGGACCACGCGATAATATAAGCCATTGTTGCCATAATAGGGCTGGTACCAGGTGCCGTTGCAGACATAGTAATTGGTGCCCCCAACGACCTGGTAAGGGCATCCGGCCGGGACAGTGGCAACGAGAGAGCCCACCGCAAGGCCGACGGCCGCCGCGCCAATGGCCGCACCGGCAATGGCGGCGGCGCCGCAGTTCCAGCAGCCGCCGCCATAATAATGATTGACCACCGCCGGGCCATGGAAGCCACCGGCATAAACACCGCCAGCGTGCCAGCCATCGGCATGCCAGGTTCCGCCCCAGTCACCATGCGCACCACCGGCGTGCCAGGCGTCCACCCCACCGGCATGTACCCCGCCGACCCCGCCGGCGTGCCAAGCACCGCCGCCGTGAAACCCTGCAAAGCCGCCGCCCCGGAAGGCGCCGGCCGGCTGCGGTGCGCTCAAAGTCAGGGCAGCGGCCAGAAGGGTGGCGCCAAAAAACAAATTGCGTGTCATGGCTTTTGCCTCATATCGAAATGCGAATGGGATGGTGTGACGTATTATGGCTTCGCGGCGGCGGGAGTGCCCGGCTGGCCAAAGGGAATCTGCTTGGTCGATGCGGTCTTATGCGGCACGAAAGCCGAATCCTTGGGTAGCTTGCCATCGATCTTCCAATCGGAGAACTCAACCACATGGCGCGGCTTTTCCGGCGTATCGGCTGCGGTAGCCCAGATGAGCCGGGGCAGCTTGTCCTTTGAGCCGATCCAAATCTGGAGATGCACATGCGGGTCCGAGATGGCGATGATATCCGTCGTCGTGTCGCCAACGACGGTCGATTTGCCGATCACGAAAGCGCTGGTCAGTCCCTCGGTCAGCGTTTTGTAGGGATCGGCAACAATGAAGTCTACAAAGGGAAAATAGATGCCAGCCTTCTCATAGATGGCCGCGAGCATCTGTTCGACATTGCCGGGAGCATCCGTGATCGCGATCAAATCGGCACGCGGCGTGAAGACGGCAACCTTGGCGCCGTCAAAGTAGAATTCGGAGGGAGGTCCATCACCGGGAACGATCACCCGAAGCTTGTTGGGCCGCACAAGGAGAACTTCGGAGCGGGTGTGATAAAAGAGCGGCTGGCCGTTCCTCGCGGGAACATCGAACGCGCCGTGGGCGACAAATGAGATGCTCTTTGCGCGGGCGAGTTTTTCGCTCGCGGCTTTGAGGATATCGAGCGCGGCCGGCTCGATGGCCGGATGCGCCGCATCGCTCGGCGCTGCCGCCGGTCCGGTCTCAGCAAACGCGTTTTCAACGGCAAAGAAATTCAACGCGGCGAATAATAGGAGAACCCCAAACAGTTTCATGATGACCTCAATATATCGCTACTTTGCTATTGGTGCGTGACCGATGACAGACCGTTAGATAAATTACCTAACGCGTTCACTCAAACGTAAAATCAAAGAGAATGCAGCAATTCCACGGGGCTACAGAATAAAATTATTCACACATGCGCCAGATGGGCGGGCACTTGACTGGAAAACGGCGTCAGGCAGCTCAAACCGTGAGTGTCTGCAAAATTAATGAATCGGCTATGCCACGAGTCCAGAAAAGACCCAGTCGATTGCAAGGGTTTTTTTAAAAGGAATCCGAGGGAATGCGGGGCTTGCAAGCGTCTTGACGCAGGCGGCGGTTGTTTTCCGTGAAATCAGGCGGTCTTACACGGCGCAGACTGGCTGAACTTGTCGCCATCGCGGGAGAATTGGTGGGTACGTGACGATTGGCATCGCCTCGGTGGAGCGCGGTACAGCATCCGCCGCGCTCCCATGCAATCAGATATTAGGCAGCGACCTTATCGCATTCCGCGGCGCAAGCCTTACAGGATTCGCCACAGGCTTTGCATTCGGTGATTTTGGGGAATTTTTCACATTCTTTCTGGCAGTCCCTGCAGATCATCGCCACTACCTTGGCGAAATGGCCGGTATGCTCTGAATTGACCGCCGCCAGCGTCTGCAATGCGGCGCAGGCCGCGACGAGTTGGTACGCCGAATCGGCGCAATCCGACATGCTCGTGTCTTTCATCTTATACATCGCGAGGCAATGCCGGAGACAATCTTTGCCCGTCGCGACGCAATGCCCTGCGCTTTCCTCAAGGGCTTTGAATTTCGGCGGATGCATATCTGGCTCTTCGCCCGTTTGCGCAAAGGCCTGTGAAGCCGAGGCAGCCACGGCGACAGTTCCGGCGGCGGCAATGAATTCACGACGGTCCATGAGTATTCCTCCCTTAAGTTCGGTTCCCGCCGGCATCCCCTGAATTTCTGGAGATGAACGGCTTCAGCAACCTAGACTATATAGAACGGCTGGAGGGGTTGATCCACGACAACAGTAATGTTCTTTTTTATTTTTATCTCCATTCATGATAAAGTCTATAAAATCTGTAGATAGTTACCTGCCGCCGGAACCAAGCTAGCTATTTGATTTCTGATAATCTTTGATATCCGTGAAGACGATCTCCGGCCATCTATCCTGTTCGTATTTCAGGTCGAAGGCCGAGGCAGCCATGAAGACCGGTACGCCATCGAGATCGCGTGCCATCGATGCCGGATGTGCCTGAATAAATCTGTCCTGCTCAGCCGGATTTTTCGCGCCGATCCAGCGGGCGAATTCGAACCGGCTCGTCTCGAAACTTACGCTTAGGCCATATTCCGCCCCCAACCGCTCGGCGAGGACATCGAGCTGCAGAGCACCCACGACCCCAGCGATCGCGCCAGATCCGTCATTCGGCAAAAACAGCTGGACAACGCCTTCCTCGGCCATTTGCCCGAGAGCCTCTCGCAGCTTCTTTGCTTTCATGGCGTCACTGGTCTTCACGCGGCGAAGGATCTCGGGCGCGAAACTCGGGACCCCGCGAAAGATGAGATCCTCGCCCTCCGTCAGCGTGTCGCCGATGCGCAAGGTGCCGTGGTTCGGAATGCCGACGACATCGCCCGCGTAAGCTTCCTCGGCGAGTTGACGGTCCTGCGCGAAAAAAAATTGCGGCGCGTTGAGCGAGATATTCTTGCCCGTGCGCACGAGCTTGGCCTTCATGCCGCGTGTCAATTTGCCCGAGCAAATCCGCAGAAAAGCGATCCTGTCGCGATGATTGGGATCCATGTTTGCCTGGATCTTGAAGACGAAGCCGGTCATTTTTTCTTCGCGCGCATCGACAGCTCGCGAGACGGCTTGAAGCCCTTGCGGCGGCGGCGCGAAAGTTTTCAGAGCGTCGATCACGTCGCGCACGCCGAAATTGCGCAAGGCGCTGCCGAAGAAAACGGGCGTCAAATGACCTTGCAAATAGGACAGATGATCGAAAGTTTTGAGACCATCCCGGGCGAGCTCGATCTCACCGCGCGTCTGCGCAAAATCCGCTTCGTTCAGAAGGCCGGCAATGAACCGGTCCCCAGGGCCCTCAACCGGCACGGGCTCGCTGTCATGGTCGAGCTGCCGCACGAGATTGTGCTGCAAGTCGAACGTGCCCGCGAAGGCGCGGCCCCGGCCCAGAGGCCATGTCATAGGGGCAACATCAAGCGCGAGTGTCTTTTCGATCTCGTCGAGAAGATCGAAAGGGTCCCTCGTCTCGCGATCGAGTTTATTGATAAAAGTCAGAATAGGGATATCGCGCAGACGGCACACTTCGAAGAGCTTGCGGGTGCGCGCCTCGATGCCTTTCGCGGCGTCGATCACCATGATCGCCGAATCGACGGCGGTGAGGGTGCGGTAGGTATCTTCCGAAAAGTCCTGATGGCCCGGCGTATCGAGGAGATTAAACACGCAACCACGATATTCGAAGGTCATCACTGAGGTGACGACTGAAATCCCGCGCTCACGTTCGATTCCCATCCAATCCGAGCGAGTCTGACGTCGGTTCGCCTTGGCGCGAACTTCACCCGCAAGCTGAATCGCACCGCCGAAAAGCAAGAGCTTCTCGGTGAGCGTCGTCTTGCCCGCGTCGGGATGGGAAATAATGGCAAAGGTTCGCCGCCGGGCGACCGGATCAAGATCATTCATGCCGATGCTTCGTGGCAAGGGAAGGAGGAGATGTCAACCGAGTGGCCGATCCAAAGCATTTATTCGGCGGCGGAGCGCTCCGAAGCCTGGCGATGCGAAGGTAACTCCCTTTCCAGCTGATGTTGCCGGTTGCCCTTATTGTGATCCCGCGCGATTAGCGTGTAAATTGCCGGCGTCACGAAAAGCGTGAAAATCGTGCCGATGCTCATCCCCGCCGCGATGACGATTCCGATCGCAAACCGGCTCTTCGCACCCGCGCCATCGGCGACGATCAGAGGGATCATCCCGGCCACCATGGCGGCCGTGGTCATGAGGATCGGGCGCAGCCGCACGGAGGCGGCATGTTCAATCGCCTCGCGGCGGCCAAAGCCTTCCTCTTCCTGAAGCCGGTTGGCAAAATCCACCATCAGGATGCCGTGCTTGGAAATGAGACCGATCAGCGTGACGAGGCCGATCTGCGAATAGATATTCAAGCTTGCCGCGCCAACTACGCCGAGGATGTTTAAGGGCAGAAGCGCGCCGAACATCGATGTTGGCAGCGCGATGAGAATAATTAAGGGATCGCGGAAGCTTTCGAATTGCGCCGCAAGCACGAGAAAAATCACGATAAGCGCGAAGACGAAAGTGAGAATGAGCGTATTGCCTTCCTGGACGAACTGACGGCTCTCTCCCTGATAATCGACGCTATAGCCCTCCGGTAAAAGCTCCTTTGCCTTTTGTTGCAGAAAACCGATAGCCTCGCCAAGGGTATGCCCGGGAAACGGCACGCCTTGCAACGTCGCCGCATTCAATTGCTGAAAGGTCGGCAATCCATTCGGCTGCACGGTTGTCGAAAGGCTCGCGACCGTCGCGAGCGAAACCAAGGCGCCGGATCTGGTGCGCAGCTGATAGCGGGTCAGCCAATCCGGCGTGAGGCGGAAATCCCTCGGCGCCTGCGGGATGACTTGATAACTGCGGCTGTTTAGGCTGAAACGGTTGACATAATTGCCGCCGAGCAATGTGGCGAGCGAAGAGCCAATATCCTGCATGCTAATGCCGAGGCTGTTTGCTTTGTTCGCATCGATCTTGAAATCAATTTGCGGCATATCGAATTTGAGATCGCTGTTGACGAAGAGAAACAGGCCGCTTTCGCGCGCCGCTGTCTCGATTTCGGCCATGACATCCACGAGCTGACGATAATCGGCGATGGTGCGGATCACGAATTGCAGCGGAGGTCCGCCCGTCGAGC
>Ga0224556_1000394_pt1 | contig 11528 bp, 11 predicted proteins | sample 714S315metaG_FD_183007 | JGI IMG/M metagenome (GOLD analysis project Ga0224556, IMG submission 183007) | Peat soil microbial communities from Stordalen Mire, Sweden - 717 S3 1-5 | ecosystem: Environmental > Terrestrial > Soil > Wetlands > Peat | place: Sweden: Norrbotten County, Stordalen Mire...
TTCACTCCCGCGCCGATCTCGGCATCGCCCAAGTAGGTCAAATGGTTCGCCTTCGACCCCTTGCCCAGCTTGATTTTCTTGGTCTCGACAAAGTTTCCCACATGCGCGCCCTCGCCGATCTCGCTGCCCGGACGCAGATGCGAGTACGGCCCCACCACCGCCCCGGCGCTGATCCGCGCGCCTTCCATCACACAGCCTGGACGGACCATCACTCCGTCTCCAATCTCAGAATCGCGAATCACCGAGTACGACCGCACGCGGCAGTTCGAGCCGATTCGCGTCTTCCCCAGCAGTTGCACGTAGGGCTCAATGACCGTGTCGGCCGCGATCTCCACATCAGTGTCGATCACGCAGGTTGCCGGATAAAACACGGTCACGCCGTCCGCCATCAGTTGACGGCACTTTGCGAGGCGCATGCGTTCGTCAATGTCCGCCAACTCAGCCCGTGTATTTCCTCCCAAGACCTCACTGGCATTCGCCGTCTTCCACGCCACTACGCGCTGCCGCGCCCCGCGCAGCGACTTGTTCGGCGACTTATTCAGCACACCAGCCATGTCGGTCAGGTAGTACTCGCGGTGCGCATTGGCTGTCGAGAGTTTCCCGATGTTCCCGTAGAGTTCCTTCACGGCAAAAACATAGAAACCGGAATTAATCTCGCGGATCTTTTTCTGCTCCGCGGTCGCCGCCTTCTCTTCGACGATCGCCTTCACTTCTGCGCTGTGCGGACCTTTCCGCAACACCCGGCCATATCCGGTCGGATTCTCCAGGTCGGCGCTGAGCAGCGTCATCGCTGCGTGCTCGTCCAGATGAAAGTTGAGCAGGCGTCCAATCGTCTGAGGCGTAATCAGCGGAGCATCTCCCGAGAGCACAATCACGTGGTCGTACCCAGCCAGCACTTCGGCCGCTACCATGAGGGCGTGCCCTGTTCCCCGCTGTTCAGCCTGCAGCACGAAGTTGATGCCGGTATGCTCGGTCGCGGCGCGCACCCGTTCGGCCTCGTGTCCGATGATCGCGTACACATCCTGCGCCGGGACGACCTGCACCGCCGCCCGGATCACGTGCTCCAGCAGGGGCTTTCCGCCGACTTCATGTAACACTTTGGGAAGTTGCGATTTGAGCCTGGTTCCCTTGCCCGCCGCCATGATGGCCATAGCGACGTGCGCAGGTGTAGTCGGTGACGTCGTGGGCGCTGTCGTCCGAGGAGAAGAACTGCCTTTCGATTTCGTCTTCTTCATTGGCCTCAATATACCGCTCTCTTGCAGCAATGGCTATTTTCCGCATCATGCCCTAAAATCCTTCACCGGAAAGAGCAGAGAGAAACCATACGACATCCGCACCTGAGAGGAAGAAATGCCCAAGTACGTTATTGAACGCGACATCCCGAACGTCGGCAGCGTGAGCCCGGCCGACGTGATCGCCATCTCGCAAAAATCCTGCAGCGTGCTGAACAATCTCGGCCCGAAAATTCAGTGGCTGCACAGCTACGTCACGCAGGACAAGATTTATTGTGTCTACATCGCGCCCAACGAAGAAATGGTGCGGGAGCACGCCAGGCAGGGTGGATTCCCGGCCAACCGCGTCTCCGAGGTCAAACTGGTAATCGATCCCACTTCAGCTGAAGCGTAGCCCGCTCTACAGCCCCAGCCCGCCATCCACGGCCAGAATCTGTCCGGTAATAAACTGCGGCGCGGTCGCGAAGAACAACACCGCCTCGGCGATCTCTTCTCCGGTCCCGTTTCGCAGCATCGGCGTCTGCTTGGCCATGCGCCGCATGAACCCGGCAGCCGACTTCTCGCCCAGATCGATCATCCCCGGTGCTACCGCGTTCACTGCAATCTCGGGCGCCAGCGCCTTCGCCATCACTTTGGTCAGCATGTGCAGCGCCGCCTTCGACGAGCAATAGTGCGCATGGGTCGCCCACGGTCTTAGCCCGCCCAGCGATCCCATGTTGATGATCTTCGCTTCTACAGGAGCATCTTTAAGTGATTTTCTTGCGCCCCTGCCGCGCTTCCGCCGCATCCACTTCAGAGCCTCGCGCGACACCAGAAACGGACCGCGCGTATTGGAAGCAAAGATCGCGTCCCATTGCCGTACCGTGAGCTTCTCGAACTCCGCCGTCTCATAGTTCGCCGCGTTGTTAACCAGAATGTCGATGCGCCCCAGCTCGCGCCCCGCCTCTTTCATCATCGCTCGAACGCTGGCTTCCTCGGTCACATCGCAGCGCAGCGCGAACGCCCGCACTCCGAACCCCGACAGGTCCACGACAGTCTCCTGCGCTTCCCGAGCCGAGTTCCTGAAAGTGATGGCCACATCCGCACCCGCCCGTGCCAGGGCCAACGCCGATGCCCGTCCCAGCCGCCGCGCCGCGCCGGTGACCAGCGCCGTCTTCCCTCGAAGAGGTTTTGCCTGAAGGTCTTCTCTGTGGCCTTGCATGAAGGGATTCTACCGCTTCGCGCTTCTAGTTGACGCTTGTGTGCCTCGCTTTGCAGCTTTGCAGCTTTGCTCGCCGGCGGACGAACGCGTCCGAGCCCATGTTGCTCTGAAGTTCGTCGCAGAGCTCAGCGGAGTTACTGGTCCTACCACCGGACCTTCCGAAGCGACTATATTCTCTGGCGCCGCTTTGCTGCTGGAAAAACTCCGTTTCCCCGCGCTAGAATCTAAAAATGCCAGAGCCCCGCAATGTCGTGGTTTATTCCCGCAAAGGATGCCACCTGTGCGAAGTGGTGAAAGAGAGCCTGTCCAAACTTTCGCACCGCGGCGGCTTCACCTGGCGCGACGTCGACGTCGACGCCGACTCCGAACTCCGCCGCCAGTTCAACGACGAAGTCCCCGTCGTCTTCATCGACGGCCGCAAAGCCTTCAAGTACCGCATGGACGAACGTGAGTTCCTGCGGAAATTGGCCAGCTAAAGCAGTTTCGTTTCCACCGAGTTCTTTCCGTTACAATCGCTCCCGGCACTTGGCATGCTGCGCACCCAACTCTACGCCGACCCGCACAACGTCTTTCTACACAGTCTTGTGCTTGATTCCTGCCGCCGCAATGCGCCGAAAACTGCGCTGGTCGACACTTCCTGCGGACGCCGCCTCACCTACGCCGAATATGGGGAAACCGTCGAATCGATCGCCCGCGGCCTGATTTCGAACGGACTGAGGCCCGGAGAGGTCGTCGCCATTTTTCTGGCCAACTCGTGGGAGTTCTGCACCGCGTTTCATGCCATCGAACTCGCCGGAGCCATTCCCACTCTGCTCAACCCAACTTTCCGCGAGCGCGAAGTCCGCTATCAAATGGAAAACTCCGGCGCGGTCCTCTTGATCACCGATGGTGCAAACATCGAAGGCATCCATCTCGGCGGGCTGCCCAACCTACGCCGCGTCTACACCACGCGCCAGCCCGCGCCCGGTTCCGAGCCGTTCGCCAACCTGCTTCGGCCGACAACCGCGATCTATCCCCAGCCCGATCAGCCTTCCGACGAGGCTCTCGCCGCGCTTCCCTACTCCAGCGGCACCACCGGCCTGCCCAAGGGAGTCATGCTCTCGCACTACAATCTGATCGCAAACGTGTATCAGTTCCTCGGCCCGAATGGGACCCCGCTCAACTCCGCCGACACCATTCTTTGCTGCCTTCCGCTTTACCACATCTACGGCTTGAATGTAGTTCTGAATCCTTCCCTGATGCTCGGAGCGAAGCTTGTGCTCGTGCCGCGCTTCAATGTGACGACTTTTGCCAAGTTGCTGGTCGATGAAGGCGTGACCATGATGCCGCTTGTGCCCCCGGCCATGAACGCTCTCTGCCAGTTGGCCGAAGCCGGCGAGTTCCCCCGCGATCATCGCGTGCACTGGGTGAAATCCGGAGCCGCACCGCTCGCTCCCGACCTGGCGCGCCGCTTCACCGCGCTCACTGGCATTCTCGTGTGTCAGGGATACGGCATGACCGAAGCTTCACCCGTAACCCACGTCGGATTTCTCGAACCTGAGCTATATCGTCCGGACTCCATCGGCCATCCGCTTGCCGCGACCGACTGCCGCGTGCTGGCGCAGCCCGATATCGACCCCGCCGACACTCCCGACGACCTGACCGAGGCGCCCTCCGGCGCGCCCGGCGAACTCGTCATGCGCGGCCCGCAATTCATGCTCGGCTATTGGAAGGAACCGCAGGCCACTGCGGCGGTCCTGCGCGACGGATGGTTCTGGTCCGGTGACGTCGTCACTCGCGACCGCGAAGGCTTCTACCGCGTCGTCGACCGCCGCAAGGAAATGATCAAGTACAAAGGCTTCGCCGTGGCTCCCGCCGAGGTCGAAGCCGTCCTGCTCGAGCATCCCGCTGTAAAGGAGTGCGGCGTAGTCGGACGCCCGGACGCCGGTGCCGGAGAGATTCCCGTCGCCTTCGTTGCCCTGCGCGACGGTTTCGTCGACAGCTCCAAACTGGGAGAAGAGCTCTGCGCCTTCGTCGCCGACCGCCTCACCCACTACAAGCAACCCCGCGAGATCCGCTTCGTCGACGCCATTCCCAAGACCGCGTCGGGAAAGCTACTCCGACGCGAACTAAGAAAGTCCATCGCCTGAAACGAAGCCTGGTTTCCCCACCCTTCTCGCGTTCTTTGCGAGAGGGTGTGGATTTCGATCTGCGGGAGGTTCCGCCCGGACTGCTCCTGCTCCGACCGCTTCCCCGGTAATTTCTGCGTCGCACAGAAGTGACACGATTTTGACATCCAGCTGACAATTCCCTGCGGCATTCCCCGCACACTCGACTCCGGCACGCCGCGTGTAGACGTGACGCGTGCCCCGCAAACGCCCGGCCCTGCACCAGGTTTCACGGCACGGCGGCGGAAGCAGTCTCATTCAACGCACTTGCCACAGGAGGATTGTCATGAATTTGTCTCATCTGAAAATCTGGGCTTGCACCGCGCTCGCCGCCGCTAGCGCGCTCTCTCTGCAGGCCCAAGGGAACCATTTCAATACGCCCGGAAATGTTCTGATTTCCGACCAGTACAACAACCGCCTCATCGAAGTGAATCCTGATAACAACGAAGTGGTCTGGACTTTTGGAAACGGATCAAGCGTGGCCGGACCCCACTCGGTGGTGGGCGTCAATGACGCGCAACGCATCGGACCAATCACGCTGGTCGCTGGCACAGGCGTGCCCGCAGGAGCCGAGCCCACTTGCCCGAACGGATGCGCGGACAACCGCGTCATGCTGGTCGATTCCAGCGGCAACATTCTCTGGCAGTACGGCCAGGCCGGCGTTACGGGGTCAGGCCCCGATCAGCTCAACACCCCAGTCCAGAATACCTGGCTGCCCGATCACCACATTCTGATTACCGACCAGGGCAATATGCGCGTCATCGAAGTCACGCACCAGAAAGAAATCGTTTGGCAATACGGACAGACTGGAGTCGCCGGCGATGGCGCCGACCAGCTCAACAATCCCAACAGCGCCGAATTGCTGAGCAATGGTGACATTCTCATCGCCGACGAGAGCAACAACCGCGTCATCGAGGTCACTCGTGCGAAGCAAATTGTGTGGAGCTATGGCTGCGCAACCTGCAGCGAGCTGAATGCGGCGGCCTTTGCCAGCCGTCTTCCCGACGGCACCACGCTCATCACTGATGGCGGCAACAACCGAATCCTTGATGTGGACTTCGCCGGCAACGTGATCTGGACCTATTACACGAATGCTCGCCCTGGCAGCGTCTCTAACCCCGCTCCCAGTCGCGCCGTCATGTTGAAAAACGGCAATGTGCTGATCAGTGACCAGTACAACATGCAGGTCATCGAAATCGACGCCAGCCAGAACATCGTCTGGAGCCAGGGCACTATCGCCGTGGCCGGCGATGGGTTTGACCTGTTGAACGGCCCTTACGACGCCAAAGTGGTGGGCGACTACACTGGCCTAACCCCGCCCTTCCCTGCCGATCATCGCCGCTAGACATCGCCGCTAAGCAACGATAAGGCGGAATAACGAAGCGGGTGCCCCACCCTTCTCGCGCCCTTGGCGAGAGGGTGGGGATTTTGATTTCTGTAAGTGCGGAAAGGGGGGTTCCAAATTCTTCACGGCTTCTTCTCCGACCCCTCCCCCGGCAGCTTCCGCGTCGTGAAGAAATTCCAGATCAACTCATTGGCACTCAGATCCTCGCTGGTCTTCCCGATCGTATTCTCTGCTTCGTACTGCTCCCCGCCTGGCCACGTATTGCCAGCCCCCTTCACGCTGTAGAGAAGAACTTGCGCGCTCTGTTGGCAGCCGTTGTAGGTGTCGACTTTGGTCTCCATTGCACCTTTCGCGCTCAACGGCAACTTGGTTTTCTCCGGCTTTTCCGCGCAGCGATCAATCCTGGCCCATGCCTTGGCGCTGTCTTCCACGGAAATCGTCGCCAGACTCAGGTTGTGTTCGGTACCGCCGCCGTAAGGGACCACTGGGTCCGAAGTTCCGGCAATCATCACCATTGGTACGGGTCGCGAAGGCACACAAATCATCGTCTTCGGCATCGCCGCGCCCACCGCCGCAACCGCCGCAACTCGATCACTCAAGGCGCACCCCAGACGCAGGCTCATAAAGCCGCCTTCCGACAGCCCCGTGGCATAGATGCGTGACGCATCGACCGAAAACTTGGTCGCCATCTGATCCAGCATCTGATTCAAGAAAGCAACGTCATCCGCGGGCGCGGGCCTCCGGTCCTCGCTGGGCTGCTGACTCTGGGGCTGCTGTCCCCCACCTGGATATCCTCCACCGCCGCCACCGGGGTACCCACCTCCCCCTCCTCCTCCTCCGGGGTAGCCTCCGCCTCCATTGCCGTAGCGTCCGCGTCGTCCCGGCCCCATGGTCGCCGGTCGCGGCACCTCCGGCCGTACTCCCACGTTCCAGCGCCCATGCAAGGCGATGGGATAGACCGCAATAATGCCGTTTTTGTCGGCCAGTTCATCGAACCGAGTGAGACGCTCCATATCTTCCGCGTCCTGATTCATGCCATGCAGCAGGATCACGACCGGATAGTGCTTTTGCGGATCGTAACCTTTCGGCAACCGGACCATGAAACTGCGGTCGACATCATCGACCGTGACTTTCTCTTTCGTTTCCTGCGCCCAGAGCGCCTGGGCGGCCAATAGCACACCCAGGCAGCCCAAGGCCGCGAGGGAACGCATGCCATACGAATTTCCAGATTTCATCTTGTCTCCAGAAGGGCCGACCCGAAACACCGAAACAGAAGTAACGAACTGAAAGAATCCCAAGCAGCTTCCTTTGCTTGGAAGCGTACGCTCCCGCCTGAGTTGGCCGCAATCGGGAACTTTCCCGTCCCCGCCTCCGTATTCATTCTTGCAGGCAATTTCAGTTCCGGCATGCGCCCAGGCGCACGGGAAGGAGAACCACAATGGACGGAATCACCGGTCTCGCCGCGGTAGTCATGATTTTCGGAATGCCCACGGCAGTACTAGGAATGTACACCTTTTATCGCGTGCGCAAACTTCGCACGGAAGAGCGGCTCGCGGCAATGCAAAGGGGCATAGCCGTCCCTATGGAACCCGACCTCACCGAGGCGGCCCATTCCCGCCGCTCCGGAATCCTGCTCATCGCCGGCGCAGTCGGCTACATGCTGGCGTTCACCATCATTTCAAGAGTCGAGCCCGACGCCCTGATCGCCTCCGCCTTCGGCGCGATCCCCTTTACCTTGGGCCTCGGCTACTTATTGGACTCTACGCTGATCCGCCGCGAAACTCGCGCCTGAGCACGACAACCGAAACGTTTTGTCATCCTGAGCGTAGCGAAGGACCTATGTAAGTTGCAGGCGCCTGCAAAGTGCATAGATCCTTCGCTCAGGATGACAGGGGTCTTAAGAATTCGGAGAGAAGGTGGGGATTTTGACTTTCACTCCCCCGTCAGAAACTTAAACTGCGCCTGCGTCAGCGGCACCACACTCAGCCTTCCCTGCCGCGCCAGCGGCGATTCAGCAAATAGCTTGTTCGCCTTCGCCTCAGCCAGCGTAACCGGCTTCGCGTTGGCCTTCCCAACCTTAATCTTCACTTGCGGATTCTTCATGTCCGACGCATCCACTGACACCACCTCCGCCGTCCCTACCGCACTCTTCTCGTCTCCGGTGTGGTAAATGACCAGCCGTTCGCCCGGCTTCATCCCGCGCAGGTTCTTCAACGCCACCGGATTCGACACGCCATCCCACACAGTCGTCTTGTCCCGCTGCAAGTCCGCAAACGAATACGTTGACGGCTCAGTCTTCAGTAAGTAATCCATGTCACCTCATGTTCAACAACGCGCTAAATTAACAGCGGCTTAAGCCGCCTCGCCACTCCTAGTTCGGCTTCTTGTTCTGATCCGCGGGCGGATCCTGCTTCGGCGGCGCGTTCGGGTCCTTCGTGTGGTCGTCGTACACCGAATACTGCCCCTGCGGACGTTTCAGTTTGATCGTGATCTCCATCTTGTCCTTGCTCACATCGTAGTCTTCCCCAAACGTCTGAAATCCCTGCGCCAGCACCTGCACCCGCAGCATGCCGTACGGGATGCCGTCAAAATTTGCCTTCCCATCCAGGTCAGTCTTCAGTTCCATGCCGCCCCGTTCCTGCTTGCCCTTCACAGTCACTTCATGCATGATCACTGCGGCATTGCGCACCGGCTTCCCATTGTCGTCCTTGACGACGAGGAAATTGATCAATGCAGTCGGCTCGTTGTCGTTGTCTTTGTCCCGTTGCCCCCAGGCCACGCTCGCCGTCGCAAGCACCGCCAGCACCATCCCTGTAAAAAAGATCTTCTTCATGTCAGCCATTCTATGCACCCTCGCGCTCTCTGTCATCCCTTCTCCCGATCAGTGATGCCGCTAGGCCGCGGCTCTTTACCATGCCGAGGGTTAAAATGCCGAGGTGAAGACTTGGGATGTAATCATTATCGGCGGCGGCATCATCGGCCTCTCGCTCGCCATTGCAGTCCGCAAACGCGGCGCCACCGTCCTGGTGGTCGAACGCGGAGAGCCTGGCCGTGAAGCCTCCCACGCCGCCGGCGGTATGCTGGTCGACTGTCCCCTCGAAACGCAGCCCGCTCTCCAGCCCCTGGCCACCGCCAGCGCCCACATGTATCCCGAATTCGCGTATGAACTGAAACTTGAGTCAGGAATGAAGGTTGATCTGCGCGACCAGGGAACAATCCTGTTCCTGTCTGCCGAAGATCTTCATCAAGCCGAGGCTTCGGGCTTCCTTCCCGCCAGCCTCACGGAGTTGGAACCAGCCCTGGTCGTAAATCATTCGAAGGGGCTACCGTTCTATCGCCCGGAGCGCAGCGTCGACCCTCGTGCGCTCACCGCCGCCGCGTGGAAGACCGCCAAGCATCGCAGCGTGGACTTCTCCTCCGGGGACGAAGTCATCGCAGTAACCATAACCGATGGCCGCGCCACGGGCGTCAAAACCACCAAGACGGCATTCCACGCCGCCAAGGTCGTCAACTGCGCTGGAGCCTGGTCGGGACAAATACCGCCGCACGGATTCCCTACTCGCCCGGTCAAAGGACAAATGCTCTGCCTGCTGATGCCTTCGCCCCCGTTACTCAAGCATGTGGTCCGCAGTCCCGAGGTCTATCTCATTCCACGCAGCGATGGACGCCTGCTGGTCGGCGCCACCGTCGAAGAAGCCGGATTCGACAAGCGCACCGACCGCGTCACCATCCAGCGTCTGCACCGCGCCGCCCTGGCCCTGGTTCCGAACCTGCGCGACGCCAAAATCCTCGAAGACTGGGCCGGCCTGCGCCCCGGAACTCCCGACGCACTCCCCATCCTTGGCGAGACCGAAACTCCCGGCTATTACGTCGCCACCGGCCACTTCCGTGATGGCATCCTACTCGCACCGATTACGGCGCAAATCATGGCGGCGGTCATCGAAGGCCGAGCTCCGGAATACGACCTGCAACCGTTCTCGTCCTTACGGTTTTAGCGCGGGGAAGTCCTAGGAAATGTCGCAGAGATTGTCCGACGACCCGTCATCATTGATGAACCGTCACGATCGAGGCGTCACGATCGAATCGTCACGATCGAATCGTTAACACTGGGCAATGCGCCTCGGCGATCACGTGGTGCGCCGTGGACCAGGGCAGGTGCGTGGTTCCGGCCTTCTGCGAAGAACGAGCACCCAGGACAATCATGTCGACCTCGCGCTCGGAAGCTATCTTCAGAATGCGCTCCTGGGCGACGCCAAACTCGAGCAGGGCTTCCGGTTGGTATTGCAGATCGGCGTCGTTAGGAACCAGCGACCGCAGCCGGCAAATACTTTCTTCAACCAGATCTGGACGTCTGCCCAGATGGGTATAGTCCTCGACCACGTGCAGCAGCGTAAGCCGCGCGCGGAACTCCTCGGCCAGCGACACAGCCTCTTGTGCGGCATACAGCGAGTACTGGGCAAAGTCGGTGGCGAATAGGATCTGCCGCAACTCCAACTCGACGGGAGCCAGATCGCGATTTGAGAATGCGGGTAGTTTGGCCCGCCCTGAAACCTGGGGGCCGACCGTCAGCACCGGGCATGGTGCGTGGCGCAGAATGTCTTCCGCCACCGAACCCAGCAGCAACTTGCCGAGGCCGGAGCGGCCGTGGGTGCCGACCACCACGAGATCAATATCGTTTTCCGTGATAATCCCCGACAGTCCATTCCACACCTGGCCGTGGCGGACATAGTTGCGGTGCGTGATTCCTTCGCTGCGGCTCGCGATCTGCTCGAGTTTGTGGACGGCCTCGGCATGAGCGTCGTCGTAAATCGTGCCCACGCTGACGTAATCGACGGCGCCCGTCATCATGAGCAGGCCTGCGTCGGAGAGCACGTGCGCACTGTGCAGCGTCGCGCCAAAATGGCGGCAGATGGCCGTGGCGTATGGTAAGGCGGACTCGGAGGTCGCCGAAAAATCGGTGGCGAACAATACGTTCTTGATCCCGATAGATAGCGGTGATTTCTTGTGGGCTGATTTCGGTTCGATCAGTTTGGGTTCGATCGATTTCGGTTCGACCAGCGTGCCCTGCGGTTCTTGAACTGACGTCATAAAACACCTCCCCACCTGATTCGAGCATTACACCGGCGGGTTGCTTGCGACAGGTCCGCCGTCACCGCGCCTTGTGATTTCGATCACACAGGGTGACAGGAGCCTGCGAGACGGGGGCGCAGGGATCTAAGGGACGATCTGGCCTACGGATCTGGGACTTTGGGTCTGGCCTCTCGATCTGGGTCTCTCGATCTGCCGATCTTTGGTTTTCCGGCGTTATGGTTCGGGAGGGACGCCGGCACAGTCTGCCAAAAGCAGGTGCAGATTGCCGGGATTTGTGGAGTAGGCAAGTCCGGTGTCGATGCTGACAAGACCCGCACGAACGAGTTTTTCGATCTCGCCGTCGAAGTGCTGCATGCCTTCGGTGTCGCCGTCTTGCATGGCCTCGAGAAGTGTCCTGCCGTCGTGCTCGCCCTTTTCCAGATATTCCCGGGTTCGCAGGGTTGATTTCAGAATTTCCACGATGGCGACTCGGCCATTGCCGTCCTGGCGAGGAATGAGTCGCTGGGAGACGA
>Ga0224556_1000399_pt1 | contig 11483 bp, 9 predicted proteins | sample 714S315metaG_FD_183007 | JGI IMG/M metagenome (GOLD analysis project Ga0224556, IMG submission 183007) | Peat soil microbial communities from Stordalen Mire, Sweden - 717 S3 1-5 | ecosystem: Environmental > Terrestrial > Soil > Wetlands > Peat | place: Sweden: Norrbotten County, Stordalen Mire...
CTTCATCCTGAATTTCGACAAGGCCCTTGATATAGGCGGGCTCGGCCGCAAGCGCGGGGCCGCGCCCGTCGGGTGTCAAAGGCAAACGTAAGCCGACAGAGGAATAAGGCGTTGGCGCAGCGTGCAGATGTGCGAGACCAGCAAGCACCTTCTCGCGCGTCGCCTTGAGTGTATTCACGCGCAGATCGACCGGCGCGCGCGCGGCAAGCGCGCTCATCTCGGCGACGGTGCTTTCCCCGAAGACGGCGGCAAGGGAAGGCTCCAGCCATTGCGGAAAATCACCTGCGACAAAGCTAGGCGCGCCGCTCAAATCGCCCTTCGCGAAACGTTCAGCCTCTCTCTCGTCGAGCGGAGGCGGCGCATGTGCCTCGCCTGTGCAGAGAGAAGCGAGCGCGCCGACGTCCATGCCACGGGCTCGATTTAGAGCGCCGAGAACGATCGCGCGGGGCGCCTCATCGCCCATGAGGAACGCGCTAGAGGCCCGGTTGCGCTCCGCATCGAAGACGAGCGACGCGATCGCCGCGCGATCCTTGGAGCCCGCGAAACGATGCGACAGACCCCAATCCTTCAGCGCATCGGCGGCAGGTCTTTTGCGCGTTTCGATGTCGTCGAAAACTTCAATTGCCGCCGAAATGCGAGCCCCAGGCGTCATAGAAAACCAGCTCTCATAATGCGCCCAACGAGGGGCCTGCGAAAATTTGGATCGCGAAGATCACCCACATAAGAAACAAGATAATGGTTCCAACAATAAAGAACTGGCCGCGCAGCGGCACATAGTTCGAGGTCGTGAAGACATAGGCATGCGCAAGGCGGGTTGCGACGAAAAGCCATTCCATCACGACAAACAGGAGATCGGCCTTTTTGGCCGTGATCGCCAGCACGACAAGGACATAGAACAAAACTGGTATTTCGAACTGATTCTCGAAACAATTGCCGATTTGCTGGACGCGGCCCGGCCATGGGGTTTGGCGCAGAGCGATGTCCTGCCATTTGATTTCACGGCGCTTGAAAAGGACGGTGCGTTCCTTCGCCATCCAGAGGATGAGGAAACACGTCAGTCCGATCTGAACTAAAAGCGGCAGAAGGATCGATTGAAGTGTCATGCGGCGTGGTCCTGAAGAATGGTCTTAGCGATCGATGGGTTCACTCGCCGGTCGGATAATTCGGGCTCTCGCGGGTAATCGCGACATCGTGAACATGGCTTTCGCGCAGACCTGCCGCCGAAATTCGAACAAACCGCGCGCGCACCTGAAATTCCGCTATGTCGGGAGCCCCGACATAACCCATGGCGGCGCGCAATCCGCCAACCAATTGGTGCAGGATCACCGAGGCCGGACCGCGATAGGGCACCTGTCCCTCGATACCCTCGGGCACGAGCTTCAATTGGTCGGTGATGTCCTGCTGGAAATAGCGGTCCGCCGAACCACGCGCCATCGCGCCGACCGACCCCATGCCACGATAGGTTTTGAACGACCGGCCCTGATAAAGATAAACTTCGCCCGGGCTCTCATCGGTTCCAGCCAGAAGCGAACCGATCATCACACAATCGGCGCCAGCCGCGATCGCCTTGGCAACATCGCCGGAATATTTGATGCCGCCATCCGCGATAATCGGGACATTTGCGGCCCGCGCGGCTTCGGCGCAATCCATGATCGCGGTGAGCTGCGGCACGCCGACCCCAGCGACGATCCGCGTGGTGCAGATGGAGCCAGGGCCAATGCCGACCTTGATCGCGTCGGCACCGGCATCGATCAGCGCCTTCGTTCCGTCGGCGGTCGCCACATTGCCGGCGACAAGCCCCACTTTGTTGGAGGCAAGCTTCAAGCGCGAGACCTGATTGAGCACGGCCTGGGAATGACCGTGCGCGGTGTCGATCACGATGCAATCGGCGCCAGCATCGATCAGCATGAGCGCGCGCTCGTAACCCAGGTCGCCCACCGTAGAGGCGGCGGCGACCCTGAGTCTTCCCTCGGCGTCCTTGCATGCGGCCGGGTGCAAGGTCGCCTTTTCCATATCCTTGACGGTCACCAGACCGACACAGCGGAAATCATCGTCGACGACAATCAACTTTTCAAGGCGATGCTGATGCAGAAGGCGGCGCGCCTCGTCCTCGCTTACGCCTTCCCGGACGGTAATCAGATTTTTGGTCATCAATTCGCTGACCGGCTGCAAGGGATTGGCGGCGAAGCGGACATCGCGGTTGGTCAATATGCCGCATAGCCTCGCCGGCTTGCCGCCCGGTCCGCGCTCGACCACGGGAATCCCCGAGATCCCATGCCGGCGCATCAGGGCGAGGGCTTCGGCGAGCGTTTCATCCGGAAAAATCGTGATCGGATCGACGACCATGCCGCTTTCGTAGCGCTTGACCTTGCGAACCTCCTCGGCCTGTTCGGCGGGCGTGAAATTGCGATGAATGACGCCTATTCCCCCGGCCTCGGCAAGCGCGATGGCAAGCTTCGCCTCGGTGACCGTATCCATGGCCGAAGACACAATCGGAACGTTCAAACTGAGCGTGGACGTGAGTTTCGTTTTCAGGTCGGCCCCGCTGGGCAGGACTGCCGAATGGCCCGGCAGAAGGAGCACATCATCGAAAGTCAGCGCTTCGTTCAACGGGGATCGCGTGATCAGGGTCAAGGCCAACTCCGTAATTTGCCTCCCGGCGAGAGAATGCGCCTCCCGGCGCCGCGAGAGTTCGTGCGGGAAGCAATTTTGTAAAAATCGCGCCGGTCTAGAGTTGCCCGCGGCTCATAGCACGCTTGGCGCGGAGCGCAAAGACAGCCTGGCCGTATCTTTGCGCCACGCCCTGAAACGCTCCCCTGCCCCGCTTTACGGCAGGGAATCTGCCGCCGAACAGCTGGTGCGCCTCGGCCTTGGCGGGAGGCGGCGAACATCGCGTGCGCCTGATGTGCCTCTGAAAATTTGCTCTGAGAGCTGCCGGATTGAATTGGCAAGGAGTTTACCCCTATTACGTCTATATCCCCTTCCGCTCTGAAAATCGTTTTGGGAGCCGCGCTGTTGCCTTCCTACCTCATCTCGGCGCTGACCGTTGCTTGCGCCTTGTTCATGGAAAATCTCGACTCGACCGTCATCGCGACATCGCTGCCCGCCATCGCCAAGGATCTGCATGAAGACCCGATTTCCCTAAAGCTGGCTCTCACCTCCTACCTCGTTTCGCTCGCGATTTTCATTCCTGCGAGCGGCTGGGCGGCCGACCGTTTCGGTGCCCGCAAAATCTTCCGGATGGCCATTCTTGTCTTCACCTTGGGCTCGATTTTATGCGGCATGGCGGCAACCTTGCCGGGATTTGTCGGCGCCCGAGTCATCCAAGGTCTCGGCGGCGCTATGATGGTTCCGGTCGGGCGGCTTTTGCTGTTGCGTTCCGTCGAACGCTCCGAACTCGTGAACGCTCTATCCTATCTGACGGTCCCTGCGCTTCTTGGGCCGATCATGGGGCCCCTCCTTGGCGGCTTTATCACCACCTATTTTCACTGGCGCTGGATTTTCTGGATCAATGTACCGATCTGCGTCATCGGCCTGGTTCTCGCGACCGTCTTCGTCAAAGATGTCGCGGGCGAAGCCACTTGGCCGCTCGACGTGAGAGGCTTCCTTCTCTGCGGGCTTGGGCTTGCCAGTCTCTTGTTCGGGCTGGGCGGCGCCGGGCGCGGCCTCATGCCTTGGGAAGCCGCGGTTTTTCTGGGCGGCTTGGGCGTTCTCGCCTTGGCCGCCTATGTTGTGCACGCGCGCCGAACCGCGTTTCCGCTGCTCGATCTCAAGCTTCTCTCGATCAAAACTTTTCGCGCTAGCGTCGTTGGCGGCTCATTATTCCGGATCGGGATCGGATCGATTCCCTTTTTGCTGCCGCTGATGTTGCAAGCCGGATTCGGGATGAGCGCCTTTCAATCCGGCTCGGTCACTTTCATTGCCTCGGTGGGGGCCATGGCGATGAAAGCCACGGCGGCGCCGATCCTGCGTTTCTTCGGCTTTCGCCGGGTGCTCGTCTATGACGCGATCTTGAGCGCCGCGTTCCTTGCCTGCTACGGCCTCTTTACGCCCGCGACGCCGATCCTTTTGATGATGAGCCTGCTTCTCATTGGCGGCTTTGTGCGTTCGCTCGAATTTACCAGCCTCAATGCGATCGTCTTTGCCGAAATCGAACCGGAGAGAATGAGCCAGGCCGTCAGCTTTTCGTCCGCCGCCCAGCAATTGTCCTTGAGTGTTGGCATTGCGGCGGGCGCCGGCGCGTTGCAGGGCTTTGCTGCTCTGAACCCTGGCACGGACGTGTTCGCGCTCGAAAATTTCAAATGGGCCTTTGTGACGATGGCGCTTGTCTCCTTGAGCGCCGCCGCCGCATTCATACGCCTGCCGCCGGATGCCGGCTCGGGGCTCATTGCGAGCCGGGCGGAGCCATCCGAGGTCATCGCGCCAGCGGGGCAATAAGCTTACTCCGGTTTCCGCTTGCCTCGAAATCCCGTCGCCAGCACGTAAAGCTCGGCCGAACCGGCACGGCTGGCTTGCGGCTTCACATGGCGGACAGTGGCGAATTCGCGTTTCAGCCGGGCGAGCAGCTCATGCTCGGTGCCGCCCTGGATGACCTTGGCGAGAAAGGCGCCGCCCTCGGCCAGAACCTCGCAGGCGAAATCGGCCGCGAGTTCGACAAGGCCGATGATGCGCAGCTGATCGGTTTTCTTATGCCCGGTCGCATTCGCGGCCATGTCGGAAAGGACGACATCGGCCTTGCCTCCGAGCCACTCCATAAGCTGCTCCGGTGCATCCTCGGAGAGAAAATCCATGACCTTGAACTCGACGCCCGGCAGCGGCTCCATGTCGAGAAGATCGATGCCGATGACCCTGCCCTTGCCCTGCTCCGAGCCAACCTTGCCCGCCGCCACCTGCGACCAGCCGCCGGGCGCCGCGCCAAGATCGACGACCCTCTGGCCGGGTTTTAGGAAATGATAGCGCTCGTCGATCTCGATCAGCTTATAAGCCGCGCGCGACCGAAACCCCTCCCGTTTAGCCTTCGCCACATAAGGATCGTTGAGCTGGCGCTCGAGCCACAGGGTCGAGGAGAGCTTGCGCTTACGCGCCGTCTTGACCCGCGTCTTCAGCGAGCGGCCGCCTTCGCGTCCGGAGGAAGATTTTGTTTCAGTCAAGGTGAGATCCAAGTGAAGCGCCAAACGTCAATGTTATAGTATCGTTTATGCTTTAACTTAGCCCGTATTGGTCTTCAGCTTAATCATATTTTCATCGCGTGGCTTCCGACCGCCGCCGCCCCAAGTGTTTTCAATTTTACCGGCCTTGGCGAGGTCGACGCAAATGTCTTTCACGTTGTTTTCACGAAGCATGTAGGCCTGAAGTAGTTCAACCACGACCTTGGAGAAATGGGAAGGCCCGTTCAATGTAAGGATCGCCATCAACTCATCTGAAGCCAACGTTTTTTGTTCATCTATGATTTCATCGATCGTCGCCTCCTGCAATTCAGCATGATGGCCTGCGAATAAATCAACCGTATTTGATCGCTCCTCACGTTTCTTCTCTTTCGCATTTGCTCGATTCTTAACGTGCTCACGCAAGGCATCGTATTCAGTTTGACGAAACGTCTTCAGGCCGTCCGGGCTCTTGGTTCCGTAGGTGATGAAGAAATGTGGGCGTTCAGCCGTCGCCTTGTCGATCTTTGTCGAAATCACGAAGTCGAAGTTTCCCACTGACTTGAGCGTTTCGCGAAATAACTTTTCAACTGCTAGGCCGCGATGAAGGTTCGGGTCGAGGCGATTAATCCAACCCGGCCCTCCCAAGATCGGGTCCAGCGAAGAGATGATGGGTTCGTCCTCGCTGTGAGCGAAGCGGTTGACGAACTCATACATAAAGTTGATCACGACTTCACATTTACGACGCCTGAAAAGTGGTTTGATCTTGTCGAAAGGGTAGCCCTTCCATCCGGTAGGGTCGATGAAGATCAGAGGGAACGAAGTGCCAATAAACGCCTGAATTTCAGGGATCGCATCTTCGAACTTACCGTGATAGGTTTTGATCTCAAACAATTCGTCAGGTTTGTGGAATGGGGCTACCGCCTCCTGGAGCTGCGCGAACGCTTCGGCATTGCTCTCTGAAAAGAAACAGCGAATTTGTCGACGATGGCGATGCAAAATTTGCTTCTGCGCGTCTAGCAGCACAGAAATTGCGATCATGAAGGACGAGTCGCTGAAATTCTCAGTTTTTGTCTCCCAAGGCCCAGAGAAACCGTCAACGTACGTGATATCTGAAAATGTCAGGACTTTGAATGCGAGCGCCTGAAGGTAACGCTTGAGGATGAAATGCTTGGCCTTGGTTTGCTCGCGACCAGAATATGGGTCGGTCACCCGTTTTGCCTTTCTATTCAGCAGCCATTGCCCCTGTGCTCCGATACTTCGGAACGTGTGGGTATTGATTCCATTCCCGCCCACGAAGAAGGCGTCCACCAGACTTTGGCCGGACCCCGCCCCACTGTTTGAAGAAGAATGCGACCTTGGCGGCTTGGCACTGGTCGCGGATTTGGATCGCCCATTCGTCGGCCATAAGTCTCGATCGGGGACCACTCTCGCCACCGACAATGACCCAGTCGATTCCCGTGAGGTCGACCATGCCTACGGGGCCTAGCAGGGGTTCAAAAGAGACGAACTTCACGGACGCTTGTGCGGCCTGAAGATGCTTCAACCGCACTGCGTTCTTCTCGTCTTCCACGGACACGCCTAACCAAATGTGCGAGGGCGCCAGGCCGCTGCCATACCGGCTGCTAAGATACCGGACCATAAGCGGGCTGCGCTTGGTCAGCACCTGAAACGTATGCCAGTCGGCGGCCTCCATGGTGTCGAATACGAAATCTACGAAGGGCGTGGGCACGTCTTTATGAAAGAGATCACTCATCGAGTTTACGAAGATGCGCCGGGGCTGTCGCCAACGTAATGGCTGCGTCAGACGTTCGGGCCTTAGCGTGAGGTCAAAGCCTTTCTCAAAAGGATGTCCAGGGACGCCACGAAATCGCTCTGCGAAGCGTTCAGCGTAACAGAAGTCGCAGCCGCGCGTGATCTTCGAGCAGCCAGTGACTGGATTCCAGGTCGCGTCCGTCCATTCAATTTGAGTCGTTGCTGACATATTATCATTTTAGAACAAAATAAGAACTTATGCTAGTGGGAACCTACACCTACACAAATTAATTAATCGGCAACAGCGCCACCGGTCGAGACGCGGGCTTCCCTTCATCACACAATACCCAAAAAAAGCGCCAGCGCCCGGTTGACCCGCAAGAGCAAAGCGTCGCTGGCTTCCCCGATCACGCCGCCGATTTTGACGGCGGGAACGACAATGATTTTATCGATGGTGATCTGCGAAACCTCTTGCAGTCCATTGCGCTTCGAGGGATCGGCTTCGAGCAACCTTACATCTCTAGCCGCCTCCAGCAACAAAGCGGGCCAGCGCGGCACGACCGCCGCCCTCCTGGCGTGGCCGCGAAATTTTGATCAATCTGACAAGATTGCAGGAGGAATCACTGTCTTAGGCCTTGTAAGGTTTTGCCCTCCAATCGGACAAAAGTGTTTCACGTGAAACACTTTGGTACGATCGACACCACCGCTTTCAGCCTCTGCCGATGACCGGAAGGCAAGCCGCCATTCGCCGGTCAGATTTGTTTTGAGCGCAGCGGGTTCATTCAACCGGCGAGGAGGCCGGGCATCGGCGGAACGGCGGCGGAGTCGGGAAAGACCTTGTCGCCTAGCGTCGACGGAGAAAGGCGAAAGAGATCGGCCAGTAGACCTTTCATCACGGCGCGCAAATCCGCCGTCGGCGCGAGATCGCGTCCCTGATAGAGCTGATTGGGCTTCAGACCAGGCCAATCGGCGATAACCCGCCCGCCTTTCACTGCGCCGCCTACGAGAAAAGCCGCTGCCCCGGTGCCATGGTCGGAGCCTCCCGTCCCGTTGATGCGAACCGTGCGCCCGAATTCGGTGACGGCGAGAACGGCCGTATCTCTCCAATGCTCGCCGAGACCCGTTTCCAACTCCTCGAAAGCACCGTCGAGACCCGAGAGCCGCGTCGCAAGCTGGCCGGTGGCGCCCCCTTCATTGGCGTGCATGTCCCAGCCATCGAATGCAAGCGCCGCGACACGCGGGCCATCGTCAGTGGCGAGCAGCCGCGCCGCACCGCGCGCCGCCTGCCGCATTCCGTTCGGCTGATCCATTCCGCCGCGCGCTTTCGCTATGTCGCCGGAGAGACCGCCGCGCGCCGCCATCTCGCCGGTTTCGAGACCAATGCGTAGAGCCGCGGCGAGAGCCGAATCGCGGTGCTGATAGAGATCGAGAACGCGCATGGCAAGATCATCGCTCGCGGCGGGCAGAATTTGCGGCGCCCAGCCAAGCACCGGTGCCCGGCCTCGTATGACAAGCGGCGCCGTGGCGCCGACGCCAAGACCACGCAGACGCGAGGTTTCCGACCCAGGCAAGGCAAAGATCGCGCGATTGAGCCAGCCGGACTCTGTGTGGCCCGGTCCGGGATAACCGCTCTCCAACACGTCCTGCCCATCGAAATGCGACCGCTCGCGATAGCTCGTCGCCACGGCATGAATGACGCTCGCGCGATTTTCCTTATAGAGCCGCGCGAAGACAGGCATCGACGGGTGAAGCCCGAAGAAACCATCGAGGGGAAGTGCCGCGTGCTCACCGGCCGGCGGCAAAGCGATGGCACCATGCAAAGCCGCGTAGCCGGGGTCTCCGACGGGAGCCACCGCCGACAGCCCGTCAAGCGCGCCACGCAAGATAATGACGACGAAGCGCGGATCGCTGCCGCTACGCGCGCTGGCGGTCTTCGGGAGAAAGCCGAGAGCGCAAGAAGACCCGGCCGCGGCGAGCAGCGCACGGCGCGAGAGCGTAGTTGTTTTTACGGGCAAAGCCATGGTCACCTCCTCTGGAATTCAGGCGACATGAAAATGATGGCGAGCGCCTGCTGGCGGGACTCCGCCCGCGAGACGGCGTCGCGCGTCTCGGTCGAGGCCTCCGGCCCAGCGATGCTATCGAGCACGCTGAGCGGATTCTCCACATCCTTGGCGCGCTGGGCGAGTTGCGCGGCGACATCGAGACGAAGCTTCATCGACTCGGGTGTCGCCCAGGCCGCTTGCGTGTCGGCGAAACCATTGGGTCCGGCGGGCTGCCAAAGCGGCATGCCGAGGGCGTTCGACATGTTGAGGAGCGGGCCAGGCTCGGCGGGAAGGCTTCCCGTCGCGCGCATTGCGGCGATCAGAAACTCATTGTGCGTCCGGATCTTGGTCATGGGCAAGCGCCAGGCCTCATCATCGCCGGCGAGCGCGACGGTCACAGCGCGCAGATCCCCCTCCGTGTCGCGCAATGCCTTCGCCAGCTTCGCGATCATGCCCGGCGGCGGGTCATCGGCGATAAAGTGACGGACGAGCTTTGTGGCGATATGCGTCGCGGTGGACGGATGCAGGGCGATATCGGCGAGCGCCGCTTCGCCCTGCCGCACCCCGGTCTGCGCATAGGTCTCGCCAAGCAGGATCTGCGCGCCAGGTTCGTGCCAATTTGACTTGAAGAGGAACGCGCCCGGCGTGCCAACTTCGCTCTCGGCCTGGGCGATGCTCCAGCCGGTGAGGATGCGCGCGAGCGCGGTCACATCGTCTTGACTATAGCCGCCTTCCGCTCCGAGCGTGTGCAACTCCAGAATTTCGCGCGCCAGATTTTCATTGAGCCCCTTGCCGGCGAAGCGTCCAGCCGCCGAGTTGGGTCCACTGGAGCGCTGATTGTCGAGATAAAAGAGCATCGCCGGATGGCTCTCGACGGCTTTGAGCATGTCGGCGAATTTGCCGAGCACATACGGGCGGATCGCCTCCCGCTCATACGGCCCGGCGGCGACGCGAACAAATTGGTCTTTGGCGACCGACACAGCAAAATGGTTTGACCAGAAAGCGACCAGCCGCTCGACAAAGCCGGCGGAGGCGGCCGCTTGCTTTTCGTAGCGTGCCATCGCCTCGGCGCGAAACAGCCTTTGTTCGACCGTCGGATCTTGCGGTTTCGGTTTGCCGTCCGGGCCGAACGCAGCAGTCACCGGCATTTGCGCAGGCGCCGCCGCCATGACCGGGCCGGCCAATCCGGCCTGTGCGGCGCTTGCCATCCCTTGCGCGAGAGTACGCTCGCGTTCGGCGCGCTTATTTTGCTGATCCGCGAAGAGGGCTTGAAGAGCAGCGCTGGACTTCGCAAGTTGCGGCTCTTCCAGCAAAGCCATACCCGCTTGCTGGGTTTCCGCCAAGATGAAGCCACGCGGATCGGCGGCGGCGGCAATGAGATCGCCCGGCTTCGGGCCGAGGCCAAATCTCTTCAACGCAACCAGCGCGCCTCGTGAATCAGGCCCAAAACTCATTGGCTTTCCTCATAGTGCAAACGCCAAATTGGAACGTCGCAATCCATGGAAAGCATGGCCAGGTTGAATATGCGATGAACCGGATCAGAGGTCCAGGCGGGAGCCTATGTCTAGCTAAAGCGCAACACGAAGTGCGCCCGGGTCATTCATGGAGATGTCGAACCAACCAGCATAGCGCTTCATCAGGTGGCTGCCAGCCACGATCGGCTTCGCCGGAATCCATATCTTCAGCTCAACTCTTGTGCAGGTATTTTCCAACGGCGCCGCGCAGGGTTTCCGCGCTCCTGTCCAGCGCGCGCGTCTCGTCGCCGGACATCTCAGGCAAGAACGTCTCGACAACGCCCTGCCGTCCGACCACGCTCGGCAGCGAGAGCGCGACTCCATAGGCCGCATTAAAGGAGCCAACCGGGAAGACCGCGCACTCATCTCGCGGCACGACCTCCGCGACGCGCGCGGCGACCATGCCGACGCCGTATTGGCTCGCGCCGATGCCTTCGATGATCGTGATGTTGGCGTAGCGCACGTCCTGCTCCACCTCGCGGCGGAAGGCGTCAATGCCGGTCCCTCGCTTGGCCAGCGCGTCGGCGACGCGCATCCCGCCGATCCGCGCCGATGACCAGAGGAACACGCTCGAGGTGCCGTGCTCGCCGACCACATAGGCTTCGACGCAGGAGGGACTGACGGCGAAGCGCTCAGCGAGATGCACGCGAAACCGCAGGCTATCCAGATAGGTGCTCGTGCCGATCACCCGGTCATGGCCGACGAGATGACGGGTGACGTCGATCAGCGGCTCCGGCGGATCGGTTACAATCAAAATCACCGCGTCAGGCGCCGCCTTGACCAGCTGCGGTGCGATGGACTCGAATACCGTCACATTGGCGTCGAGAAGACGGAGCCGGCCAGCCGGATCGCTCCGGTCGGTAGCGCCGCCCGCCTTCTCGTTGACCCCGGCGGCGATGATGACAAGGCCTGCGCCTTCGAGGTCGTCATAATCGCCGTCCCTGATCGTGACCAGCGGAGAGAGCGGCACGCCATAATGCATGTCGGTCGCGACCGCCCGGGCGCGCGCCCGGTCCCTGTCGATCAGC
>Ga0224556_1000400_pt1 | contig 11481 bp, 10 predicted proteins | sample 714S315metaG_FD_183007 | JGI IMG/M metagenome (GOLD analysis project Ga0224556, IMG submission 183007) | Peat soil microbial communities from Stordalen Mire, Sweden - 717 S3 1-5 | ecosystem: Environmental > Terrestrial > Soil > Wetlands > Peat | place: Sweden: Norrbotten County, Stordalen Mire...
CGCGTCGTATGTCTTGCTCTGTATCGCACAAAGGGTAAAAATTGAGGTTGGCGAAATAAGCGTTCGGCCCCGCTACCCCCGTGATCTTAATCCGTTGTCTTCGTAGCGCCCCCTGGCGTGCTGAAAACTTGAGCCGCATTATCCTCAACAGGCTCAACCAAGCTCGGGTCATCGTCTCCCCGGCCCGACACATTGACTCGTTTCGAGACCGGCCACATGCGCAAAAGGTCATTCGGCGCGGGCCGTAAGAGTTTCGCGCCAGCCTTTCCGGTGAGCCAAGCGTCATGGTCCCGACGCCCGAGCACGACCGGCATGCGGTCATGAATGGGCCGTGTGAAGTCATTGGCCGCAGTCACGATCAACGTGGCGCTCGAAATCGTCTCGCCCGTCTCCAGATCTTTCCATTGATCCCATAACCGACGACCGGATTTGTGGATTGATTGCAGAAGTGCGATCATCTCTTTTTAGGGAGGTTAACAATGGCGCAACTTACCGGAAAGTGGTCGTACCGTAGTTTCCGTACTAAGGCGGAAGACACTTCGACTCAAATCGTAGTCCCATGGGCTCCGCCTGGGGAGTTGGTTGCCTCCACCGACGCGAGTGGTAAGATCACGGGGACGCTCACATTCGCTCATGGTTGGGTGGCGCTCACGATCAATGGCATGATAACACCTGCCGTGGAGATCGAAAACCTGCCGGAAGGCATCGTGGCAACCGGCGAAGGTTTATCGGCCGTCTACAATATCCAAGGGTTCTTCATTGACGATGACCACATTGTCGGCACGGTCGTCGGGGTTCGGAACGATCTGGGGGAACAGCCGGACGGCACGAGCGGACCCTTTGCGCTGTTCAAGATCAGTCCTTAACGGACTGACGTATTCGAAGGATTCTCTTTTGCGGTGATTTGCATCATGCTCATTCTCGATCCTCGTTCGACTGCCCTTGTCTTGATCGATCTCCAGAATGGCATCATCGGCACGCCGCTTGCGCCACGATCAGGCCGCGATGTTCTGGCCACCGCTACCGCTTTCGCCAAGCGGTTCCGCGCCGCAGGCGCGCCTGTTGTGCTGGTCCACTTCGCCTTGGCGGATGATTACGCGGACGCGCTCCGCCAACCTGTGGATCAGCCCACACCGCTCCCAGCAGGCGGATTGCCAGCGGGCTGGAGCGACCTGGGCGGCGGCCTCGCAGAAGCGGGCGATATCGGCATCACCAAACGGCAATGGGGCGCCTTCTACGGCACGGAACTGGACCTCCAGCTTCGACGCAGAGGCATCCGGACGATCGTGCTAGGCGGGATCGCGACAAACTTCGGTGTCGAATCGACCGCGCGGCAGGCATGGGAGCATAGCTATGAGCTAGTGATCGTCGAGGATGCCACGGCCAGCACCTCTGCCGAACTGCACGATTTCGCTATACGATTTATCCTGCCATGCATCGCCCGGGTGACCCAGACCAGCGATATTGGCTTCGCAACCGCCTGAGGCCGGGGCGAAAAAGTTCGCGCCGTCGTGCACCTCACAAATAGAAAGCCCTGGCAAATGACCAGGGCTATATCGTGGTTGCGAGCCATCTCTGGAAAAAAGTAGCTATGTGCCGTAGAGCTTCGCCACACCGCGACATGAATAAGACATGGTGCTTGGCGCAAGCAAGTCAATGGCGTCAAATTTCAAACAGAGACACTACCATTTCACAGCATCGATCACCGTTGTCGGCGCGATATTGTAGCGGGGCTTCAAGTTTCGCGCGGGCTGGGTGAACCGATAAAGCTCGAGAAGTTCGCGCCAGGTGTAGCTTTGGGTGAAGCGTCCGCACATGGAGCCAGCTTATCACATGAAGAGCGATCGTCGAGGCTGAGGGTGGCCCATGTTGCCATCGGCGTGCGCATAAAAAGAAGCTTTTCATCGCCGTGGGCAAACGCACATCGTCGCGGCGCCAGAACGCTTTGGCGAGCACATGCTCATCTATTATGTTGCCTGCCTCGACGGAACGCCGGTCAGCGATACAGCCGAATCTCCTTGATCCACATGTCGTAGTGCTTGGCTGGCGGTGCGTTCACTGGCCATCCCGAGCCCATCGCCAGATTCATCATCCAGCCCCACAGCGGCGCCGACTTATCAGCATACTGAGGTATTGGCTGGCTGCCCATCGGCTTATCGTCGAAATATGACGTCACGGTCGTCGGCGTGACGAGCAGGCCAAAACGGTGCCAGTCCCACGTCAGATCCCCATTGGGATTCCCGGCGTAAACGAACCCCGTCGCTGTTGTGGTCGCCGCCCCATATGCCCCGGCACCGGATTGATAATAGGCCGGGCCGTTGCCGTATAGCTCAGCCTCGTCCAGCTCAATACTGCCGGTCGCCGCCGTATTCTTGCGGGTCGTCTGCCAGACAGCAGGCCACGTCCCACCTGTCGCGCCCGTGGCTGCTGCTGCATTCGGCGCAAGGATGGTGAACTCAAAATAGCCGTAGGAAATGGCCGGCAGGTTAGACGAGCCATCCGCAAAAGCCGTGCGCAGCAGGCCGCAATACCACTTGCGATTGTAGCCATAGGGATCGTGATAGTTTGGATCGTAGGTGGCGCGGATCCGCAGGAAGCCGCTTTGCACGGTGTACGGGTTATATTTGCCGTCCGTATGATCGAATGCGCAATCGCCGTAATCCGAGCCATTGCCGATATTTTCGAGATACGTGAAGCCATCGCTCGCCGTCGGCGCGGTGCAATTCGGCCAGACCCCGGTAGCCGGCTTGCACGGCGTCGCGTTGAGTGTCGCGAATTGATCCTGCCACGCGAGCGCCATGCCAGCCGCGCCGGCCGGGACAGGGCTGGGCGTCTTCGCGCCGGCATTGATGAACAGCGTTTCTTCGCCGATCAACTCCACCGTGTAGGTGTTATCGCCGGGCGCCGAATTCCACGCCATGAAGCGCGCACGCAGCGGGCCGGTAGGCTCTTTCGAGAGATCGAGATTGCCGCTGAACATGCCGCTGGCGCCGGCTGCTAGCCTGACGGCCATGGATCCGTGCGTCCAGACCTCGACGTTCTGCATGCCCATCGCTTGCACCGAAACCGGAATGAGACCAGCATTCACGGCAGCATTCGCGTCCGTGATGTCCATCGCGATCAGGGCGGGCGCGGTTTTTTGGTTCGCGGTGATCACATTTTGCGAACATGGCGCCAAGATCGCCATTTGATTGGTCGTTGCGGTTGTCGTCTTACCTACACAATCCGTCACCGGCGCGCCGCCGCTGCCGCTGCCGGGCGGCAGCATAAATGTCACGGTGCCTTCCTGAATTGGCACCGTCCCCGTCGCTGCGTAAGCGCTTGCCGAGAAAAGAACGAAGGCCATCGCAGCACGCGAAACCCCGCAAATTTTCATGATCGCTCTCTCGCGGAAATCCGAGCTTCGGCACCTGTATATGCGGAGTAGCCGACTTCTCCCTACAAATCGACATAGACAAATTTCTCCGCCTTGACGACCGGATAATTCTCGCGCAGCGCTTTGGCAATTTTGCCTACGAGGACCTTGTCGCCTGCCGCTGATGGGCCGACAAAGTCCGTTCCCTGCATCCAGGTTTCGAGAAAGCAATGCAAAGTCTCGTCATACTCGGCGCCGGTGGGATTTGCCGTTTTATTGGAGAGATTTGCGATACCGTCCGCATCGACCTCCAAACGCCAATCGCGGTCGTCCGTAACCGATCCAATCAGTTTGGCGATATCCGCGTCCGTCCAGTTTCCCTTCAAATCCACAGGCATGACAGTCATTCCCCAAATTGGTTGGCTAAGTTCATAGGAATCCCGCGCGGCGCAATACTCGGTGACGCCCTTTCGCGCGCGTGCCCATATAGCATTATTGCTTCATGCTGAAAGCCTCGCCACTGGGAAATCGCGCATCAAAATTGCGCTTGAATGCGCCACCACCTTGGTACTTTCCATCGTGACAAGATCATTGTCCGGCCAGCGCGTCTCCGCTTAGGCGCGAGCGTCGCCCGATTCGCGGCTACGCGCCAGCTGGATCGAGTTTACGGTAGCGACAGCTCCTTCCAAGAACACGCCGAGGCTCCTGCTGTTTGGTTCCGAACCGACCACAAGCCCGCCGCGCCGATGCACCTCAAGAGCTATCAAATCGATGGGCGTTTACTGCGCACCGGAGCCGCGAACTTTTCTGCATCCGGTCTCAAGCGGCAGGACAATGATTTGATTGCGATCTCCGCGCGCCGCTCGGCAAAATGCTCTTGGCCGCGATGCGCAGCTTTCTCGGCCTGTCACCCGCTCGACGCGCGCCTTTGGCTCTGAACATGCATGGACGCGCGGACGGTCCAGCTGTCGCGAACCCTTTCGCACAAAAAGACGGGGTCGCGGCGCCGGCTCATACATGAAAGCGCGCGGCATGACGGACAAAAAGGAATGGGTCGTCTGGAACGGCTCGATGGGAATCCTCGATATGGCGACAATCGGCCATATCGAGGATGGCGAGGGCGGCAGGAGCGCCTTTCTGGCGCCGCCCTATGGCGTCGTGGGGCCGTTCAGTCTTGACGAACTTGAAACGCGGGGCCGGATCGCCTTTGGCGAATGTCTCGTCATGTCGCGCCAGAGATGGCAGGAGGATCAGGTCGGTCTGCGCCTCGAAGCGCGAGAAAAACGCCGTGCCTTCCTGTTTCAGCCGCATTTCGACGACGATCAGGAACACCGCGAGGTCCTGAACCTGCCGATGGAGGGCGCGCTCAAGCCGTCGGAGATCAGTGCCGCCTTCCGGCGGCTGGCCAAGACCGCGCATCCCGACGCAGGCGGCAGCAACGAACATTACCGTCGCATCGCGGAGGCGCGCGACGCACTGCTCGAGCAATTTGCGAGCGCCTCATAGGCTTTCGGGCATATGCGTGAGGAATGGTTCTTTCATGCTTACAGGAGGTTTCGAAGGCGCAACTTTTCGCCGATCTCGTATGTGATAAGCTCGCGCCATGTGCAGACGCTTCACCCAAAGCTACACTTGGCGCGAACTGGTCGAGCTTTTTCAGCTCGCCCAGCCCGCATTCAATTTGCGACCCCGCTACAACATCGCCCCGACAACACAGATTGATGTTTTGAGATTGGTGGAGGGTGTCCTCGATCTTGAATGAGAGAGGCCTTTGGAACCCGCAGGCAGCCTAAAAGCCTGGGGCAACGTTTAATCGTTAAATACTCGCAACCAGAGAAGAAACAACAATGAAGGCAAAGCAGATGTCACGCACCCTTGCGATTGAAATCGCGACGAGGGCCATCGCCGTGACAAACCCGGCCAATCGCGGCTTGCGTGTGCTGGACCTGCTCGAAAAACACGGATTTGACCGCGTAGCAGAACCAGGGATCGATATTGTCAGTGATCAGCCGCGGCTCGTGAGTTGGTTGCGCGACACATTCAGGGTCAGCTGAGGTAAGGTTCTCTCAATCATAATAGTCTGGAGCCGCGCAATCTATTGATAGCCACACCGCATCACATCTTGAACAGGTGTAAGAGGAATGGCTGTTGACCAGCTGCCGGAAGTTCAGGCGCAGTGACCAGCGCCGGGCAGTTTGAAACTAAGCGGCGCCGCTTTCATGTCGAGATCCGGCACGCCTTCTTCGAGGACTTCACAAGCGCGGCGAGCGTCACCGCGTGGTTTGTGTCGTTCTTCTTTGTTATAATGTTTTCCGGTCTTTTAAAATCTGACACGCCGCCTCGGCGATGCGCTTGGCAAAATCCAAGGCGGTTTCTTTGTCCTTCACGAAGAAGAGTTCTTCACCTAATAGGTGATCGTTGAGCCAATCTTGAAACTTTCGCTCGCTTTCCATCGTGAAGGTTCCTTCGTCACTCACGAAGCCGCTCAACGGGCCTTCAATCCCATAATCGGACGAGTTTGGGGAGGACTTGACGCATTGAGCCCATACGCGGCCGTTGTCATCGACAAAAGCCAGCACTCCATACTCGCGTTCTTCAAGTTTCATCATTCACCTCTTTGTTCATGACGGTGGCGGCGGCGCGCCAAGCCGAGGCTGTCTGTCACCACAGCGTTGGGATGGAAAGCCAAAGTATCATTGCGATTTTCCTTGCTTAAGCCATTCACTGAAGCGGGTGCGGATAGCACTCAGGATAAAGGTCGCGCACCACTGCCTCCGCCATCGTCGCCTCCTGTCTATGCTCGACGAGCCGGGAGACTATCGGGCGAACGGAACTTAGGGAAGTCGTTGAAGGCGGCATTCGCAGTCGCTAAAGTGCCTATCGCCGTTCTCGGGTTCCACGACTGCATGTCCAATGCCTCGACGCGCACGACGCAGCTTTGCGACCGCCGCGCCGAGGAGTGACGCTTGACGAGGTTGAGCGGATACTCGTTTGAGCCCGCGCGGTGTCGCAGCCGCGCGGCGGCGATGTTTTCCCACCGCCCTCTTTGGGAAAACACTTTGTTTAGAGGAACACCTTACTTCCGTGATTCATACTAGCTGAATTAGACGTTATCACGCGGGCAAGAAACCCATCGGTTGGTGCGGAACCCAGAGCTGAACCTATGAATTCCCCGAAGCTGGTAGTTCGAAGAATGGCTGAAAGTGAACTCAACCTGGCCCTCGAATGGGCTGCCGCCGAGGGCTGGAATCCGGGCCCGCACGACGGGGAATGCTTCTACGCCGCCGATCCGGAAGGATTCTTCCTCGGCGAATTCGCCGGCGGCGAGCCGATAGGCTGCGTTTCCGCCGTTGCCTATGACAAGCACTATGGGTTCTTGGGATTCTACATCGTCAAGCCTCAATATCGAGGCCGAGGTTTTGGCCTGCAGCTCTGGGATGCCGCGATGGCCTATTTGGGAGGGCGCAACGTGGGCCTGGACGGCGTCGTCGCCCAGCAAGGAAACTACAGGAAATCCGGGTTCAAGCTCGCCTGCCGCAACATACGTCATCAAGGTGAGGGCGGCGGCGCAGAACCAAGCGGTCTGCTTGACTTGTCCTCTGTAACCTTTGACGAGATCGCGCGCTATGATGGAACCGTGTTTCCCGCTGCCCGTCCGGGCTTTCTCCGCCGTTGGATTCGACAGCCGCAAGGGGCAGCCTTTGGAGTCCAGGGCAAGCAGGGACTTGAGGGATACGGCGTCCTGCGCGCATGCCGCCGGGGTTTCAAGATCGGGCCGCTCTTTGCCGACGATCCGCACATCGCAGGCACACTATTTCAAGGCTTGGCCTCCCGTGTTCCCGGTCAGCCTATCTTCCTCGATACCCCCGAGGCCATCCCGCCGCCATCGAACTGGCGAAACGGCATGGCATGGAGCCGGTGTTCGAGACTGCACGCATGTATACAAAGGGATCCCCCGCTGAACGGATTGATCGCTGTTTCGGTGTTACGACTTTCGAGCTCGGTTAAGGGATTGCGCCGCCTCCGCGTTGGCCTCGGCCATGGAAGGCATTTAGCCGGGATGCTCGGGCAGCGTATCATGGTGCCGGTGAGGCACCTTCTGCCCCAATGAAGCTTCGAGTGGCCGCTCTGCTGTGGGATTGGATTGTGAGCGCGACGCGAGCAATCCGTGGTGGACCGTCAAATTCTCAAGGCCTGCCTGCAGAATATTGGTCAGGCCAAGTTCGCTGCTCCCTCTCATTCATATCATGTGTTATGTCCCGCCGCCCGAGAATATCGCGGCGGGGGCCGACGAGTGGCCGGTTGCCGGGGGTCTGGGCAGTTAGCCAATCGGCGCCTGGGCGGTCTCGTCATTCGTTGATCTTATCTCTTGGCCTCGTAAAGTGAATATGGATGGCGGGTGGCCTGAGCGCCTCTAGCGGCTTGAGGTTATCAAGTGCGCGCATCAGGTTGATCACCGTCTGCGCCGCACCTTGATCAGCGCGACGCTAGGGGCAACCAAGGCAAACCGCTCGAAGGTTGGCTGATACCGCAGCCTTTGACGCGGCGCTGATACATCTCCGCCTTGGTCCAGACGAGCGGCTTGGCATGCTGATTGTCGGTTTCAAAATGCAACGATGTGATCCTTGAATCGTTTGACTGACGTGAAAGACGTACCGTGCGGAGATTTTCCTCAAGATGGAGAACCGAAAACCGTGGCGTCAACAACTTGGCGCGCGTCCGCATCATGCTGAAAATAAATGGATTTGTGATGGGGGGTGTTCAAGTTCCACATGAATCGGCTTGCATGGTGCTATTCAAAGCGTACGGAAAATGCTACGGATGGAATGCATTCGTCGAAGGAAGTAGAGAGGAGGAACTCTGCTATGTCGCAAGCGAAGAGCTCTTCAAAGGGAAAGCGTCGGAGTAAAGCTGCATCCGTGCTGGGAATCGCCGGGGTGTCTTTGGCGGTGGCGGACGGCGGAGCATCCGCATCTATAGCGGATATGACGGCGCAGAATACGGCACCGCTTCAGGTCATCAATCTCGGTGACGAAGAAATCTCTGACGTCAGCTTGGCGACGTTCTATGTCTTCGACAAGGAAACCGCCCGAACACCTCAGGCCGGCGTAGAACTTGCCCGAGGCTGTGGCGGCTGCAGAGGCTGCGGCGGTTGCAGAGGCTGCGGAGGCAGGGGCTGCAGAGGTTGCGGCGGCTGCAGAGGCTGCGGCGGCGGCTGGGGTTGTGGAGGCTGCGGCTGCTGTCTGTCGTGGGGAGCTTGCCGCTGGTGCTAGACTCTGGCACTTTCCGATTACGTTGACAGACACAGGTCGTCTTGACCGGGTTTGACGAGGTTCGGCCGGACCTGCGCGGGACGGCCGAGCGGAGGGCCAACTTGATTTAGAAACGCTAGCGCGAGCCAGACGGCGGCGCTCTCGCAACGCGGAGAATACCTGCTTTACAATGGCGATCCGCACTGGTGTCGATAAGCATAGAGGCGCACGTGCTGGCCGCATGACAGGCGATCGCGGGGCCAGCTCTACGCAGCTGAACAGCAAAGACGTTCCGCAATTCGCGCCGAATTTCACTGTCTATCTGCTGCCGCCCGATGTCGTGTGCCTCTATTCCGAGCACCGGAAGTTCTTCCTTCATGGCGAGCTCTATTGCGCGCTCGCGTCCGCGATAGGAGAAGGCGGAAAGAGTTTTCGGGAGCTTGTTCGCGAGCTAAAGCCGGATTTTCCATCCGACAAAATCCAAGAAGCCTTAAAACGGCTGCTCGACCGCCGCTATATCGTCCCGATGTCGCGCTCTTCCGCTGGCGCTGTGGCAGCCTATTGGGCGAGCCTTGGCCTGTTGCCGGAGGCCGCGGAGAAAAGTCTTCAGAAATGTCGTGTGCGCATTCAATCCATCGATGTGCAGGGGGCAACTGAACTCGGCGACGCCCTGAGCGGGCTCGGCGTTCGCGTCGTGAAGCGCTCCCCCGACCTGACGATCACGCTTGTGAGCGATTATCTTGACGCACGACTGGCCGAATTGAACCGGCGGCATTTGTCGGACCACACGCCCTGGCTACTCGTCCAACCCTCCGGCATTTTCCCGCTGGTGGGGCCAGTGTTCAGCCCAGGCAAGAGCGCCTGTTGGGCCTGTCTTGCCGAGCGCATGCAACGGAACCGAGAGGTGAAGGCGCTTCTCGACCGCAGACAGGCCTCCTGCGTCGCCGTTTCGCCCCTCGTCCGGAACACGCTTGGACAGAGTGCCATCCAGCTTGCGGCCATCGAGATCGCAAAAGCGATCGCCACCGACTTTCGTACGGAATTGCGCGATCACATCATCAGCCTCGATCTGACGGGCTCGACCATCGTAAAGCATTACGTGGCGACCCGCCCGCAATGTCCGGCCTGCGGCAGCAAAAAGCTGCGCGACCCAAGCCGCGCGCCGTTGCCGGTCGAAGTGGGCGCAAGCGGCAAGCTGGTCATGACCAGCGGGGGGTACCGGACCGTTTCGCCGGGGGCCACAGTCGCACATTTCCGAAAGCACGTGAGCCCCCTCACCGGCGTGGTCTCGCGTCTCGAACGCATCGAAGCCGATTTGCCGTTGAACACCAACTACCACGCCACGCACAATTTTTCGGCGCCGGCAGAAACGGTCAATGAGCTCAGGGCGGGACTGAGCGGCGGCAGCTTCGGCAAGGGGAGCACTGCCGAGCAGGGTGAAGCCAGCGCACTCATGGAGGCAATCGAGCGTTATTCCGGGATTTTTCAGGGCGACGAGATCAGAGTGACACGGCGGTTCACGGATTTCCCCTCGGGCGATGCCATTCTCCCGAACGACGTCTTGCTGTTCAGCGACGCGCAATACCGGCGGCACCAGGCGCCGGCGCCCGAATCGGACGATTCGCAGATGATCCCAGACCCATTCGATCAATCGGCCGAGATCGAATGGTCACCGGTCTGGTCTCTGCGCGACGAACGCTTCAAATATCTTCCGACCAGCCTCTTGTATTTTTTCTACAGGGGCCCTGGCCAGATGCACACGGATTCCAACGGCTGCGCGGCCGGCAACACGCTTGAGGAGGCGATCGTCCAAGGCTTCCTCGAGCTGGTGGAACGGGATGCATACGCAATCTGGTGGTACAATCGCTTGCAGCGAGCGGCAGTGGACCTCAGCCAGTTCGACGATTCCTACGTCCGTGATCTGCAAAACCAGCTTGCCGAAACCGGACGCCGGCTTTGGGTGCTCGACGTCACCAGCGATCTCGGGATTCCGAGCTTTGTGGCGGTCACGCACTGGATGGACAATGGACAGGAAAATATCGAGTTCGGTTCTGGCGCGCATTTTGATCCCCGAATCGCCTTGTTGCGTGCGCTGACGGAGCTGAACCAATTCCTGTCCATCGGTCTCATGGGCGGCGGGAAGGGGGACAAATCGAGCCTTGACGGCACCACTCCATTGCGCCTGAAGGACCATCCCTATTTGACGCCAATCAACAGTCCGGCGGTCCAGCCAGGCTCCGGCTCAAAGTTCGACCCTCTTGAAACACGCGAACAGGTGACCGCCTGCGTCCATACCGCCAAGCGGGAGGGCCTCGATTTCCTCGTCCTCAATCAGACGCGCCCCGACATCGACGTCCCGGTCGTCAGAGTGATCGTTCCGGGAATGCGGCATTTCTATCGCCGCTTCGGGCCGGGCCGGCTTTACGATGTTCCGGTAAAGCTCGGATTGCGAGACCGGCCGCTGCCGGAAAACGAGCTCAATCCAATTCACCCCCATACCTGAGGGTCATCCCCGGCTTGCGCGCTCCCAGAATAAAGAGAGGGCAACGGGCCACGCCGCCAACTGTTTTCGCCCGGGTTGGCGGTCACGTCACGCTCGAAACACACGCGAATGGGGAAATCGTTGCTTGTTTCGATGGCCATTCGGCCGGCTTGGGAACGTTCAGCGCGGGGGCGGCGGATCGCGCGCAGGAGCTGCGCATAGGTCTGCCCCTCGGCTCGTTTGCATCCGGCGGCCGGAACATCGAAAGCGAGATTGATCTATTGGTCCGGCGATTGGCCAGACGCGGTCTATTGGAGTACCGCCTTGGCCGTTCGCGCAACGGCGCGGATCTGGTCGTCATCGAACCGCTGGTTCCCGATTATTGGCCGCGA
>Ga0224556_1000403_pt1 | contig 11434 bp, 6 predicted proteins | sample 714S315metaG_FD_183007 | JGI IMG/M metagenome (GOLD analysis project Ga0224556, IMG submission 183007) | Peat soil microbial communities from Stordalen Mire, Sweden - 717 S3 1-5 | ecosystem: Environmental > Terrestrial > Soil > Wetlands > Peat | place: Sweden: Norrbotten County, Stordalen Mire...
TTCCGCCGATGGCATTGTTCGCAAAGTGCACCAGCCGCATTATCAGAGCCGGGACTACAACCCGCTCAATGGGGGGATCGAGCGTTGGTTCGGACCGGTGACGGGGGCCGTCGCAGCCCATCCGGTGACCGTGGGTCTTATCGATGCCGGCCGAAAGGCGTTTGACGCATTGACGCCAGTGCCGGACAGACCCCATGCTTGGCACGTGGAGCTGCACCAGTTCCGGATCGAAGCCCACGCCGGACAAATCGGTCTGCCGACGCCCGAGGGCCTGCATCGCGACGGCGTTGACTGGGTGCTCGTCGTGCTCGTCAACCGGACGAACGTCGAAAGCGGGGTTACGTCGATCTACGATCTGGACCACAGCCATTTGGGCGACTTCACGCTGACCGATCCTCTGGATTCTGTCTTCCTGCAGGACAATCGGGTCTTTCACGGCGTGACGGCGATCCGCGCGTTGAAACCCAATCAGGCCGCCAGCCGGGACGTCGCGGTCATCACGTTCCGCGCGGAGCCGCTGCGCCTCCCGAGCCCAGTTTGAGGCGCACCGATGCACCCGCCTTCGAAACTTTGCCCCTGACATTTGGGGAGTTGGTCAAGATCGGGCGAAGCTCTCAGGCCAAAGTCCTTGCCGGGATCCTCCTTCGGTATCATGTTCGAACGCAGATGACTGACGTCCAGAAAAAAACTTGAATGCCTCGGCCGCACGACATGGCCGTCTCTGCTCAGGTCCTTGACCGACCGTTGCACTTCACTTTCGCACGGCGTTTCGGCTTACAGCGCTTTGGCAGCTCGTCTGAGGTCACTTGCTCCGAGCTGTCGCTCAGTCGCTCGACGCAGATGTTGTCTCCACCCGGGCGGCGCATATTGACGGCGAATTGCGAGGCGGCTGGCTCTGCGACCTCGAACTTCGTTTCATGCTCGAAGATACGGATGACGCCGATGTCTTGTTTCGTGATATTTCCCTTGCGGCAGAGCATCGGCAACAGCCATTTCGGATCTGCGTTCTTTGTCCGGCCGATATTGAGCCGGAACCACGCTGCGCCGCCCAAAATGCCCGTCCGTGGAGCTTTTGGGCCCTTGGCCTGCAAGCTCTGCGATCCACGCGTTTCTCGACGCTCCGGACCGTTTCCAGGATCGATGACGTCCTCCAGTGCCGGAAGGCGTGATCGATAAACCCGGATCAACGCTGCGCCGAGTTGTTCGGGCGTTCGCTCTGCAAGCAACAGTCTCGCCATCTCGAAATCTTCTTCGGTAGGGCGCTCCGTTAAAATCGGGTCTTGTAACAAACGTGCTTGATCGAGCTTGCGGATTTCCTCTGCGGAGGGCGGTCCGCTCCAAAAGACCCGAACTCCTGCGCCCGTCAGCAATTGCTCGGCACGCCGGCGGCGCGAGACGGGTACTAGGAGTGCGCTCACGCCTTTGCGGCCTGCCCGGCCGGTTCGGCCGCTCCGATGCTGCAGCGCCTCGGCGTCGTGCGGAAGTTCCGCGTGAACGACCAGTCCGAGATTGGGCAGGTCGATGCCGCGCGCAGCCACATCAGTCGCCACGCAAACGCGCGCTCTTCCATCTCGCAACGCCTGCATGGATTGGTTGCGTTCATGCTGGCTCAATTCTCCCGACAAAAGCACGGCCGAGAAGCCGCGTTCAAGCAAGGTCGCGTGCAAGTGCCGCACGGCTTCGCGCGTGTTGCAAAACACGATCGCAGTCTGCGCCTCGACGAATCGCAGTAAATTGACGACCACATGCTCCGTTTCTTTAGGGGCCACTCGAATCGCGCGGTATTCAATGTCCGCGTGACCGCGTTCGCCCCCGGCGACTTCGATCCGCAGTGCATCGCGCTGATAACGCTTGGCCAAGGCTCCAATGCCTTTAGGCATCGTAGCTGAGAACATTAAGGTCCGTCTTCCGGCGGGCGTCGCCTGCAGAATGAATTCGAGATCCTCGCGAAAGCCGAGGTCAAGCATTTCATCGGCTTCGTCTAGAACTACGGCCACGAGCCCGGCTATATTCAGACCGCCGCGCTCGATGTGATCGCGTAGACGCCCTGGTGTCCCAACGACGATATGAGCGCCATCCGAAAGCTTGCGGCGCTCGACCCGGGAATCCATGCCACCGACGCAAGACACGATCCGTGCGGCAGCATACTGGTAAAGCCAACCCAGCTCGCGCTCGACCTGCAGGGCGAGTTCGCGCGTCGGCGCGATAATCAGCGCGACGGGCGCGGCGATCTCACCCATCTTCTCGGCTTTACCGAGAATCGTCGAAGCTATAGCCAAGCCATAAGCAACCGTCTTGCCAGAACCGGTCTGGGCCGAGACGAGGACATCCCGGGCTTCCGCCTCCTTGGTCAACACAGCGGATTGAACCGGCGTAGCTTCATTGTAATTGCGCTCAGCGAGCGCACGAGCCAGCGTCGGGCTGGTCTTAAAGAAGGTCACGGGTGAATTTACCTGATAGGGTGAGAGGCACTACGCAGCGGAACCTTCGCTGGCGATGATAAAAGCTAAAGACGAGTTATCTGTAGCGTAGTCGGAAATTGACGTTACGACAGTTGCGGCCCCAGTACCATCCACGCCGAAGTTTGAGTTCGCAAATTCCCAAAAAGCAACTCAGGCGGTTCATCGCGAAAAAAGCGCCCAACCGGGTATTGTGAGGCCGGGACGTTGCCGGCGGGACTGTGTTTCGGCGCCCGCTCGGCCCGACAAGGGAGGAATCACCATGGCCTCCAGACATGCAATTCATACTGCCAGAACGCGAGCAGGAAAACGGCATAAAAGCCCAGCACCAGCGCTACTCCGGCAATCTCGCGCTTAGGATTTCCGTCGGCGGACCGTAGCCACCAGGCGAAGCGCCGGCTTGCCCACGGCACAACGACGCTAAGCAGGAGGACACCGATCACATTGTCGACGAACAAGGCGCTCCAATGCCACATCTTCAGTTGCCCAACCAAAAACGTGTGCTCAAACCAAGCGGTGGTCAGAAAAACCACTGGATAGAGCATCAGCAACACGATCATGTTCTGTTTCCAGGCTGGCGGCGATGGCGCGCCGGCCTCTCCAACATCGAACCATTGATCGAACCCCGTACGCACGATCCGGATATGATATTCGTCGGTGAACACAGCCGCCTGGTCGATCAGGTTCTTCCGCTCGGTCGAATTCAGCCAGGTTTGCAGATTCGCTTCGGAGTCGAACTTCAAGATTGCCAGCCAGTCATCCTGTACGCCCGGGACAGGCGGCTCGAATCGATAGCCCTGAAAGCCGGGTGACCTCGCCTGAGCCGCGCTCATCTTGCGCTCCCACTGCCGGTAGGCATTCTCCTGGCCGGGCCTGATCCGCGTCGAGATAACGGCCGAGGCCGGAGCCGGCATCACACCGGTCGAGGTGTCATGGACGAGATGGACGTCGTCTCGGCCGACCAGCATCGGTTGCGCCTCGGACACGAGGCGCTGCCGCTCGTCGGAACGGAGCCACGCTACGGCCGTCTCAGTGCTCGCAAAGCGCTGCAGGATGACCCAGTCGACCTGAGCCGGAGGGCTTGGCGGCATGACCGTTTCTTTTATGAATCCCGGTTGAGTCGCGACCGCCTCGCTAATTTGCCGCTGCCAGCGTGCGAAGCCCTCCGCAAAGCTCGGCTCAACCCGCGTCTGCGTGACGACAGTGACCGCGGAGGCATTCGCGGAATGGATATCGCTCATGGTCGGCCTGTAAGTTTCTCGAAGATGCGGTCGGGCGTGAGCGGTAGATCGGGGAAGCGCACGCCTGTCGCGTTGGCCACCGCATTGGCAATCGCCGGCGCGACCGGATTGATCCCGCATTCGCCTTGCGCCTTCGCGCCCAGCGGTCCCACCTTGTCATAGGTGTCGGCGAAATAGATTTCGCTGCGCGGCACATCGGCGAAAGTCGGAATCCGGTAGTCGCGCAGTGCTGGGTTCATCATCGCGCCGTTCGCGTCATAGACCATCTTCTCGTAGAGCGCCCAGCCGAACCCCATGGCGATGGCGCCGTCGAGCTGGCCGCGGCACTGCATTGGATTGATCAACCGACCGATATCTGCGCTATGCACGCTTTGCAGGATCATGATCTCGCCGGTGACTCGATGCACGGCGACGCGAACCCCGTGCACGTTAAAGCCGACCGACCGCGGTGACAGATACGCCTTGCGTCTGGCCTCGAAACGATGCCCGTCTTTCGTCCCAGTTCGATGAAGATCGGCGAGCAGGATCTTCCGGTTGGCGCAGATGATCGCATCGTCCTGCAAACGGCATTCGCCGACACCGCAATCAATAAGGCGGCTTGCATAGTCGAGGATGTTGTCGCGCAAGGCAATCGCGGTGCGCTCCACAGCTTGGCCCGCGACGACCGTCCCGGTGCTCGCGAAGGTGCCTGTATCATAAGGCGTTAGATCGGTGTCGCCATTCACGATGGCAATGTTGCCCGCCCGCGTACCAAGCACGGACGCAGCGAGCTGACGGTGGGACGTGGTCGAGCCGTTGCCCATCTCGGTGGAGCCGACCGCAAGGCGGTAGCTGCCATCGGGCAACAACCGCATCTCGGCACCTGAACGGTGCTCCGTGGGTGGTCCGGATTCCATCATGGCGAGTGCGACGCCGGTCCCCTCAAGCCAGTCCTCGCCTTCGGGTCCCGGCAATCCTCGGCCGCTCGATAGCGCGTTCTCGACAAGATCGAGACATTGGTCGAGTCCATAGCTACCGAAGGTCACATCGGAGGGATCTTTCCATACGGATTCGATCCAATCATTCGGCCTAATCATATTCGTGCGTCTAATTTCTATGGGATTGATCCCCAATAACTTCGCGAGTTCGTCCATGGCGCATTCGATAGCGAAGGTGGTTTGTGAGGCGCCGTAGCCACGGAAACCACCTGCCGGAACCATGTTGGTATAGACGGCATAGCCATCTGCTTTCTTGTTGGCGCAGCGATAGGCGGCGATCGGACTACCTAGCGCGGCGGCAAGCGTCTCGCCTCCATGCCCGCCATAGGCGCCGGTGTTGGAAACGACACGGAGCTGAATCGCTGTCAGCGTGCCGTCGCTTTTGGCACCGAGCTTCACATGTGTTGTCATGGGGTGTCGCGTGGTGGCACCGATGAATTGCTCCTCGCGGTTGAACTCCCACATCACCGGACGTCCGGTCTTGAGCGTGGCGAGCACGCACAAATCCTCGGAGATCATCTCCTGCTTGCCGCCAAAACCGCCGCCGATGCGTTCGGTGAAGACATGGACGTCGCGGTCAAACAGTCCGAACAAGTAACAGAGCTTTTGCTTGGCGATGAACGGCGCCTGCGAGCTGGTTCGAACATGCAGGCGCCCATCCTCGCCCCGCCAGGCAAGGGAGCCGTGCGTCTCCAGATGCACGTGCTGCACTCGGGAAGTCGAATAAGTTCTCTCATGGATGGCGTCGGCCTCCCTGAAGCCCTGCTCGACGCTGCCAATTTCGCCATGGATATCGACATAGATGTTGCCACGGGTCGCGACACCACTTTCGTGCAGAACCGGTGCGCCGGGCTCCATCGCTTGCTCAGGATCAAACACCGTTGGCAGTGGCTCATAGTCGACCTCCAGCAACCGGCACGCTTCTTCCGCGGCACCCTCGGTTTCGGCGACGACGGCCGCGACCCGCTGGCCAACGAAGCGGACGACATTGTCGAGGATGTAGGCGTCGTCAGGGTCCACAAGGTGATCTTCATGGGTTGCCGTTGAGTAAAGCTTGCGCGGTACATCCTCCCAGGTGAAAACGTCGACGACGCCAGAGACGCCCATAGCTTTATCGCGTTTGATGGCTTTGATGCGTGCATGCGGATGCGGCGACCGGAGCACTTTCAGATGCAGCGTATCCGGCATCGCCACGTCGAGCGTATAGCGCGCTTGGCCGGTGACGATCGATTCGCCGAAGGGGCTGCGCAGGCTCGCGCCGCATGCTCTTCCTGCTATGTCCTTCTCGGCATTGACGACGCCATGCAGCGCGTCGTCAATGCTGTGATAACCGGTGCAGCGGCAAAGATTGCCCTTCAGGAGGCGCGGCAGGTCCTCGCGCGCTTGCGCATCGAAGGTCGCGGCGGTCATGATCATGCCGGCGGCGCAGAAGCCGCATTGAAAGGCTTGCGCATCGAGAAATGCCTGCTGCACGGGGTGCAGCTTGCCGTCGCGCACCAGCCCCTCGATGGTAGTGATCTCGTGCCCTGCGGCGCGGAAGGCCGGCGTCAGGCAAGAGTGGAAGGGCTTACCATCGATATGGACAGTGCAAGCGCCACAATCGCCCTGGTCGCAGCCCTTCTTGACGCCGAAAAATCCAAGCCCGCGCAAAAAGGTGCGCAGGCACTGCCCCGGAAACGGTTCCGCCGAGATCCTCTTCCCGTTGACAGTATAATTCATGCCGGCGGTCCATGTTGGAGCTCGGCACGGATCTGCTCGGCGTAATAATAGGTGAGGTGACGCTTATAGGCGGCCGAGCCGTGTACATCGTTGAAATAGTCGGCATCTGAGATATGCGCCTGGATGGTGTCTCGTAGCTCGGTGGCGACTGGAACGCGATCGAAATGAAGTTGCATGGGCCGGGCCGTCGCCGCCGTAATAGTCAGAAGGAGATCCTCGCTGTGTACAGCCTGGGTGCCGATCAAGAGCACCGCCGACCGTCCGAGATGGGTGAGCGAAAAGCGGCGGAAAGCGAAGCGTTTTGAGAGTGCGTTCGCGGGAAGATGGATGCTCCGCAGCAACTCACCGGGGCTAAGCACGTTGGCGTGGTTTCCGGTCACAAAGTCAATCGCCGCAACGTTGCGCGGCTTTGCATCGCGCGGCCAGAGCGTATAGACGCCTTCAAGCGCAACAGTGAGAGAGATCATCGATCCGGCGGGCAACGACATGCAAATATTGCCGCCCACCGTGGCCGCGTTGCTGATCTTGAACGACATCAGCAGGGAATGGCAGCAAAGGCGTATCAGCGGCGTCGCGGCCCAATCTGCCGGCGCCTTGAAGCGATCCAACTCGGCGATCGTGCAAGTAGCCGCAATTTCGAGGCCGTCGCTGGAAACTTGCAGCGCAGGCCAGCGCAGCGACTCAAGATCGATGAGCGTATCGGTGCCAATTTGCGGCGTCGAAAATAGCCACGTCCCGCCAGCAAGCCAGGCATAGCCCTCCCGCCACCCATAAATGTCGTTAGCCGAGGAAGGCCGCTTGATCTCGGTAATGGTGTTCAGGTTCATGACCGTCTCCCTTCCGGTGGAACGGCAATATCAAAGAGGGGACATACCATGCATCGTGGTCAGGCAAATTGCGCGGCCAAGCGGCCTGCATTGCGATTGTTCTCCCGCACGATGGTGCCCATATCGATGGTCACCACCTCGCCGTTATCGACGATCAGCCGGCCGCCGACCACGGTATGGCGAGCGGACGTCGGTGCGCAAAAGACGATGGCTGCGACCGGATCGCTCAAGCCTCCACTATAGGCAATGGCATTGAGATCGAGGGTGAAGAAGTCGGCGCATTTGCCCTTTTCGAGCGAGCCGATGTCGCTCCGTCCGAGCAAGGCAGCGCCACCAATCGTGGCGATCTCCAAGGCTTGCCGAGCGGTCATCCATTCCTTCGCCCGCAGCGGGTCGGAAGTGGAAAGCACCGTCTCGGGACCTGCGGGCGGGAGAAGCCCTATTTTCAGCCGCGCGAGCAGCATTGCCTCGCGCACTTCCACCAGCAGATTTGAGCCATCATTGCTTGCCGAGCCATCGACACCGAGGCCGGTCCTGACGCCAGCGTCGATATACTTTTTGATGGGCGCGATGCCGGAGGCGAGCCGCATATTGGAGGATGGGCAATGACAGACGCCCGCACCTTTGGCTGCGAACAAACGCACCTCATCGTCGTTCACATGCACGGCGTGGGCATACCAGACATCCTTCCCCACCCAATCGAGCGACTCCATGTAGGCGACGGGGCGCAAGCCGACATTTTGCAGCGTGTAGCGCTCCTCGTCCAAGGTCTCACAGAGATGCGTGTGCAGCTTGACGCCGTACTGCCTCGCGATCTTCGCCGACTCGCGCATCAGATTCGCAGTCACGGAGAAGGGTGAACACGGCGCGAGCACGATCTGCAGCATCGAGCCAGGCTTCGGGTTGTGATACTGCTCGATGACGCGGACCGAATCCGACAAAATTTCCTTTTCGTCCTCTACGCAATCGTCCGGCGGCAGGCCGCCTTTGGATTGGCCGAGCGACATACTGCCCCGCGACACGACGAAGCGAACGCCGATTTCCGCCGCCGCATGGATTTGATCATCGACCTTACAGCCGTTCTTGAAGACATAGGCGTGGTCGAAGACCGTCGTGCAGCCGGAACGTGCGAGTTCTGCGCAGCCGACAATCACCGCGGTGCGGGTGTCTTCCGGGGTGCGGGCGGCCCAAATCCCGTAATGCGCCTTCAGCCAAGGGAAGAGGTTCGTGTTCTGGCCGGCGGGTAGATTCCGCGTCAGCACCTGATCGAGGTGGTGGTGACAATTGATCAATCCTGGGAGCAGAATGTGACCGCTGAGGTCGAGCACCCTATCGGCGGTGCCGGGCAACTCGGCCGTGAAGCCAACTTGCTCGATGACACCATCGCGCGCGAAAAGGCCCGCGTTCTTCAGTTCGCGGCGCTGCCCGTCCATGGTCACGACCACGTCTGCATTCTTCGCGAGGAGAGTCGCCATGGGGTTTCCTCTCTGCTGTTGCGGCTGTTAAATGTCAACTAATAGTTGATAATTAAAAGTCAATCGAATCCTTATTTCCAACCTTAAATTGAATTTGCCTAAGCAAAGGTGAAATGCCGTCCCATATCTGGCTGCAAGGAACGCCTGAGTGAGCCCTGTCGATGGTCAACGACCGTCGGTGATCAGTCCCCCCTGAGGAGCGCAAACTCCGTAGTTCCGAGATTGTTGCATCTCAATATGAAGTTCGGAACGGGAGCCTGGGAGCAAGCCATGTCTGAGGAGAAGCCGGCCCAATGTGAATACTGGGATGCCAGGTCGCGGCGAAAACGCGGTCTCTCCCCGCTCCTGTCACGGCGCCTTTTTTTGGCTGCCGGCAGCAGTATCGGGACGTCGCTGCTGGTGCGAAGCTTTCCCGCAACCGCGCCAGGAAGCGGAGAAGCGCAAGCCGCTGAGCACTTGCACGAGGGCTTGGACGACGCATACGATGCCTGGAAGGATTTTGTCCCCGGCGCGCCTTTCATCGAGCCAGAGGTCCGTCGCTCCGTGAACGGAGAATTGCGTACCACTTTGCGGCTGCAATATGCCTACAAAGATATCGGCGGCTACCGGCTCTTCGTGCGAAGTTATGAGGGCACCATCCCCGGCCCGACCTTGCGCGTGAAGCCAGGCGACGTACTGCGGATAAAGCTGATCAACGACCTTCCGCCCAACCGCGATCCTGTGCCGGTGATCCACTCGCTTCCACATCAGTTCAACACGACCAATTTCCATGCGCACGGGCTGCATGTGAGTCCGAGCGGCATCTCCGACAACGTTATGCGCGTCATGGAGCCGGGAAAGAGCTACGATATAGAGATCGCCATTCCCGCCGGCCACATCCGCGGAACCAATTGGTATCACCCCCACGCGCATGGATCGGCCGACGTGCAGATCGCTAGCGGCGCGGTGGGAGCCCTAATCATCGAAGGCGATTTTGAGGATGTCCCGGAGATCGCTGCCGCGCAGGAGCGGTTGCTCGTGCTGACCGAGGCGGTGTTCGACTCGTTTGGAACAATCGAGAATTTCGAGACGCTTTTTCCGGAGACCGCCGCTCGGTTCTTGGCTGTCAACGGCGTGCGGGAGCCGACCATCACCATGCGGCCGGGCGAAGTGCAGCGCTGGCGCATTCTCCATGCCGGCTGGCAGGATGATCTCTTCCTCGAGTTCCAGGGGCACACGTTGCATCCGATCGCCCGCGACGGCACCCCCCTCTCACGGATGGACCTATCCCTTCCGCGCACGCCGGAACACGTCAGCGACAATCCGAAAGCCTTACTCATAGCGCCGGGTCAACGAATTGACGTGCTGGTTAAGGCGGGGGCGCCCGGCAGCTATGAGTTTCGCGCGATCCCCTACAATCAGGGTTATTCTTCTCCAACCGGCCCCCTCGCGCGCATCGTAGTGGCAGGCGATCGGCTGTCGATGAATCTCCCGGCCAAACTGCCGCCGTCGCCGGAAAAGACCATCAGCGACCAGGAAATCACAGGAACCCGCGTGTTAAGGTTCTCGGCGACGCATCCCGAGGTCGAAGCGACGGAGCATTGGCAGGAATTCAGGTTCCAGATTGACGGCAAGGTTTTTGATCCGAATAGGGTTGATCAACGAGTGCGCCTCGGCGCGGTGGAAGAATGGACGATCATCAATGAGCATAAGGACGATCATGTCTTTCATATTCACATCAATGATATGCAAGTGACCAAGGTCAATGGCGCACCATTGCCTGAGCCCATATGGGTAGACACGATGATCGTCCCACGTAATGGCAGCATCACCTTTCGCTCGCGCTTCCTCGACTTCACCGGCAAATACATGCTCCACTGCCACATGATGAACCATGAGGAGCTCGGCATGATGCAGGTCGTGGAGGTGTATGCCGACTAGCGTTCCTATCTCGCTCAATGCGATTCGTTATCAGTCAGTCGGCGATTAGGCACAGCGGTGACGGAGGTTGGTTGATATAATCGCCAGAGGTCTAGCTCGGAAAGAGCCGAAAGTGACAACGCCATGCGGAGACGTTCTCATGCCGTCACGTCTTTTGATTTGGGTATCAATTTTTATTGGCTCCACGATTGGAGGGATTATTCCCGAACTGTGGGGTGCTGGAATGTTCTCATACCCGTCACTGCTACTCAGCGGTATCGGAGCATTGGTAGGATTATGGATTGCCTTCAAAATATAAGAATTCTCGGCTTGGCTGTTGCGCCATCGGCTAGGCTCGTGGCGGCTTTGTCACTTTCTAGATTTTACTTATCAATCACTCATGCCAAACGAATGAGTGTAGCTAGCTCATGCCATGGTTCGGCTCTCCACGATCCTGATGCCGCGCCGGAGGTCGAGGGCAGCACAATGACCGGAGGAAAATCAGGATTTGGCGGCGAATAAGGGCCATAGGCCAGATCGGCCGTTCGGCGAATGCCGAGGAAGGCGCCGGCAGCACGCTTCCCGTTGAAAGCTACGAGTCTTGGCCGCACTGCACGAATACAATTAGCAAACCTCGGGACATCGAATGAGTCGGCTGGCAACTCTGAGTCAGCACCGGAGACGGTCTTTGCGATATCGGTCAGGCCGATGCCGAAGGTGGGAAGCAGCCGGAACTCATCAGGTTTCAGCTGGTGAGGGGTGAGCTTGATCTCAGCAAGGATGCTCCAGAAACGGTTCCCGGGACCGGCGTAATAGGCTCCGCGTGCCGCTGATACG
>Ga0224556_1000407_pt1 | contig 11403 bp, 10 predicted proteins | sample 714S315metaG_FD_183007 | JGI IMG/M metagenome (GOLD analysis project Ga0224556, IMG submission 183007) | Peat soil microbial communities from Stordalen Mire, Sweden - 717 S3 1-5 | ecosystem: Environmental > Terrestrial > Soil > Wetlands > Peat | place: Sweden: Norrbotten County, Stordalen Mire...
CCGGCGCGCGTTTTAAACGCGCGCCGGGATCGTCCCCCAGGCGTCAGCGACTGCCGCGGCACAGGCCTCGGCGCAAGTCTCAGCACCGGCCGCGCCTCCGAAACCCGAATTACTCGGCTACGACCAAACGCCGTCATTTTCGTCCTCGTCCTCATTGGCGCCTACGGCTAGTTCCCCCGCCAGGTTCGCGTCGGCCCCGTCTGATGACTCGGAGGCCGCGGCTGCTCTCGGGGAGAACTCGAATACACCTTCCATTTCAGTCAAGAATGACCAGCAAAATCAGGAACAGAAAAAGGAAGCCGAGCTTTTTGCGTACATTACGCGGGGGAGCGGCGAATCCGAGGAGTCGCCCCGGCCGCGGTTCCGGCTGCGGGGGGCGATCATCGGAGCGCTGGCTCTAGCCAGCTTGGCAATCGCGGCGGCGCCGCAAGCGCCCTGGCACTCGAGCGTCCAAGGCGCATGGGCGCACGGGCGGCAGACCATCCATGCCTGGCTGAATCCGCAACTGGTTACCACGCCGCAGGCCCCGATCGCTCACGAAGACTTCGGCCGCGCCGGGGACGAGTACAAGCTGCCGGTAACGGAGAACATCCCCGACGCCACTACCGATGCCTCGCAAATTCAAGTGGTTCCAGCGGTCGATCCGACGGTGAAGAAGCCGAACCTCATGGGTGGGAACGTGATGCCTGCGGGGACGGTGGACGCGGCAGGCGTGACGCCCACAGACCAGACTCCGGCGCCCGCAGCGTCAGTCCCGGGAAATCAGGTTCCGCAGTCCAATCCTGTGACGGTCCAGCCCGCCAGCGGGCCAGCGGCAGGCGGAACTTCGATGTCTTCCTCGCCGGTTTCGACTCCACCGTCCGGTCCAGCGCTAGCCGCTCCGGCCGCAGCCCAGCCGAGCCATTCTGACCCGCCTGCAGTCGTCTTTCCGTCTTCGGTGTCTGTCTCTTCCGCGTCTTCTGTACCGTCGGTGCCAGCACAACCCGCTCCGAAGAATCAGCAGTCGCAATCTGCTGCTTCATCGGGCAACGTTCCTTCGAGCCTGAAGTCGCAAATGGCCTCGACGACTCCCGAAGCCAGCGGAAACCGCCCGGTCGAGTCGGCGATGCCCTCGATCGAGCCCGTCGTCGTTGGCGAAGCCGCCGAGCGAGCGCTGCTGACCGACCAGCCCGCGCCATCCTATCCTGCCAACTCCAGCGGGCAGCCGGGGATGGTGGTTCTGCAGGTTCTGATCGGCCGCGACGGTACGGTGCAGGATGCCAAGTTCCTGCAGGGATCCCTCGGATTTGCCCGAGCCGCGATCGATGGCGTGAAGCGCTGGAAGTTCAAGCCCTACACCATGAACGGGCGGCCGGTACAGGTGCAAACTTCGCTGACCATCGGCTTCAAGCCGGCATCCTGAGAAGAACCTGATTGTTTTGTTGAGGACGGTGGGCAGGTCTCATGCCCCAAATGACCGAAGGCTCATAGCAGGCACCCGGACCGCCGAAATCCGCATCTACAATGTAGATTGAGAGATATAATAGTCAGAGTTTGTGGGGAAGCCGTTCCTTCCGGAAGAAGATCAAAGCCGATGTCCATGAAAACTAAAGCAGCGATTCTCGTAACCTCCTTTGCCGTATTGTTGTTCGTCGTTGTCGGCTCCATGGGAGGCGTGCACGCCTCCTCCAACGACGGCTCCTACCGTCAGTTACAGGTTTATAGTGAAGTGCTCTCGCGCGTGCGCAGTGAGTACGTGGAGGAGCCGAACATTCCAAAGGTGACCGACGGCGCGCTGCATGGGCTTCTGGAGTCGCTCGATTCCAACTCCAGCTACATGTCGGCCGACGCCTATAAGGCCTTCAAGACTCACAGGTCAGAATCCAAGGGCGGAATTGGTGCCGTGGTGTCGAAGCGCTTTGGTTATGCGGCCGTCGTGGCCGTGTTGCCGGGATCGCCAGCCGAGAAGGCGGGGATTGAGCAGACCGACATCTTCGAATCGATTGAAGGGCAAAGCACGCGGGAAATGTCGTTGCCCGAGATTCGCAACCTGATCGCCGGCGCGCCGGGATCTACTCTGAACGTTTCGGTGGTGCGCGCGCGCAAGGCCGAGCCGCAGAAGGTTTCGATCACCCGCGATGTGGTGATGATTCCTCCCGTGGCCGACAAAATGATGGACGACGGCATCGGCTATGTGAAAGTCGAAGCCCTGACCAAGGGCAAGGCGCAGGAGATTGCTTCGAAGATCAAGACGCTGGAGAAATCGGGCGCGAAAAAGATTCTGCTCGATCTGCGCAACTGCGCCGAAGGCGACGAGAGTGAGGGCGTCGCGGCGGCGAATTTGTTCCTCAATCACGGCACGATCACTTATTTGCAGGGGCAGAAGTTTCCTCGCGAGGCGTTCAATGCCGATCCCGCGAAGGACATTACCACTCTTCCGGTCGCGGTTCTGGTAAACCGGGGAACTTCGGGCGCGGCTGAGATAGTTGCGGCCGCGATTCTGGAGAATGCCCGCGGCGACGTGGTGGGCGACAAGACTTTCGGCGACGGCTCGGTGCAGAAGACGATCGATCTGCCGGATGGCGGCGCGCTGATCCTCTCGGTGGCGAAGTATTACTCGCCCAGCGGGAAGGCGATTCAAGACGCGGCGATCACGCCCAACGTTCTGGTGGCCGATGTCGCCGATGATTCTGTAGGTCCGGACGATGAGGATGCCACGCCCGCTACCGACCAGGAAGCTAAACCGAAGAACCCGGTGGATGATCAGTTGAATAAGGCCGTGGAAGTGCTGAAGAGCAGGGCCAGCTAGTCTATCTTGTCATTCCGAGCGCGGCCGGAGCGAAAGCGACGGCAACCGAGGAATCTGCTTCTTGTCCTTGTCATTCCGAGAAAGAGTTTGATCGCGCGCCGAACCGGCGCGCGATTTCTTTTGCGGCCCTAACGCACAACAAGACGCGAACGCAGCGCGAGGAAGTCTGCGCGAAATGCTATCCTGACCTCGACTCGTGATGAAGTCTCTCTACGAAAATCTTCCCGAGGTTGAAATCGGCGGACGCCGGCTGGTGGGCCGCGTGCTGTTCGGCCTGCTCGTGCTGGTGGCGGTGCTGGTGGGGGCGACGGCCGGGCTGTTGCTGGTTTATACCACGGACCTGCCGCAGGTTGACGCGCTGGAAGCCTACCGGCCGAGTTCGATCACGGAACTCTATGACGATCACGAGCGCGTGATTGGCTCATTCGCGCTGCAGCGGCGTGTGGTGGCTAACTACGATGATTTCCCGCCCATGTTGCGCGACGCGCTGGTCTCGATTGAAGACAAGGATTTCTACAAGCACTCCGGCATCAACGTCGTGCGGATCGTAGGCGCGGCGTATCGCGACATTGAATCGGGCGGCAAGGTTCAGGGCGCGTCGACGTTGACTATGCAGCTCGCGCGCAATCTTTTTCTGTCGCCCGACCGCCGCTGGCAACGAAAAGTGCAGGAGGCGATGCTGGCCATTCAGATCGAGCGCCGGTTTACCAAGCCGCAAATCTTCACGCTCTATGCGAACCAGATTTTTCTCGGCCACGGCGTGTACGGCTTCGAAGCCGCGTCGGAGTTCTACTTCAGCAAGCCTGCCAAGAATCTGACTCTGGAGGAAGCGGCGCTGCTCGCGGGATTGCCGAAAGGGCCGACGGTGTACTCGCCAATCAGCCATCCAGACAAAGCCCAGAAACGCCGCAATCTGGTCATCAACGCCATGCTGGAAGATGGCAAGATCACGGCGGCACAGGCGGCCGACGCGCGCTCGTCGACGCTGGTGCTGCATCTGTCGCACGATCCGAATTCGCTGGCGCCTTATTTTGTCGAGGAGATTCGCCGCTACCTCGAAAACAAATACGGCGCCGATCAGGTGCACGAAGGCGGGTTGAAGGTTTACACCACGCTCGATGTCGACCTGCAGAAGGCCGCGAACCAGTCGGTGCTCGATGGCCTGGCGGCGTATGAACGGCGGCATGGCTGGAAAGGCCATCTCGAAAATGTAGTGGCAGAGGGCGTGGTTCTCGATAAATATTTTCATCCCGACTGGGATGACGAGCCCGAGGCGAACGGATACATCCACGCGCTGGTGACCACTGCGGGCACCGGCATCGCCACGCTGAAGTTTGGCCGCTACACCGCGGCCCTCGGACAGGCCGACGTGGGTTGGACGCAACAGAAACTGGCTGACATTCTCAAAACCGGCGATGTCTGCTACGTAAAAATTTTGAGCCTTGGAACCAACGGCGCGGCGCGCGTCAGCCTGGAGCAGGATTCCGGCGCGCAAGGCTCGCTGCTGGCCATCGACAACGCTACGGGCGGAATCAAGGCGATGGTGGGCGGGCGCGATTTCAACGACTCGAAGTTTGATCGCGTCACGCAGGCCATGCGGCAGGTCGGATCATCGTTCAAACCGTATGTGTACACGACGGTAATCGACGGCGGCGCCAGTCCCGACGACACGATTCTCGATGAGCCAATCAGCTTTGAGACTCCGTCCGGACCGTACACTCCGCACAACTACGACGAGAAGTTTGAAGGCATCATCACGCTGCGGCGCGCGCTGGCCCAGTCGCGCAACATTCCGGCGCTGAAACTGGCCGATAAAGTTGGCATTAAGAACGTGATCGAATACGCCGCCCGCTTTGGCATCACTGCGAAGCTGCCGCCGTATCTGCCGGTGGCGCTTGGGTCGGCGGAAATTGCGCTGATCGAGCAGACCTCGGCGTATAGTGTCTTCCCCAATGACGGCGTGCGCGTGACGCCGCGCTACATTACGCGCGTGACCGACTACGAAGGGCGCGTGTTGGAGGAAGATTTTCCCGACGTGAAGGATGTGATCAGCGAGCGCACCGCCCGCATCATGACTTCAATGCTGCGCGAGGTGGTACTGCACGGCACCGGGATCGCCGCCGCGAAACTGCCGTTTCCGGTGGCGGGCAAAACGGGGACGACCAACGATTTTACCGATGCCTGGTTCATGGGATTCTCTCCCACCATGACCTGCGGCGTTTGGGTGGGCTATGACGAAAAAAAATCTCTGGGCGCGAAAGAAACGGGAGCTCACGCGGCGTTGCCCATCTGGATGAATTTCATGACGGTGGCGATGGCGGGAAAAGATGCAGGCGAGTTTGAGCCGCCGCCGCTGACGTCGCATGCGGTCGTCCAGAAGTTGGACACACCTGACGCCGCGCCGGCGACAGAAGAAGCGCATTAGGAATTTGAAACGGAGCAAGAATGAACAAGAACACTTTCCACTTGGCGATCGTGTTAGTGGCCGCCGTTTCCGCAGCGGCACAGTCATCGCCACAAATCGTGACTCCGGAAGATGGCAAGAACGCGATCAAGGAAATGGGCAGGGCAGCCGTCGAGCAGGTGCTGCGCACACAACAGGAGGCCTGGAACCGCCACGATCTGGATGGCTTCATGGCGGGATACCTTAATTCTCCAGACCTAACGTTTTTTTCTGGCGCCAAAGAGGCCAGCGGCTGGCAGGCCACACTCGATCGCTACAAGGCAACGTACGACAGTCCGGGACACGAGATGGGAAGGCTGGAGTTCTCCGATCTGCGGATCGAAATGCTGGGATACGATGCGGCATTCGTCCGCGGTGCATGGCAGTTGACCTTGTCGGACGGGAAGAAGCCGCATGGGCTGTTCACACTCGTATTTCGCAGGATGATAAATGGCTGGAAGATTGTGCACGACCATACTTCGGCGGCGGCGGAATAGCTTGTAGCGGTCAGTCTCCAGCGAAGCCTTCGCTCACTTTCTCACGCGCATTTGCACGCGCGTTGCTTCCGGCAGGGTGCCGTTCAGGAACTCCACTTTGCCATTGCGCACGATCCCTTCAAACTCCTGCTGTTGAGCCGCGGGCCGCGCGGGCCGCGCGGGCGAGTCGGCCGCGCCCACACCAGCTGTGTCCACACTTGCCGTGCGTCGTCCCATGCCTTTGTCCATGGCTTCGTTCGCCAGTCGGTCGGCATCCTGATTCTGTTCGCGGAAAGCGTGGCCGATGGAGAACCAGTCGAGCTGCGCAATTAATTCCTTCGCCCGACCGTGCAAATCTTGCAGGACGGCGTTCTTCACTTTGTAAATTCCCTTGATCTGCCGCACCAGCAACTCCGAATCGCTGATCAGCTTCAGTGCCTTAGGCCCGTGCTCGATGGCATATTCCAAGGCCGCGATTAGTCCCTGATATTCGGCGAAGTTGTTGGTCTGGTGTCCGAGATATTCACTGAGCGCGGCGACTGTGTGTCCGGATTCATCTTTGATCACCACACCGTAGCCCGCGGGGCCCGGGTTGCCGCGCGCGCCGCCGTCGCTGTGGGCGATCAGGTGGTGCTCGGGTGGATTCTCGCGGGCTTCGAAGAGATGCTTGGTGGTCGAATGAGGAGGCATGAATCCGAGTTTACAACGAGGAGATTCTCGCCGGGGCTAAAGCGCTGTCCGTTCGAGTCTGGACGCGGCCCTGAAGGGCCGCTCTTCCACAGAAATCTTCCTCGGATTCCCGCCTTGTTCGGACGCCGCGAGTCGTTCGACCCAGGTTCGTTCCACTCAGATTCGTTCCACCCAAAGATCCGGAACTGACGATCAGCGCCCCGCCGCCAGGCGCGTGGCGAGGCGCGGTGGGAGTTTTGCTGCGAAGATGCGATCTTGCGCTGCCTTCAGATTGTAGGGCGTACGGTGAAAATGGACGACCTGAGCGTCGGTATCGAACAAGGCGAATGCGGCACGCCAGTCGCCGTCGCGGGGCTGACCGACGGAGCCGGGATTGATCATATAGCGCGTGTTGGGCTTCAAGTGCAGCGGAACTGTTTCGGCCTGTCCCACGGTGCGGTACTCGGGACGGAAGCCGTCGGCCGAGGAGCCGTTGGCAAAAAATCCGCCCTGCAGGTGCGTGTGGCCAAAAAAAGTCAAAGGAATGGTCAGGGTGATCAGCGGGGCCAGGGCGTCTCCCAACGAGACAACGTACTCATCTTCGTCGTTAGGAGAGCCGTGGACCAACTGCACCTGGGGGAAATCCGGCAACGAAACAGGGCCCGCTGGCAGGCCGCGAAGCCAGTCGAGATTTTCCGGCGTCAACTGGTTGCGCGTCCAGATCGCGGCCGCGGCGGCCATGGGGTTGAAGTCGTCGAGGTCCATCACGCCGGTGGCAGCTTTGTCGTGATTACCGCGCACAAAAGTCTTTCCCAGTTTGCGAGACCGTTCGGCCACTTCGTTCGGGCTGGCACCGTAACCCACGATGTCGCCCAGGTTCACTACCACGTCGAAGGGTGGAGCGCCGGCCAGAGCCGCGTCGAGGGCTTCGAGATTGGCGTGAATGTCGCTCAGCAGCAGTATGCGCACGAATCACCGGACAAACTGGCGATTATAGACTAATGGCTGAGACTAAGATGTTCTGCGCTGGGTTTAAGGTAGTGGCACAGTTTGAATCTCCGCCTTTGCGTCATCCCGAACCGCGGCGCAGTTCAGCCGCGGGAGGGATCTCCTAAGGCGCAATTTTCAGGGAGATCGCTCTCTCCGCCTGTAGGAGCGGCTCCGCTCGGGATGACGCCACGCTTGAAAGTTCAAACTTAGGTACCACCAGGGCTTCAAGAGTGGTTCAATAATTACGTCCAACGACGGAACGGAGACGATAATGGAAGGACGCGGACTATTGGGATGGCGGTTCAAAGACCGAACCCCTTTGTGGTTCAAGCTTGTCCTCGGACTCGTGTTGGCCGATTCCACCCTGCATTTTGGGATGCAGTTAACGGTTTCGAGCTGGGGGCGGACGTCGCCCGATGCAATCCATTCTCATCGAGTACCCTTCCGCGACGGCGCCATTTATTTCATCCAGCCATGGCTGGGCTGGTATCTGGATGCGAAGTGGATCGGGTTCGGACTTTTGATACTCCTGCTCTTGCTGCTCGTGCTGAACCGGCGGCAGCTTGAGCGTGGCACTTTGAATTAGCAATTGTTAAGCATTCACCACCGGGCAGCGGGCCCAGTGTCCGGTCGCGACTTCGACCAGCGGCGGGAATTCGCGGGCGCAGTCGGCGATCCGGAACTCGCAACGCGGCTCGAAGGCGCAACCCGGAGGCATGGCGTGCAGCGCGGGGACGGTGCCTTCAATCGTTTGCAGCGGGCGGGTCCGGTCGGTTCTGAGGTCGGGCACGGCGTGCAACAGTCCGCGAGTGTAGGGATGCGCCGGGGCCTGGAAAATGTCGCGCCTCGCACCGAGTTCCACCATACTGCCGGAGTACATCACGGCGACACGATCGGCAATCTGCGAAACCACGGCCAGATCGTGAGAGATAAAAAGCATCGCAAGCCCGAACTTTGTACGTAGCTCGGCGAGCAGATCGAGAATCTGTGCCTGGATGGTGACGTCGAGCGCGGTGGTGGGCTCGTCGGCGATCAGCAACTGCGGCCGATTGACGATAGCCATGGCAATCATGATGCGCTGCCGCATTCCGCCGGAGAGTTGGTGAGGATAGTCGCGGGCGCGGCGCGCGGCGTCGGGGATGGCAACGTCGTTCATGGCGTCAACGGCGCGCTGCCAGGCTTGCTTCTTCGAAACGGAGTGATGAGCCGCGACGGCTTCGGCAATTTGCGCTCCGACCCGCATGACGGGGTTGAGCGCCGTCATCGGCTCCTGAAAAATCATCGCGATGCGCGAGCCGCGCAAGTGGCGCATGGAATCGTCGTCAAGCGCAGGCAGATTGCACGGGGCAGTTCCGTTTTCCGTGAATAGGATTTCGCCCGAGACCCGAGCCTGTGGCGGCAATAGGCGCATGATGGCCAGCGACGTGATCGACTTGCCGGAACCGGATTCGCCGACCAGGCCGAGAACCTCGCCGGGTGCGATGGAGAAACTCAGGTCGCGTACCGCGAGCAAAGATTGTGTGGGGACAGCCCCCCCCGGCTGTCCCGCTGCCCGCAGGGAAGCGAGGTTTGCTTGCTGCGCGGGAAATTCAATGCTCAATCGGCGGACTTCGAGCAGGGGCTGCACGGTTTCATGGTAGCAGCGCGGGCAAAAACTATCGGCAGCGCCGTTACTTTCGGCGAACAGCGGGTTCCTCCACTGCGACGTCGCATCCGCTCCGGCTCCGGTCGGAATGACAATCTTTTCTTCGGGTGTCTCGACATTTCTAGGTCGAGGCGACCCTACTGACCCAGGATCAGCGGCAGGCCATTCTTACTGTTGCCGATCACGACTACCTTCGTGTTGGCGCTCTTGGCAAGGGTTTCCGTGGCCTCGATTCCCTTCCATTCGAGCAGCGACGGGGTGATGCCTTGCGCGACGATCTGCTGGAAGTCGCGGACTCCGGCGGCTTCGATCCGTTTGCGTTGCGCTTCCTGCGTTTCTTTTTGCAGGCGGAAGTTCATCGCCAGGGATTCCTGCTCAGCCTGCTGCTTGGCTTCAATCGCAGCCTTCAAGGTTGCTGGCAGTTGAATATCGCGTAGCAGAACGTTTTCAACCGAGATGCCTCGTTGGTTGAGTTCGGCCGTGATCTGGTCGGTGATCTGTTTGGCCACCATTTCTCGTTCACCGGTATACAGCGCATTGGCAGTGTGCGAGGCAGTAGCTTCGCGGATGGCGGAACGCAGCGTCGGTTCAACCACGACGTTCTCATAATCGGCTCCGATATGCTGGAAAACATCGGCGGCGCGGTCGGGGTTGAGGTGGTAGATAAGCGAAGTGTCCAGGCTCATCATGAGGCCTTCGCTCGACGGAACGCTGGCTGACTCTTTGATGGTTTGGGTTTGAATCGACATCTCATTATTGGTCTTCAGCGGATTGATGAGGTGAATGCCTTCCCCTAAAGTTTCGCCAGTCACTTTGCCGAACAGCGTAAGCACGCCCACATGGCCGGTGCCCACTCGCGTGACCGCACTGAAAAACAGAATGATGAGCAGAAACACGCCAATTCCCAGGCCGATCAGGCGAAGAAAGCCGCCGCCGTGGCCGCCGCCACCGTCAAGAATTCTGCCCCGAGCTGGATCGAATATCGTCATCGTAATTCTCCCTGAGAAGATTTTAGGGCGGGGCGGACTTCGCGATAAGTGCCTTGAAAGGGGCGGATGGATTTCAGCCCCCGCATTCGAATGGTCTCGGGGAGGGGCGGACGCCTTCGTCCGCCCAGGGAGCGCCACGATTTCTAAAGGGACGACGCAGCGGCGCTGTCCCCCGGACGAGGGCGTCCGGGGCTCCACGGAATGACCCACCCTGAATCTTGCCCCACCCCCGCCGCATCTCTTACAGTACGTCTATGAGCAAAATTCACATACCTACCCCTTTGCGGCAATATGTGGGCAAGCAGGCTTCGGTGGAAGTGCAAGGCGCTACCGTCGGCGAAGCCATGAACTCGCTCGTGGCGCAGCATCCCGACCTGCGTAAACATCTTTATACGGAGGAAGGCAAGCTGCGGGCTTTTGTGAATGTTTACGTCAACGACGAGGACATCCGCTACCTGTTCAAAGAAGCGACCGCGCTGAAGGAAGGTGATAGCATTTCCATCGTGCCTTCCATCGCCGGAGGCACAATGAATGTGGCTCTTCGTTGTCATCCTGAGCGAAGCGAGGGATCTAGGTTTCTGCCTGAAGTCCCTTACTGAGTGGCGGCGCAGGCATGAACCCAGGTCTCGCGCTGTGCTCGGGATGACAGGCGTTTTCGCTGCGTAGCGCCTGATGCCTGATTTCGTAAGCCCGTCCGTTCAAAATTCAACCGAGGAAATTATGGCAACGATAACGACAACGACCACTGAAATTCCAGTCACGCTCAGCAAGGATGAAATCCTGCGCTACTCGCGCCATCTCATCATGCCCGAGGTCGGCATGGAGGGCCAGCAGAAGCTGAAGGCGGCGCGTGTGTTGTGCATTGGCACCGGCGGGCTGGGATCGCCGCTGGCGCTGTACCTGGCGGCGGCGGGGGTGGGCACGCTGGGCCTGGTCGATTTCGATGTGGTGGACTATACGAATCTGCAGCGGCAGATTATTCACTCCACGGCCGACGTGGGGCGCAAGAAACTTGATTCCGCCGCTGAGAAATTGAAAGGGATCAATCCTTTTCTGAATCTGCAGACTTTCGACACGCGACTGAGCAGCGCCAACGCGCTCGAACTGTTTCGCGACTTCGACATCATCGCCGACGGCACCGACAACTTTCCCACGCGCTATCTGGTGAACGACGCCTGCGTCCTGACAGGCAAACCGAATGTCTACGGATCGATCTTCCGCTTCGAGGGGCAAGCGAGCGTGTTCGCCACCGAGGATGGACCATGCTATCGCTGCCTGTATCCTGAGCCGCCACCGCCGGGACTAGTTCCTTCCTGTGCGGAAGGCGGCGTGCTCGGCATTCTTCCCGGGCTCGTAGGCGTGATGCAAGCCACCGAAGTCATCAAACTGATTCTCGGCATCGG
>Ga0224556_1000408_pt1 | contig 11384 bp, 8 predicted proteins | sample 714S315metaG_FD_183007 | JGI IMG/M metagenome (GOLD analysis project Ga0224556, IMG submission 183007) | Peat soil microbial communities from Stordalen Mire, Sweden - 717 S3 1-5 | ecosystem: Environmental > Terrestrial > Soil > Wetlands > Peat | place: Sweden: Norrbotten County, Stordalen Mire...
CGCGGCGCGAAAGTATAGAAAGCAGGGAAGTATTGCAAGTGAAGAGACCCTGCGGAATTGCGATGCCGAGCATGGAAAAAATCGAATCCTCTCCGGTTGCCGATAGTGAACTCCTTCGTCTATTCTTGGTGGGCCGGGGCGTGCAGGTTTCCTGCGCCCAGTTCCTGGTTCCCTCTGGAGTTTCCCGATGACCCTGACCCGGTTCGTGACCAAGAACGCATTCCGCAACAAGCGCCGCAGCATTCTCACGGTGTTGAGTATCGCTTTCTCTTTGCTCCTGCTCACGCTGATGATGACTATCTGGCGGGGCTTCTATCTGGACCAGGGAAGCGCCGAGTCGTCGCAGAGGCTGGTGGTACGACACCGGGTGTCTCTTACCTTTAGTCTTCCCGGCTACTACCGGGATAAAATCCGCGCCATCCCTGGTGTCGTGGCGGTCGTGCCAGTGTCGTGGTTTGGCGGGATTTATAAAGACCAGAAGCCGGAGAATTTCTTTGCGCAGTTCGGCACCGATCCCGAGGAGTTTTTCAAAGTCTACCGCGACCTGGAACTTCCGCAGGAACAGATTGTGGCCTGGCAACGCGACCGCCAGGGCGTGATCGTCGATTCCTCTCTCGCCCAGAAATATGGATGGAAGTTGGGCGACCGGATTGTTCTGCAGGGGACAATCTACCCCGTGAACCTGGAGTTGATCGTTCGCGGCATCTTCCACGCGAACCCCGACAACAAGTCGGTTTACTTCAATGCGAAATACGTGGAAGAAGCCGTGGCCTTCTTCAAAGGCCAAGCCGGCACGTTCACCGTTCTGGCCGCCACGCCCGCCGACGTGAGCAAGGTTGCCAGCACCGTGGATGACATGTTCCGCAACTCGCCGCAGCCCACCAAGGCGGAAAGCGAAAAGGCGTTCGGGCTGGAGTTCGTGGCCATGATGGGCAACGTGAAGGCGTTCATTCTGAGTATCTGCTCGGCAGTGGTGTTCGCCACTTTGCTAGTGTCAGCCAACACCATGGCGATGACCATTCGCGAGCGCACCCGCGAAGTGGCGGTGCTGAAAACTTTGGGTTTCACCCGCCGCGGCGTGCTCGGCCTGTTCGTTAGCGAGGCCGTGTCGTTATCGCTAGTTGGCGGCGTGATTGGCGCGGGGTTGGGATGGGTCATGGTTTACGGTTTGACCCATTCGCCTCAGTTCTTCAGCTTTTTCCCATTGAAGGTCACCCCCGGTATCGCGTTGGTCGCTTTGTTGACCTCAGGTTTCGTGGGATTGGTAAGCGCGGCGGTACCGTCCTATCACGCGTCGCAGGTCAACATTGTGGACGGACTCCGCCACATCGGGTGAAGTTAGTGGGTGAAGTTAGGATGACGTTATGACGCTGGGCAGTTTTATCGTGCGCAACACGTTCCGCAACAAGCGGCGCAGCCTGCTGACCATGATCAGCATCAGTTTCTCGCTGCTGTTGCTCACGATGATGATTTGCATCTGGCGCTCGTTTTACGTGGACCAGGTCGCGCCGGAAGCGTCCCGGCGTTTGATTATCCGCGACCGGGTCTCGCTGGCGTTTTTTCTGCCCGCGTTCTACCGCGACAAGATTCGCAGCGTGCAAGGCGTGACTGCGGTGGCGCCGATGACTTGGTTCGGCGGCCGTTATATCGATGACCGGCCGGAACATTTTTTCGCGAACCTGGGCACCGATCCAGACGAATATCTGAAAGTGGCCTCGGACAAGATTGTCCCGCCCGATCAGTTGAAGGCTTGGCAGCAGGATCGCGCCGGGGCGCTGGTCGACGTCACGCTGGCGAACAAATACGGCTGGAAAATTGGCGACCACGTCACGCTACAGGCAAATATTTTCCCGGTGAATCTCGATCTCACGATTCGCGCCATCTACCACCGCGATCCGCCGCAGAACGCGCTGTATTTCAATGCCAAATATTTGGAAGAGGCGGTGCCTTGGTTCAAGGGGCAGGCGGGCTGGTACGCCGCACAAATCGACTCGCCGGACAATGTGTCGCGGGCGTCACGTGAGATTGACGACATGTTCCGCAACTCGCCGCTGCAGACCAAAACCGAGAGCGAGAAAGCTTTTCAGCTGGGCTTTGTCGCTTCGCTGGGCAACATCAAGGCCTTCATCCTGGGGATTTGCGGGGCGGTCGTGTTCACCATCATGCTGGTTTCGGCCAACACCATGGCCATGTCGGTGCGCAGCCGCACCCGCGAAGTGGCGGTTCTGAAGACTCTGGGCTTCACTCGGCGGCGTGTGTTGTCGATGTTCGTGGGCGAGTCGGTCGCGCTGGCCGTAGTCGGCGGTGCGCTCGGAATTCTGATAGCGATTCCAGTGATCGCGGGGCTGACGCATCAGTTTATCGGGCTGGGTATCCCTCTCGACATGCATGTCAAGGCGCCAGCAGCAGGACTCTCGTTGTTGGCAGCCCTGATCCTGGGCGTGGTGAGTGGTTACTTGCCGGCCTACAACGCATCGCGCATGAACATTGTCGACGGATTGCGGCACATCGGGTAAGTGGTAGCCGCGACAGCTGCTCAAGACGGCGTCTTTACTAGGTACTAGGAATAGGGATTCACTATGGCAATACCGATCAGCTACAACGTTCGCAACCTGATTCTCCGCAAGGGGCTCACGCTCATGACGGCGCTGGGCATCGCGCTCACCGTGACGACCGCGATTTTTCTGATGGCGCTGGTGGCCGGGCTAAACCGGGCGTTCGTCAGCAGCGGCAGTCCGCTGAATGTGCTGGTGCTGCGCAAAGGCTCGGAGGCGGAGTTGTCGGGCGGCTTTGATGCCTCGCTTTATCCCACGCTGCGGACGCTTCCCGGCATCGCGAAAGACAGTCACGGCGAGCCCATGACCTCGGGCGAGTGGGTAGTGGTGATCATCCTGCCGCGCAAAGACGGCACGGGCGAGGTGAACGTGACGGTGCGCGGCATGATGCCCGACGGGCTTGAGATGCGGCAGTTGTCCGGCCCCGATCATCCAGGGGTCAAGTTGGTCGCGGGCCGATGGTTCGAGACGGGACAGCGGGAAGTGGTGGTCAGCAAATCGATTCAGGCGCGCTTTTCGCACGCCAATATCGGCGATACCATGGAGTTCGGCAAAGGTTCATGGAAAGTGGTGGGAGTTTTTGACGCCGGAGGCTCAGCATACGAGTCCGAAGTTTGGGGTGACGTAAATCAAATGGCATCGGATTTCGATCGCCAGGGCGGCTATTCGTCGGCGTACCTGCGGGCCACCGATCCTATCAGCGCAGAGGCGCTCAAGAATCGGGTCGGCGACGATCAGCGCTTGAAGCTCGAAGGCTTCAATGAGACCGAGTACTACGCCAAGCAGACCAGTTCGGGCGCGCCCATCAAAGTCATCGGAATCGTGGTGGGCTTCATCATGGCGATCGGCTCGATCTTCGCGGCCATGAACACGATGTATGCCGCCGTGTCGTATCGCGGACGTGAGATTGCAACCCTGCGTGTGATCGGTTTCTCACGTCCTGCGATTTTGACTTCGTTTGTGCTGGAATCGTTGCTGCTGGCGTTGTTAGGCGCCGCGGCGGGGATCCTGTTGATGCTTCCATTTAACGGAATGCAGACGGGCACGTCGAATGCGGTAACCTTCAGCGAAGTGGTATTCGCGTTGCGCATCACACCGCAGGTGGCTGGCTATGCTGTTCTGTTTGCGTTGATTATGGGATTCGTGGGCGGGCTGGCGCCGGCGTGGCATGCGGCCCGGCAGAATATTCTGAGCGCGTTGCGCGGGTAGTCCCACGTCTCGCAGAGGACGCGAGACAGGGAGCACCCGGTGTAACTATAACTCCGGGAAACAATTTGGAGATTTAGAGCGTAATTATTCTTATGGCGATTGATACCAAGATTGACACAAAGCACGAAGACCTGCAGAGCCTGCGCATTGACCGCACCGAGCGCGGCAACTCCGGCGGAGAGCCGCCGGCATGGGCGCGCCGCTACATCCTCGGCGGTATCGCGGTGGTGGTGTTGCTCGGCGTAATCACCATGGCCTATCGCGCGTTCTCTTCGGACACGCCGGAAGTCGAAGTCGTGCGCGCCGCAGCGGAAACCAGTGGCAGCGACGCGGGCGGCACCGTGCTTTCAGCTACGGGGTACATCGTCGCGCATCACACCATCAACGTGAACTCCAAGGTCACCGGCCGCCTGGCCTGGATCGGCGTCGAGAAGGGCGACAAAGTGAAGGAAGGTCAGGTGCTCGTGCGGCTCGAGGACGAGGAATTCCGCGCGGCGTATGAGCAGTCTCGCGGCGCGCTGGAGAACGCGCAAGCGTATCTCGACGAATTGCAGCACGGGTCGCGGCCGGAGGAAATTCAAGAGGCGCAGCATAATCTGGATGAGGCCCAAGCCACGCTGGTCAACGACAAGCTCACTCTCGATCGCACCAAACAACTGGCGGGCGGCGGCGTGGTTTCACGCCAGCAACTGGATGACGCCACGGCGAAGTTTGAGTCCGACCAGCAGCGGGTGAATTCACTCGAGAGAGTGTTTCAACTGATGAAGATCGGCCCGCGAGCGGAGGAAATTTCCCGTGCGCAGGGCGCGGTGACGCAGGCGCAGGGCCAGCTTGATTATGCCAAGTCGCAGCTCGATGCCACGGTGATCCGCGCGCCTGTGACTGGCACGATTCTCGACCGCACGGCGGAAAAAGGTGAGCTCATCACCGCGCAGTTCGCCAGCGCAGCCGCGGGCGGGCCGCAGGGTTCGGTTGTATCGCTCGCGGACTTGAATGATCTGCAAGTCGAACTCGACATCGCGCAGGCGGATTTTGCCCGCCTCGGCCCCACGCAGAAAGCCAAGGTCACGACCGACGCGTATCCTGACAAGGAATATGACGGCGTGATCGCGCAGATTTCGCCGGAGGCCAATCGCCAGAAGGCGACGGTGCAGGTGAAGGTGCAGGTGCAGAACCCGGACAAATATCCCACCATTCAGCTGCGCCCCGAAATGAACGCGACGGTGAAATTCCTGGCCGATGAAGCGCCGAAGGCGAAAACCGCGCAGGAGCCGGCGGGCGTGTATGTGCCGTCGACGGCCATTCGCGATCGCGACGGGAAAAAAATTGTGCTGATCGCATATAACGGAAAGGCAGTCGCCCGCGAGATCCATGTTATGAGTCAGCGCAGCGATGGAGCGCTGGTCGATGGGCTGGTCGGAGGCGAAAGCCTGATCACTACCGCGCCCCCGACTTTGAAAGACGGAGACAGAATTAAAATCAAGGGGCAGTCCTGAATAATAGCAGTCGTAAGAAACTGCAATCCTGGAACCAGCAATTCTAAGAAGGGGTCATCATGAGCACAGTCGCACAAACCAACGTGGCTACGGGGACAAAAGTCGTACAGGTTCGCAGCGTCAGCAAAGTTTTCAAACGCGATGCCTTTCAGGTAACGGCGCTCGACGATGTTTCGATCGACATCGCCAAAGGCGAATTCCTCGCACTGATGGGACCGTCGGGCTCGGGCAAGACCACGCTACTAAACATGATAGCGGCCATCGACCGGCCGACCAGCGGCGAACTGCTGGTGCAAGGGCAGGATATTTTCCGCTTCAACGACTCGCAGATTGCGCACTGGCGCAATGAGCACATCGGCTACGTCTTTCAGACGTTCAACCTGATTCCGGTGCTCACCGCTTTCGAAAATGTCGAATTGCCGCTGTTGCTGACCAAGTTGACATCGCAGCAGCGCCGCGACCACGTCTTGACCGCGCTCAAGCTGGTCGGACTGGAAGACCGCGTCGGCCACCTGCCCAAGCAGCTCTCCGGCGGACAGGAGCAGCGCGTCGCGATTGCGCGTGCGATCGTCAGCGATCCTACTCTGTTACTCGCCGACGAGCCCACCGGTGATCTGGACAGTCATTCCGCGACGGAAGTGTTGGAGATCCTGAAACGGCTGAACGAGGACTTCCAGAAGACGATTGTGATGGTGACGCACGATCCGCACGCTGCATCCTACGCGCACGTCACCCGGCACCTGGAAAAAGGCATGCTGCTGCCGCCGGGATAGGGCGAGGAAATTGTTGATTGTTGATTTCGGATTGCTGATTGAAAGCTCTGTGGTTGGTTTTCGTAATCAATAATCAGAAATCATCGATCAACAATGTTTTTCCCGCTATCCCGCGTGCACCAGGTTCACGGTCGGGCTCGCCACCGCCTCCGCTGGCGGCTCCGCCACCCAGCGCCAGGCGCGCCGGCCATTCGCAACCACGGCCTGCGCTTCGCCATATTCCACCAAGCGATTCAGCACGGTGGTGACTGAGGCCATGGGATCTTTGTGCCGAGCCAACAACGCGGGCATCTTCTGCTGAAAATAATCGCAGATGTCGCGTGCGTTCAGCGCGCGACCGGCCTGCATCAAAATCATGCGGCAGGCCTTGGTGAAGCCAGGCTGACGGCCGCTGCTCTTGCGGTCGACCAACTCCAGCAACTCTTCGGTCAAGACGCTGTCGCCAAACAGATTCGCCAGGCCAGAGATGGTCTGTTTGACGGTGCCGATGCGCTTCATGATTTCCGAGCGCTGCTGCAGCAGCTGGCGCAGTTCTCCGTGCGCCTGCCGAATCACTTCCTGGACGTGGCCAACGTCGTATCTCTCAGCCGGCAGCATCGAGCCGTTCCCCTTCTGCCCATTCTCCATACATCCCCCCATGTCGAACTACGGTGTTCGAACCTGTTCATCGCTCCCAGACTTAGACTCACAACTTCAGCGCCACGAATGAGCTGGCGTCTTCTTCGCGACCGCACGCAGGGTTGCGGGTCACTCCCCTCACTCCACGCAGAAACCCTCGCGCGAGGGGCAGAACCCCGCTTGAGGATCTATACGCAGAATGGGTTTCCGGCGTTCCCTCGATTTGTCGCGAGATTTGTCGCGAAAAGTGTGTCCCGAGGTGCGCCGGTCGTGAGATTAGACGTGGCAATTGCGGATTGGTTAACAGCTGCTTCTAAACCCCAGTTGGCTGGGCCCCAGTCCCGATTCTGACCCGGTCTCCGATTCGGGAACACGGACGGACGGACGACACGAAACTGCGAGCCCGAGCCCAACGTAATCCCGTTGGCCTCCCGATGTAGGTAACAGAGCCCCCAAGTGTCAACGACTGCCAAAACCGCTCTCGCCCTCGCGCCCTTGCGCGTATTGCTGCTGGGCAACAAGGAGGAAGACTTTTTCCTGATCCGGGAGATTCTGGAGCGGACCCGCAGCCTGCTCACCGCCGATCTCGACCATGCCCACTCCCTGGACGAAGCCCGGGAGATGTTGTCGCAGAAAAACTATGGCCTGGTTCTGGTGGAACACGAAACCGGGCCGGAAGCGGTCCAGTTTCTGACGCACTTTCAGCAAGCCGGAGTCCCCGTGCCTTTTATCGTGCTCACGGAAAATGCTGACGAGGCAACGGTTGCGGAGATCATCGACGGCGGCGGGGCATGGAACTGCATGGCCAAATCGCAACTGGACGGCGTAACTCTGGTCCGCACCATCCGCAACACGCTGGCCATGTATTCCCTGCAACAGGAACACAAGATCGCGGAGGAGTCGCTGCGCAAGCTGTCGCGCGCCGTCGAGCAGTCGGCCGACATGGTGATGGTGACCGATCGCTTCGGGATCATCGAATACGTCAATCCGGCGTTCGAGGCTCTGACCGGCTACTCCCACGAAGAAGTGTGCGGACAGACCCCGCGAATTCTGAAATCAAGCGAGCATGCGCCTGAGGTTTACCAGCAGATGTTAGAGACCATGCGCGCCGGCAACGTGTTTCGCGGCATTCTGGTTTACCGGAAGAAGAGTGGCGAGCTATATTACGCGGAGGAAACGGTCTGCCCGGTGCGCGATGCCGCGGGAAGCATCACACACTTCATTTCGAATGCGCGCGATCTCACCGAACGGATGCGCCTGGAAGCGCAGCTGATGCAGTCGCAAAAGATGGACGCCATCGGCAATCTGGCCGGGGGCGTGGCGCACGACTTCAACAACCTGCTGACCATCATCACCAGCTACGCCGAACTGGCGCTCGATTCCGTAACCCGCAACACTCCGCTCGAGTCCAAGATTCAGGAGATTCTGCTGGCGGCGCGCCGGGCAGCAGAGCTAACTCGGCAATTGCTTGCCTTTAGCCGCAAACAACTGCAGGCCTTGCGCGTGGCGGACCTGAATCAGGTGATCGCACGCATCGCCCACACCTTGCCGCGTCTGATCGGAGAAGACATCGATTTCACTTTTGTGCGAGGTGAGGGACTGGGCCAGGTGCGGGTGGACCCGCTGCAAATCGAGCAGGTTCTGATGAACCTCGCTGCCAATGCGCGGGATGCCATGCCCCAGGGCGGTCACTTGCGAATCGAAAACTCCAACGTGCGCTTGGACGACGATTACATTCACTGTAAACAAGCTCTCATCCCAACCGGGCGCTACGCGCTGATTACCGTAAGCGATGACGGCGAGGGCATCCCTCCTGAACATATGCCGCATATCTTCGAACCCTTCTATACCACCAAGCCCGTGGGCAGGGGCACGGGGTTAGGACTGGCGACAGTCTACGGAATCGTGAAGCAGAATAAAGGCTTCATCTGGGCTTATAGCGAACCCAAGATGGGGACGGTATTCAAAATCTATCTGCCCTGCGTGGCCGGGCGAGACTACCCGAGTGAGGTCGAGGCTGTCGAATCCGAACCTGCGACTCGCGGGTCGGAAACCGTCCTGCTGGTGGAAGACGAGCAGGCCGTCCGGCGCGCGACCGCGGAATTCCTTACCCTGCAGGGCTATACCGTGCTCGAAGCCAAAGACGGCGTCGATGCCTTGTCAGTCGCCAGCAACCATGGCTCAAACATTGACTTGCTGGTCACCGACGTGGTCATGCCGAACATGAGTGGCGGGCAGCTGGCGGAGGAACTCGTCCATCTGCGGCCGCATACGAAGCTACTGTTTGTTTCTGGTTATGCCGGCAAGACGGTAATCGACCACAAAGTCTTCGACCTGGAAACGAATTTTCTGCAGAAACCCTACACGTTGAAACAATTCTCGCTTAAGATTCGCGCCGCCCTGAGTGTGGGTGTGCCCCCCGTGCTGCCGCCGCTACCTGTGGATGTATAGCTCGCCTCCAGGCGATGTGAATCAGACAATGCGAATCAGGCGCCCCTTCTTCAGTTCGAATCGATCGCCGCGCCAGATCACCGTGTGACCGGCGAAACTGGCAATCCATACCACCACGGCAACCAGATCGCGAACCGGCAGCAGCCACAGGTTTTTCAGCAATTGCTTATCGTGGAGCACGGATCTGCCCACCGCCAGAGCGACAGCCAAACGCAACACAGCGGTCACACCGAATACCGCCCACGACCAAGATGCGGCGTGTGCGGCGATGACGGCGAGCAGCGCCCACATCAGGCCGTAAGTAGAAACCAGGCCGATGTATCCTCCGGCGCGTGCGTCGCGCACCCCGCGCGCCCATCGCAACTGATGGGCCAAAAATCCGCGCAAGTCGTATGCGGGAAGATGAGTCTCAACCACAATGCCAGAGAGCACGACCCGCAGGCCGAGACCGGCAATCCGCCGCCCCAACTCGTAGTCGTCGGCCAGGAAGTCGACAAACGATTCGAATCCGCCAATGCGTTCCAGGTCCCTGCGGCGAAAGGCCAGCGTCGAGCCCAGGCCGAACCGCAGGCCGCCCTCCAGTTGGCGTGCCACCAGAACGCCAGCGCAGAAATCGGTGCTGATGCCGAGCGCCTCCAGACGCGAACCCAAAGTCGGCGCCGCCACTCCGCGATACAGGCACGTCACCATCCCGACCGACTCGTCGACCAGTGGAGCGATCACGCGGCGAAGATAATCGGGCTCTACGCGGATGTCGCTGTCGTTGACGATCAGATGTTCGTAGTTCGCCGCGGCCAGCATCTGCACGAGATTGCTGACTTTCACATTCGCTCCCAGAATCTTCGGGCACACCACGCACTGAATGCCACGCTCAGGGAATTCGCGCTGCAGCCGCTTGACACTCTCAATCGCCAGATCGTTGGCATCACTCACGCCGAAAATAATTTCGTACTCGGGATAGTCTTGCAGGCAATGGCTGCGGAAGCTCTCGTAGATGTCAGGGTCGGTGCCCTTCAGCGGTTTCAGAATCGAGACTGGCGGCAAGAATGTGGGGCGGGTCCCGCCGCCCGCTTTGCGCGCGCGAAGAAAAGCTATCCCGCTCCACAGGCAGATCAGGTAATAGACGCAACTGGAAAGACAACCGAGAATCGCGACGCACTCAACAAACTGAAAGATGGTGAAGTGCATCATGAGTAAGCGCGGGCGCCGGCGCCTAGTCCGTCACAAGCCCGCTGACGGCTGATAGCTGACGGCTGTTTTATTCGTACCGCAAAGCCTCAATCGGATCGAGATTCGCGGCCTTCCATGCCGGATAGATTCCAAAGATGAGGCCAACTCCCGCCGCCGAGCAGAAGCCGAACACCACCCAGAACATGGACATGCGGGCCGGCAGAGACGGCCACACCTCGGGAATGATCCAGACCACGAGCGCCCCAAACAGCACGCCAATCACGCCGCCAACCGCGGTCAACATGATGGCTTCGAGAGTGAACTGCAGCAGAATGTCGTTCTTGCGCGCGCCGATCGCTTTGCGCACGCCGATCTCCCGCGTCCGTTCGGTCACGCTCACCAGCATGATGTTCATCACCCCCACGCCGCCCACGATCAGACCCACGCTCGAAATGGCGAACATGCCGATGAACAGCGCGCCGGTAAGCTGGTTCCACACGTCCGAAATCGAGTCCGAGGTCATCACCGCAAAGTTATCCGGCTTATCGAACGCAACTCTCCGCCGGCGCCGGAGCAATTCCCGAATCTCGTCCATCGCCTTTGGCATATCGTCGTGCGAAGTGGCCTTGACGCTGATTACGTGCTGCTTCATTTCCGGATGCAGGCTTTTGAAAGTCTTCAGCGGCAGAATAACGCGATTGTCGTTAGGATCCTTACCCCCGCCGAATACTGACTTGATCTTCGACACCGTGCCGATCACTTCAAACAGGCGGCCTTCGATGTTGATCTCTTTGCCCAGCGGATCCTGATCGCCAAACAACTCATGTTGCGTCTCGTAGCAAACCACGACCACCGGCGAGTGGTGCTCGTCGTCAAAATCGCTGAACCACCGGCCGCTGGCCATGGGCAGGTCGAAGACGTCCTTGGCCTCCGCCATGTCCCCTTCGAGGATGGTGTTCCTCACTTTCTTGTCCTGATACTTGACCGAGTAGGTGCCGATTCCAAGTTCGGGGCGGAAGAGGCGCAAACCTGCCGACACGGCTTTGACGTGCGGCAGATCACGCATCGCCAGCGCATCGTCATAGGTAAGCTCCTTGCGCATGCGCATTTCG
>Ga0224556_1000410_pt1 | contig 11356 bp, 11 predicted proteins | sample 714S315metaG_FD_183007 | JGI IMG/M metagenome (GOLD analysis project Ga0224556, IMG submission 183007) | Peat soil microbial communities from Stordalen Mire, Sweden - 717 S3 1-5 | ecosystem: Environmental > Terrestrial > Soil > Wetlands > Peat | place: Sweden: Norrbotten County, Stordalen Mire...
AAGTCTGCCCTTGCGTGTGTGGGTAGGCTTGCGTGGGTAGACTCGTATGGGCAGACTTGTGTGGGGACGGGCACCTTCGCCCGTCCCGCCAAGCGCAGCGAGGCGAGCGCCGCCACAGCTCCCGCCCCCCGGAAGCCGCGAAGAATCATTGCAAGCCCACACGAACCCGACTAGTAATAGTGGAATGTTCCGACGATTTCCAGCCCAAGCAACCGTCATTCCGCAGGAAAGTCCAACCGAAGTGGAGCCTAAGGCAGGGTCCGTGGCGCCGGCTGCCCCGCCGCCTTATAGTCCTTGGGATACACCACCAAACACCGCCGCATCCCTTCGCCCTCGCTCTCAGTCCGTAAGTCGGCCTCATCGCGCAGCGCCAGATGAACGATCCTCCGCTCACGCGACGACATTGGACTGAACTGGTAGGGGGTTCCAGTCCGCCGCACTTTCTCTGCAGCCACAGTCGCGGCGGTTCGAAGTTCCTGAATCCGCAGCGACCTCTGATTCTGGCAGTCGAACGAAATCTTCTCATGCTCGCCCGAAGGCAACCGCAGCATCTCGAGCGCCAGCAATTCCAACGCCCGCAGCAGTTCTCCGCCGCGGTCGAGCAGCAGCGCCGAATCCGGCCCGGCAAAATCCACCAGAATCTCCGGCTTCTCCCAATCGCGATTCTCCGGCAGCGGCGGATCCACAATGATCCGATATTTCAGCCGAAGTCCGCCGTGCGTCACCACGGCCTGCAGAAATTCGTTGATCTTCTTAGCGGCAGCGAGTTTGTCAGGTATGGACATGGGTTCAGCTCTCAGCTCTCAGCCGTCAGCTTTCAGCTTGGGCGGATGTAGGTTTCCAGTAGCGCTTCGGATTCGCTTCCCTTAACGGGGGCGTCATCCCGAAGCCCCGCGTTTTCTCCAGCGGGGCGAGGGATCTCGCGTGGAGCACTTTCACACTGAGCCACCATCAGGTCTTGATATTCATTGCTCGGCCAAAAAAAATAGTAGCGCAAGCTCCGCACGTTTCCGCCGTCTACGCTCCAGCTGATAGCTGACGGCTGACAGCTATTTCTCCCTCTTCCGCGCGCGCTTCGCCATCATCTCGCGCATTTCCTGCCCCAGACGAGTGCGGTTCATCACCGCCTGCTGCGCGACTTGAATCAAGTTCGCTTCCGCGTAGTACAGATTCAAACCCGCAGGCAGCCGGAAGAAGAAGAACCCCATCATCAGCGGCATCATCACCGTCATCATTCTCTGTTGCGCCGGATCCATGCCCGCCTGCGGCGTCATCTTCGACACCACCAGCATGCTCACCACCATGAAAATCGGCAACAGCAACAGAGGATCCGCCGCCGACAAATCATGAATCCACAGCCAGTGCGCGTGCCGCAGGTCGAGCGCGATCGCCAGCATCTTGTAGTATGCCCACAAGAACGGCAACTGGATCAGCATCGGCAAACACCCGCCCGCCGGATTCACGCCCTCTTTCTTATAAAGCGCGCTGATCTCCTCATTCATCGGCGCCTTGCGCGGATCGCGCAAGCTGTACTTCTTATATTTCTCCTGAATCGCCTTGATCTGCGGCGCCACGCGCTGCATCTTCAGCATCGACTTCATCTGCGTGATGCGCAGCGGCAGCAGTGCCAGACTCAGAATCAACGTCTGCAGCACAATGGCCCATCCCCAGTTGGGGACGACATGATAATACGTCCACTTCAGCCACAAAAAGAGCGGCTTGGCCAGGATCCCGAAAAAACCGAAATCCACCAGCCCATTCAGATCGCTGTCCGCTGCTCCCGGCACTGCGATCTTCTGCAGTACATCCAGCTCTTTCGGCCCCACAAACACGCGCTCTGCCGTCGCCCCGCGCAGGTTGCCGACCGCCGCCCCCAGCACGTCCACGTTGACCATCTCTTTCGAGTCAGCCTTCTGTGGATCGCGCACAATCAACATCGCATTGCGCAGCGTGACCATCGCCGCCGCGTTCGGATCATCCGGAATGAACACTGCCGCAAAATACTGGTCGGTCGGCCCGGCCCAATGGAACGGCCCCGGAATCGTCTTCCCGCCGCTGATGTCGGTGCACTTCGAAAAAACCGTAAACCCGCACTTGATCGGCAGCCGCACAATATCTTTATTGAACTGGTAATCAATAAACGCCGCGGCATAAAACGCCGGCGTAGTCTGGCTACCAAATCCCGCGGGCCAAGCCGGAAGCGCCGCCACGGCCGTCCCTTTGGAAGTCACCGAAGTTTCAATACCCACGCTATAGCTGTTATCGAAACTAAAAGTCTTGCGAACCGCAAGATCCCCATCCGCGTATTCAAACGTAACCGTTGCAGGCGACGTCAACTTGCCTTCACGCGAAGCCACATAAAGGGCTGAACTCAATTTGCCGCGCACAGTCTCGTCGTAAGTCCACAGCGACAGCGGATACCCGTACTTCTCCGCCGCTTCAGGATTCACCAGATCCAGCGGCCCGTTCTGCGCGTCATTATCAAACTTCTTCAGAATCCACGATTTCACCTGCGCCCCGCGGTTGGTGAACGTGATCCGGTAAACATCGTTCTCAATGACGGTCTCAGTCTCGCCCGCCGCCTGCTTGGTCACAACGCTGGCCGGGGTTGTAGCGGGAGTTGCGGAAGAAGTCCCGGAAGAAGCACCCACGGGCGCAACCGTACCCGGCAAAGTCGAACCCGCCGATTGCGACTGCGGTCCCTGTGATTGTGCAGTCTGGCTCTGCGTAGGTGGCGCAACCGGCGGCGGAAAATACTTCTTCATCAGCGGCTGCAGCGCCAACATCACAATGAACGCCAGCAAGAAAACCAGCATCAGCCGCTTCTCGCTGCCGGGTTCGTGTTGTGGATTCTGAATTTCCGCCAAAGTTTACCGTTTCCTTAGATCGCGCCTTGTACAGAGGACGGCGAAGTCGGTGGGTGTTCGTGAACCGCTGGATGCCCCATTTCCTGCATCCTTGGCGAGAGCCGGGAAGATTGCCGCTTCACCACCGGATCATATCCCCCGCGTGCCAACGGATGACACCGCAACACCCGCCCCAAAGCCATCAGCCCGCCGCGCACCGCCCCATACCGCTCCACCGCCTCCATCGCATATTCCGAGCAGGTAGGAACAAACCGGCAAGCCGGCGGAACCATCGGCGAGATCGCAAACTTATACCCCCGCAGCAGCCCCAGCACAACGAGTTTGCCAATCTGGCGCATGAAAATCGCAGAGCCCCACACCGAATTCCTTCGTGATCCTTCGCGTCCTTCGTGGTTCAAGATTTTGCTCTTGCACCCCGCGTCAGCTTCTCCTCAATAACTACGAAAGCGCGCCCCACTTCGTTCACCACCGCGGTAAAATCCACCGTCAGCAGCGCCTTCTTCGGATTGATCACCACGTCCGCATTCGCGCCCGCAGCCGGCCAAGTCAGCCGCACCGCCTCGCGCAATCGCCGCTTCATCCGGTTGCGCTGGACCGCGCCGCCCAGCGCGCGGCCCACGGTGAATCCAATGCGCAGTCCCGGCGCTACGGAGAACTTAGCGGGCGACTTCGCCGCAGGTTTCTTAGCAGCCGCCACGCCCGCTTCCGGCCGCGCCCAATAAAACACGGTCATGCTTGCCGAAAAATGCCGCCGCCCCAGCTTGTACACACGCTCGAAGTCGGCGTGACGCAACAGCCGCGCGCTGCGCGGAAAGGCGCTCGTGCTGGCTCGCCGCACCACGTCGCGCTTCGATTCTCCAGGCACACTGGCAGTCACAGTGACTCTAAATTCCAGTTCGCCATTTCCAGAGGACTGGGGCCGATCACGGCATAGACCGATTGGCGGATCATCGATTGGCTGATCATCGATTGGCGAATCGTCGACTGGCGAATCATCGATTGGCTGAGTGCGCGGACGCTCTCGCCCGCGCCACTGGACTATTCGCGGAATCCTGGTTTTACCGAGACCCGTTTGCGCCCCTTGGCGCGCCGGCGGGAAATTACCTTCTTGCCGCCCTGGGTCTTCATGCGCTTGCGAAATCCGTGAACTTTCGATCGCTTGCGCCGGTTGGGTTGGAATGTACGCTTGGGCATGAAAAGTACGTGCTCCTGATTCGTTCGACAGTCTTAGGGCAAACGTTAAGTATAAAGCACAAGGCAGGAAGGTGCCAAACCACCCGGCCCAGAAATGTGGAAGAGCGGCGCTTCAGCGCCGCGTCAGGGCTCTTAAAGGATTTTGGGCTTCAGCCCTTGAGGAACCGAGGAAACGGCTAATGCCCACTCCTGTCCGATGGTAGTTCCTGTATGTTTTGCCCCCTCAACTATCGCGCACTGGGCTCGCCCCGTACTTCACCTCATTCCCGCTCCCTGCACCGTCTCCGCGGCAGTTACCATCGCGCCACTTGACAAACTCTTCCGCCGGGTTCTGAATAATCACTCGCGGAAAAATTCCAGCCCGAAGTTTTCCACACAACAAAATATTTTGTGCTAGTATGCCGATCTGATCTTGCTTTCGAATTTTTCTTTGCTTTCGGCAGCCGCGCACTGAGAATCGAACGCATTCCGCAGCACGCTTGATGTTTCCGGCTACTTCGTAAAAACGGCAGTTTTAAACAGGCGCTCTCCACCAGCCGCCGGAGCGCCGCGGTGAATATTTCATATATGTCAGTTCCCAGCACAACTCTCTCCCCCAATCCGTGGGCGCGCATCCTCGATGCGCTGGAAAAGAAAATCAACCGCCATTCCTACGATACCTGGCTCAAGCCCACGCGCTACAGCCACTCGAGCGGTGGCATTCTCTTCGTTCGCGTTCCGACCGTCGAGTTCCGCCACGCCGGCGACAAATACGCCGACCTCATCCAGGAAGCCATCGACAATCTGGGCCTAGGTTTCAACGACGTAAAGTTCGTCACGCCCGAAGACGATCCCGCGCAGACTCCCGTCCGCCACGACGGCGGCCTAACCGCCGCCCCAACAACCGCGGGCCCGTCGCAATCCCGCTTTGACTGGGACGGCGCCGCGCAACTCAACCCGCGCTACACTTTCGACGCCTTCGTCATCGGCAGCGGCAACCAGTTCGCGCACGCCGCCTGCCAGGCCGTCGCCGAGCGACCGTCAAAGGCCTACAACCCGCTCTTCCTCTACGGCGGCGTCGGCATGGGCAAGACTCACCTCATGCAGGCCATCGGACACGAGATCAAGCGCCGCCTGCCGCAGACCGCCATCTGCTACACCTCCAGCGAGAAGTTCACCAACGACATGATCAACTCGCTGCGCTACGACAAAATGACGACGTTCCGCGACAAGTTCCGCAACGTCGACGTCCTCCTCATCGACGACATCCAGTTCCTCACCGGCAAAGAGCGCACCCAGGAAGAGTTTTTCCACACCTTCAACGCCCTGCACGAGTCGATGAAGCAGATCGTCATTGCCAGCGACCGCTCGCCCAAAGAACTGGCCGAGATCGAAGACCGCCTGCGCAGCCGCTTCGAGTGGGGACTGATCGCCGACATCCAGCCGCCCGATCTCGAAACCAAAGTCGCGATTCTTCAAAAGAAAGCCGAGCAGGAAAAAGTAACCCTGCCCACCGACGTTGCCCTCTACGTGGCTTCGAATATTCGTTCCAACGTTCGCGAGCTAGAAGGCGCGCTGATCCGCCTCGTTGCGCACTCATCGCTGATTGGCGCCGAAATCACTCTGCCCTACGCCCAGCAAGTCCTGAAAAATTTCATCGACTCCCAGGCCCGCAAGGTGACTATCGAGTCGATCCAGAAAATGGTCGCCGAACAATTCGGTCTTCGTTTAGTCGAAATTAAAGCCAAGAATAATTCTCGCGCCATCGTCTACCCGCGCCAGGTCGCGATGTATTTGGCTAAACACATGACCGAAGCCTCGCTGCCGGAAATCGGCCGCCAGTTCGGCGGCAAGCACCACACCACGGTCCTGCACTCAGTCGAGAAAATCGAAGAGCTTCGCAAGAACGACAAAGATTTAAATAGGCTGATCAATAAACTGACCGAGCAATTGGGCGGATGAATACTGTGTGTAGTTGTGTAGATGAATTTAGGCATATATCGAACGCGGCGTCATCCTGAGCGCAGCCGTTCTTCAGGCGGAAGCGAAGGATCTCAGGTTCATATGCAGCGTCCAGGAACGCCACGGCAGCCAACGAAGTCTTTTTCCGCGACCAAGCGCAGTTTTCCTTAGCACAAGCTGTGCAAGCGCTGTGGAAGTTGTGTAAGGCAGGGAAGAAATCGGCAGCACGGTCCAATTACACTACCGTCTCCGAATAGTTCGGGACCGATTTCTAACATCAAGGGTTGAGTGCGAACCCGGTGACAACAGGCGAGTTGCCCCGGTTTTCCACTTCTGCGAACGCCCTACTGCTACTGCTGGTTTTATATGTTTTGCATTTGATATAAGTTAAGTACTAGAAGTAGCACCGCAAGTAGCGAGTATTCGGGGGGACGGACTTTATGCCGGTGGAAGCCGCCGTTGCCGCGGGCACCATGGAAATCACGGTCAGCAAGTTCGAATTGCTGCGCGAATTAACCGCCACACAAGGCGTGGTCGAGCGCAAGACCACAATTCCAATCCTGTCCAACTATTTATTCGAGGCCGCCGGCGACCGCCTGTCGCTCACCGCCACCGATCTCGACCTGAGCCTTCGCACTTCCTGTAACGCCAAAGTAAAAAAAGAAGGCTCCTGCACCATCCCCGCCCGCAAACTTCACGACTACGTAAAACTCCTGCCCGATGCCGACATCACCATCAAGCTGCTGGAAAATCACTGGGTCAGCATTCGCTGCGGCCGTTCCAACACAAAGATGGTCGGCATGGCCAAGTCAAATTTCCCCACCCTGCCCGCGTTCCCGACAGCCGGGGCAATCACGATTCCCGCCCAGATCCTGCGTGGCCTGATCGCCCGCACCAGTTTCGCGATTTCCAATGAAGAGTCGCGCTACACCCTCAACGGCGCACTCATGCTCTTGAAGCCCGAGTCCATCACCATGGTCGCCACCGACGGACATCGCCTCGCCCACTGCGAACGCGCCGGCGAAAAATTCGAAGGCGTCTCCGGCGAACTAAAAACCCTGGTCCCGAAGAAAGCCATGGACGAGTTGAAGTCCTTGCTCGACTCCACCGACGCCGAAACCATCGAATTTGCCAAAGACGAATCCACGCTCTTCTTCCGCATCGGCAACCGCCTGTTAACGTCGCGCCAACTCACCGGCCAATTCCCCAACTTCGAAGCCGTGCTGCCCAAAGACAACAGCAAAGTCGTCCCGCTGAATTCCGACGAATTAAATTCCGCCATCCTCCGCGTAGCCCAATTCGCCGACGAGCGCTCGCGCGCCGTCCGCCTGAAATTGGAAAAGGGCGAACTGAAAATCTCCGCTTCCTCCACCGAAGCCGGCGAGTCCGAAGATTCCATCGAAGCCCCCTACACCGGCGAAACGATGACCATCGGCTTCAACGCCCAATATCTAGTCGACTTCCTCAAAGCCGCCGGCACCAGCGAAGTCCGCCTGGAACTGAAAGACGCCCAATCCGCCGGCCAATTCCGCCCCGCCGAAGGCGACGACTACAAATACCGCTACATCGTCATGCCGATGCGCATCTGAGATTGCCGTATCGAATGTGGAAGAGCGGCGCTTCAGCGCCGCGTCAGCATGTCATCTTCGTGGGGCTTTAGCCCCGGCGGGCCCCGAAAGGGCCGTCCCCCTTGACCTCACGCCCCCGCTGCCTTACATTGACGAGCACATCAATTCTGGAGGTTCCCCTATGCTATCCGGCTTCAAGAAATTCATCCTGCGTGGAAATGTTGTGGATATGGCCGTCGGCGTCGTCATCGGCGCCGCCTTCGCGGGCGTAGTCGGAGCGCTGACCAAAGATCTCCTCACGCCTCTCATCGCCGCTATCGTCAAGGCGCCGAATTTCTCGAACCTCAAATTTACTCTCAACAGCAGCGAGTTTCTCTACGGCGATTTCCTCAACGCAGTAGTTTCATTCCTGCTGGTGGCCGCCGCCGTCTACTTCTTCGTGGTCACCCCCATCAACGCCCTAGTCGCGCGCATGCGCAAAGACCCCGCTCCCGCCGATCCGCCCACCAAGAAATGCCCCGAATGCCTCAGCGAAATCCCCATCGACGCCCGCCGCTGCGCCTTCTGCGCCCAACCGGTCCTGGGCAAAGCCGCCTGACCACACTCAGCGAACTTTCAGTCCGGCGCCTTATGTGGGGACGGCCGCCACCGGCCAGTTTGCCCTGAGCGGAGCCGAAGAGTCGAGCGCAGCTCGACTGCCCTTGGTCTTACGCGGGCGGGTCTCAGACCCGGAAAGGCCTGGCAAAGCTCGGCCGCAGCCCCGTCCACTCCTCTGGGCTCGCGTAACATAGAAGCATGATCCCGCACCCCCGCGTCCTATTCTTCTCCCTCTGCGTTGCCCTCCCCGCCGCACTGCCAGCGCAGACTCAGGCGCAATCTCCGCCGTCCTCATCGTCCGCGAAGCCAATCAAAAAGCCGTCCCCCCAAGATTCCACCCTCGACCCCGGCTCCATCACCAACGGCGTCTACCACAACAAATCCCTCGCACTCTCCTGCAAAATTCCCCCCGGCTGGGCCCTGCGCACCGACGAACTGAACGCCCGCCAGAAACAAGAAGAAGAAAAACAAGAAGAAGAAAAGAAGTCGGAGACCAACGTCGAACAAAAGCCAGAGGACAAGCCCGCCTCCAGCTCCGGCGCCAAAGTCCTGCTCGCCGCCTTCTCCCGCCCGCCCGAGGCCCGCGCCGAAGACGTGAACGCTTCGATCCTAATCGCCGCCGAAAGCGCCGCGTCCTACCCAGGACTAACCGAAGCCGCCCAATATTTCTTTCCGCTCACCGAGGTCGCCAAGTCCCAAGGCTTCGTCCCCGACGAAGACCCCTACGAAATCGCCATCGGCACAAAAACCCTGCCCCGCGCCGACTTCCACAAAGACGTCGGCACCCGCGTCATGCACCAGTCCACACTGGCCATGCTGGCTCACGGCTATGCCATCTCCATCACGGTAATTGGAGGAACAGACGACGAAGTAGAAGACCTGATCGACGGCCTGAGCTTCACCTCAACCACGAAGTAGCCAGCTCCAGATCCGCTCGGGTGCCCCACCCTTGTCGCGCTTTTTGCGACAGAGCTTGCCCTGAGCGAAGTCGAAGGGGTGGGGATTTTGACTTCCGAAGTTTCTCCAGCCACGGGCACCATTAGTCCCTCCCAAAAAGAAATAGGCGTCCCGTAGGGACGCCTGAAACCCTCGACAACCCGCGCTTCACTCCAGCGCTTCCGGATGCAAACTCAAATCCTTCTCCCCCGCCGCTTTCTTCTCCGCATACTTCTTCATCCAAGCTTCCCAACTCTTCCCCGCCGCCGTATCGCGCCCCGAAAACGCGAGCGCCGCAATCTCCGCATACGACACGGAGACTTTCTCATCAGAATTCTTGGGATAGATCCGAACCAGAGACTCTCGCAGCGAACCCCCCGTCCGCCGGTCAAACAAATACCCCTCAATCTTCGACCCATCCTTGCGAGTAATAGTCACATCCCCGCGATAATCAAACGCTTTCTCGAGGGCCGCCCGCAGTTCCTCTTCGCCAGCCAGCTCCGGAATCCACCCCTCGAGCCGCTCATGCGCCGTCCCCGGCGCAATCTCGAGAGCATCCGGATTCACCGCATCCGCATGCGGCGGAATCGCTCCCGCCAACGCATGATCGATATGCCCGCCTTCTTTACCTGTCATAAAGTTTTCTCGCGGAATTGAAATCCATGGAATTAAAAAGCCATGTCATCCTGAGCGAAGCAAAGGCAAGCGAAGCGCAGCCGCCGCGCAGTCGAAGGACCCCCTAAGGGCGTCCTTATACTGCCGGCACATCAAGGAATTTCTACCACCGCTGCCGAAGGTCTGGTCTCCCCATCTCTCACCCAGACCTCTGTTCCAGGAGGAACGTCCGCCTTTTTGATCTCTTCTGGTAGGCAGATGCCTATTGGGCGCTCATCCACTGGAGGCGCAGGTTGAAGATATTTTAGGTGCTCAAACGCCACAACGTAGGTTTCCGTAACGCGCCCGTCCGGAGTTCGAAGCTGAATCTCATCCTTGACCCGAATCCGCCCGTCCGCTGCCAAGAAACGAAACATGATCACGCATCGATATCGACGAATGATGGGTAGATCGAAGGAATCCTCGACTTTCCCAAGAAGCTTCACAGCCCTACGCTCGCGTCCCCTGCAGCGTCTCCGGCACTTCAATCTGCACCAGCGGATGCACCGCCGCTACCGGCTCCTCCAGCATCCGCAGCGCCTCCTCATCCCGATACCGCGAAAACAAAGTCCCCTTCACCGTAGCCAAGAATCCGCCAAGAGAATTGAACGTCGCATGCACCGCCGAGGCCTCATACCCGCTGTGCACCATACAATTCGCGCACGCCGGATTCCCCGACTCCGTCCCATACTTGCTCCACTCGGTAGTAGCAAGCAGCTCGGAAAAAGTTTCCGCGTACCCGTCCTGCAGCAGATAACAAGGTTTCTGCCACCCAAACACGTTGAACGTGGGCATCCCCCAAGGCGTGCACGGATAAGTTTTCTTCCCCATCAAAAATTCCAGAAACAGCGGCGACAAATTAAACTGCCACTCCTTCTTCCGGTTCGACAAAATCGCCCGAAACATCCGCCGCGTCCGCGCCCGCCCCAGGAAATGTTTCTGATCCGGAGCTTTGTCATACGAGTACCCGGGCGAGAGCATCATGCCCTCCACGCCCAGCTCCATCATCTCGTCAAAAAACGCCCGCACCGACTTTGGATTCGCCCCATCAAACAGCGTAGTATTCGTCGTCACCCGAAACCCGCGCTTCAAGGCCTCGCGCACCGCGTCGACTGCAATGTCATACCCGCCTTCGCGGCAAACCGCCAAATCATGCTCTTCTCGCTGCCCGTCCAGATGCACGCTAAACGTCAAATACTTGCTCGGCTTAAACAGCCCAATTTTTTCCTTCAGCAGCAGCGCGTTGGTGCACAAATAAATGTATTTCTTCCGCGCCACCAGCCCCTCGACGATCTCCCCGATCCGCGGATGCATCAGCGGCTCTCCGCCCGGGATCGACACCATCGGCGCCCCACACTCATCCACAGCCCGGAAACATTCCTCCGGCGACAAATCCTTCTTCAAAATATGCGCCGGATACTGAATCTTCCCGCACCCCGCACAAGCCAGATTGCACCGGAACAGCGGCTCCAGCATCAGCACCAGCGGATACTGCTTCCGCCCCGCGAGCTTCTGCCGCAGCACATACGACGCCACCGTCCACATCTGTGAAACCGGAACAGGCATGAATTCTCAGAATCCCTTTCGTCTTATCATTTT
>Ga0224556_1000411_pt1 | contig 11350 bp, 6 predicted proteins | sample 714S315metaG_FD_183007 | JGI IMG/M metagenome (GOLD analysis project Ga0224556, IMG submission 183007) | Peat soil microbial communities from Stordalen Mire, Sweden - 717 S3 1-5 | ecosystem: Environmental > Terrestrial > Soil > Wetlands > Peat | place: Sweden: Norrbotten County, Stordalen Mire...
ATCGCGTGCAATCAGAATTGTAGCGTTTCTTGTGGACTTTCTGCCTGCAGTAATGACAGCTCCTTTGATCCTTGGATGCAGGAAACGCCACGAATGCATGGCAGCGGCGGGCGTTTTATTACGCCTTTCTGGGTAGTAGTCCGCTCTGAAAAAAGAGATTCGTATCAGGGCATGCCTTCAGGCATGCCGGCCCAGTGCGGTTTGAAACCGGCTTCAGTGGCTGGGCCGTGGTGAGCCCCAGCGGCTAAAGCCGCTCGTCCCTGAGCCTTTGTTGGCATCGCCGAAGCGATGCCCTGATACGAATCTTTTTTCAAAATGTACCACTGCTCTGTTCTTGTCGTGCTTATCCCACCAGCACAGCGCCGCCATTCACATTAAACACTTCCCCGGTGATGAAGCCCGCGTGCTCCGTGCATAAGAACAGCACCGGAGCGGCAATCTCCTCGGGGCGGCCCGCGCGGCTCAACGGAATCGCGCTTCGAATTTTGTCGCCAGTCTTCGGATCAGCGAGAGCTCCGGCGCTCATGTCGGTATCGACCCAGCCCGGAGCAACGCAATTCACGTAGATGCCTGAGGAAGCCAACTCGCTCGCCAGGCTCTTGGTCAGGCTGATAATCGCGCCCTTGGTCGCGGAATAATCGCAATGAAAAGCCTCGCCGCGCTGGCCGCTGGTGGAACTGATCAGCACGATGTGTCCCGCGGGTGCGCTCGATCGAGACTGCGTTCTCACCTGTGCTTTCATTTGTGCCACCCCGTGCTTGACCAGACCGAACACGCCGTCGAGGTTGACGGACATTGTCGAGCGCCATTGTTCATCCGTCATGCGTTCGATGGGCACGTCTTCCGGCGGCCAAACGCCGTGGTTGGCAATCAGAATATCGAGCCCACCGAAATGCCGCACAGTCTCGACCACCAGTGCCCGGCCAGCATCTGGGCCATCCAAGTGTGCAGCGATTGCGTGGCAGACGTCCGTGCCGCACTCTTTAGCCAAAGCGTCGGCCTCGGCACGTGCCGCGCGATAACTGAACGCCACCTTCGCGCCCGCGGCCGTGAACATCCGCACCGCAGCCGCGCCAATGCCGCGCGATCCGCCAGAGATGAGAGCTACTTTGCCGGATAGAGAAAGAGGAATGGACATTGTTGCTTAGCGCAGCCCTTCTATAAATTTCCAGAATTCTTTATCGTCCCGGTAGGGCAAGAATGAGTCGTCCTTCGAGGGGTCGGGCATGACCTCACCGGGTATTACATTTGCTTTTCGCGCGAACGCTTGCTGAAGATGAACCTGGGCGTCGGCGAGCTTTTTCTCCTCAGCGTCTGCACACGCGAGGTTGTAGTAGTAAAGCGGGTAGTCAGGGTCCCTCGCTATCGCGGCCTCGAAGAGAGCGCGGGCCTTCGCGATGTCCCCGGACATTCCATAAGCCATGCCAGCCTGGTCGGTTACCGCACGCCTCATCGTTCTTGTGTCAGGCCGTCCCGCGCCCTCTAGCTGCGTCAAGGCCTGCTCGAAGATCGGGGCAGCCGCTTTGTACATTTCGTGTTGGTAAAGAATCTGAGCGTACAGAAGCGAATCCACAAAGCCCGGGATGTAGCCCGCTTCGAGGCGATAGCTTGAGAAGACTTTTCTTAGATCGCCGTCTTCGGCGGCGATGGGAGCGTCGCTGTAGAACTCAAGATCACCGCATATATCGCCGGTCGCGACAAAGCCCCGCATCATATACACAGTCTTCCCGCCGCGCCCTTGAGACGTATAGCTGACTAACGCGACCGGCTGCTTGTCGGCGTGGGTAATCTCAAAGTTAGCCAGAATTCTTAAGCTTGCGTTGCTCTTTTTCTCCGGTTCAATTGCTCCGTCGCGACATTTAGTGCTGCTAAGCGGAGCTTGCTCGGGGACGAGGAATAAGAATCCGAGAAAGTTCACGCGACCCGACACATCCTTGCCGCGATTACCGATCTCTCGACCGTTCGGCTTGGCGGAAGACTCAACGATCTTGAAGCCGTCAGCATGCCACTGCAGTTGTCCGGGATGGGATGGTAACGCGAGTTTAAACTCGGCGGTTGTTTCCGCAGTCTGGGCAAAACCAAAACCGAGGGCCACGGATATCACGAGAACGAACCCGCACAGTTTCGCCATGAGCCGAAGTCTACCTTCACCGCCCGCGCGTCACAAGGGACTAGCTGCCCGAAGACGCCCGCTCCGACTTCAACCCGCGCAGCAGCAACCGCACCAGCATCCCATCAAACCGCGTGCCACTCATCTTCGAGAGTTCCTCGAGCGCCTGCTCCGGTGTGCGCGCAGCGGAGAACGATTGCTCGGTGACCATGTTGGCATAGGCGTCGGTCAAGGCGATGATGCGTCCCCACAGCGGAATCTCCTCCCCGCGTAGGCCATCGGGATAGCCCGAGCCGTCGAAACGCTGGTGATGATGTTCGATCGCCTCGCGCATCATGCGGCTGTGCGGAATAGTGCCGACAATCTCCGCGCCCACGTGGGCGTGCATTTTCACCTGAAGAAACTCATCTTCGGCAAGCGGCCCCGGCTTGTTGAGCACGCGCTCAGAAATGAAAATCTTGCCCACGTCATGCACGCGGGCCGCGTACACCAGGTCCGCCGTTTCCTCCGACGACAGGCCCAGCCCGCGGGCCACCACTTCGGTATAGCGCGCCACCAGATCGCCATGGCCGGCGGTCTGCAACTCGCGCGACTCGGCCGCCCGGCTCAGGGATTCGATGGCTTCCTTCAGCAGCGGCACGTTGCAATCTTCCTCGTGCTCACGCCCGCCCTCGTCCTCTTCGCAGCACAGCTTAGTCAGAGTAGCGGTCAATTCCTCCAGATGCTCGGGTCCGGTGTGCTCGCGCTGCAGGAAACCCTCAATATACGCCGAGATTTGCTGGCGCTGGCGGGCGAAGTCCTGGCCCTCGACAAATTCGTGGGCGGTCGAAACCGAGTTTCCTCCCGAGCGCTTGGAGACATACATTCCGGAGTCGGCAACACGAATGATGTCCTCGATGGAAAATCCGTGCATGGGAAAGCTGGCGACTCCAAAGCTACCGGTAACGTGGCGCTCGCTCAGCATGGGGTCACTGGCCAGCCACTGCCGCAAGCGCTCGGCCAGCACCTGCGCCTGTTCGGAGCCGGTGTCGGGCATCAGGACGATGAATTCATCGCCGCCGTAGCGCGCCACCACGTTCGATTGCCGCGACTTCTGTTCAAGCAGACGGCCCACGCGGGCCAGCACCAGATCGCCCTCGAAGTGGCCCATGGTGTCGTTGACCTCTTTGAATTTATCGAGGTCGATCAGAACCACCGAGAACGGCCGCCCGGAACGCGAGGCCCGTTTCCACTCCGCCGACAAAGCTTCCCAGAAAAAGCGGCGGGTTTTGATTCCGGTAAGGCCGTCGGTAATAGATTGCTGCTGCAGCTTCTGGAACACGAAAGCATTGTGCAGCGCCGTGGCCAGCAAGTCGGCCAGGGTGTTGAGAATCAAAACATCCTGCGGCGAGAACGCATTCTCGTTGCGGTTCTCGATGTTAAGCACGCCCAGCAGAGATTCGCCATAAGTGATCGGGATGCAAAGCACGGCGCGCGAATCGGGGAGAATCCCGGTCAGATTGCCGGGCAACGCGTTCTGCACCAGGGCGCGTTCGCCGGTGCGGGCCACGCGGCCCAGGATGCCGGTTCCGAGCGGGATGCGCCGTCCCATGGCGTGCGCGGTCACACCCGCCTCGGCCTTGATCTCGATCTCTTTGGTTCCGTAGTCGAGCAGGCCGACGCCAATGTGATCGAAACTGAAATTCTTCTGAATCTCGCTGGCGATCTCCCCCAGCATATGCACGGGATCGTCGCTCGAAATCGCGGTGCGTGAAACATTGTTGAGGAACGCCAATTGCCGGGAGCGGCGCTGCTCGTCGGCAAACAGCCGGGCATTCTCCACCGCGACCGAAACCTGCCCGGCAGCGGTTACCAGCACATCAAGGTCGCGCTGCTCGAAGACGAATTCCCGGTCAGGGTTCATCGCGACCATGATTCCGCATGCCTTGTTGCCCATAAAAATCGGCGCGGCGATCAGGCATTTGGCCGGGCGCTCGGGAACATGAGTGATGCCCAGACCCTTCCGCGTGTTCTCCAGGTCAGAGCGGATAAGCAACGCTTCACCATTGCGGATCACATACTCGGTGAACGCGTTCCGCAGCTCACGGTTGCGCTTGGGAAGCACGCGATTGTCCCTGACTTCGAGTTCAAAGCGAATCTGTTCCGACTCCTGAAACGCGATGTAAAAGTGGCTGGTATCGAAAATCTGTCCCAGCTCAGCCTGAATCGTGCGCAGAATCTCGTCCTGGTCGAGGCGTGAACTGATGGCTTTGCCGATGTCGGTCAGCAGTTCGTACTCTTTCGTCCGGCGATGCGCATCGTGACTCACCACATAGTTTTCAAGAGTGAGGCCGAGTTGCAAAGCCAGACCCACCATCAGCCGCGGGCCCGACGAACCGAAGCCTCGACGTTCCGCGTGAGGAAATAGAATCACGCCGAAATTGTGCTCGCGCGTCTGCAGATTCACCGCGGTCAAATTGCGCACTCCGGCTCCAGTGAGAATCTTCTTGAAGTCCGCGAACGTTCCCATGGTCCCCAGGGGAAGAGGCTCGGTCATCTCGGCAAGATCCTGCACCGTCAGAATTCCACTCTGGCGGTAAGCCAGTTCGCAGATGTAATCGCCGGCGCCGGTCTTCTCCAGAGCCTCGAGGACTTCCGGCGAAAAACCTTGCTGCACCGAAGGCAACAAACCCCGCCAGCGTTCCGTGATGACAATAGCCGCGCGGTCCATGGGCAGCGCACTGCGCAGCCGCTCCAACGCGGCCTGCATGTTAGGCACCAGGTCGTCGGCGAACAGCAGACGCCGCGGGTCTGCGCCCAGCGTGGACAGAGCTAGCGTATTTTCCTGCACGGCATTGCGCTGATTCTCAAACAGCACCATCACCATGGCGATGCCCAACAGCATCTGCGGCACTGGTCCAAACAAACGGCTGGCGCTGCCAAACAGTTCTCCCAACGGACTCTGCAATTGCCCCACCGCCATGAGCACGGCCCACAGCGCCAGCGAGATGGCGAGCACCTGGAAGGCCAGCGATCCCCGCCGGTGGCTGTTCACATAAAAGACGGCAGAGCAATACAGCAGAATCGCCGCCAGCCCCAGGCCCAGACGGATCGCGGGTTGCACGGCTGGGCTGAATACCCCGTTCACGATGTGCCCGCGCAGCGTGAGCAGGGCGAGCAATACGCCGAGTGCTCCCAGGCCGGCGTCATACCAGCGGAATCGATAAGCGCCGCGCATCAGCCGCGTCGAGACAAAGATGCACAGCGCCATCCCCACCAGCAAAAGCTCGCTGGCGAAAAACGCAATAGAAGATGCCGGAAAGATATCGAGAACGTAGTGCAGCGAGTAGAGCGCCCAGGCCCATTTCCACGCCAGAAAATAGGGCTGCCGGCTCTGCGCGTAGAGATAGCTGAATACGCCGAACAACAGCGCCGACACAAAACCCGGAATCAAGACCGTCGTAATGACTACGTTACTGTTCATGCCTGTTCACACAGACCGGTGAGGAAACCCCTGGCCCAGCCCCGCTGGCTCAATTTCGGAAGGAAACAGTACATTAATGCTTTCACATCAGGCACTCGAACACAACAGGATTTAAGTACAGTGTCCGCATTCGATTTGTTTATGAATCAAGAGGTTGCACGCCAAATCGTTATGGCGCATCGGCTTGACGACATTTTTTGCTGCCCGTACCATCGAAGACATCGAATGGTCATCAGCCGCGTGCCGAGGCACATTGTCGTCGGCAACCCGAATTCATCTTCGAAGTATGAAATGTCCGACTGAATTCGAATCACGAATTTTCGAATGATGAATGCCTGAATCGTTAACCATGAATCCATGAGTTCAATTTCGCCAAACCAGCCGAGAGTGCGTTTTGCGCCGTCGCCGACCGGATTTCTCCACGTGGGAAGCGCCCGGACTTTCATCTTTAACTGGCTCTACGCCCGCCGCAACGGCGGAACCATGATCCTGCGGCTTGACGATACCGATGTCGAACGCAACACCGACGCTTCGGTCAACTCCATTTTCGACGGCTTGAAGTGGCTGGGTCTGAACTGGGACGAAGAATACAAACAGTCCGAGCGCGGAGATCTGCACCGGCAAATGGCGGAGGCCATCTTTCAAAAAGGACTCGCCTACCGCGATTTCACCCCTGCCCACACCGGCGACAGCGAACGCTCGGGTGCGCAAGGAACCTGGCTCTTTAATCCCGGGATGCGTGAACTCTCGCGCCAGGAAAGCGACCGCCGCGCCGCCGCCGGCGAACCCTTCGCCTTGCGCTTCCGCGTGCCCCGCGAAGGAAGCCAAACGATCCGCTTCACCGACGCCGTTTACGGCGCACAAGAAAAAGCCGCTGCCGACATCGAGGACTTCGCCCTGCTCCGCTCCGACGGCATGCCCACCTATCACCTGGCCTCCTGCGCCGACGATGCCGATCTGCGCATCAGCCACATCATTCGCGGCCAGGATCATCTGTCGAATACGTACAAGCATGTGCTGATCTTCGAGGCCGCCGGCTTCATCCCGCCGCAGTTCGCACATCTTCCGCTGCTGGTTGCGCCCGACGGCACCAAGCTCTCCAAACGCCGCCACGGCCCAGTCGTGAGTGTGACCACCTACCGCGACGCCGGATTTCTACCCGAGGCCTTCATCAATTTTCTGTGCCTGCTGGGTTGGTCGCCGAAAGATGACCGCGAGAACCTGTCCCTGCCAGAACTCACCGCCGCTTTTTCCCTGGAAGGCATCAACCGCTCCAACGCCGTTGTCAACTTCAAAGAGAACGCTACCCCTCCTGCTGTCATCCCGAGCGAAGCGAGGGACCCACGTGTCGCCTACTCCGAAGACACGTTCGACCCCAAGGCGCTGTGGCTCAACGCCGAACATATTCGAGGACTAGCCATCGATGATCTAAGCCATCGCCTGCTGCCAATCGTGCATGAAACATATCCCCACATCACGCCGGAGAAGATGCTGCGCATCACACCCCTGATCCGCGAGCGCATCAAACTCCTGCGCGACGTGCTCACCGCTGCCGATTTCTTCTTCGTCGACCAACTACCGCCCTACGATCCCGCGGAACTCATCCCGCAAAAGGGAGACGCCGCCATGGCGTCGAAAGTGCTCCAGCGCGCCAAGGAAATACTGCCCAGCGTCGAATTCAAACACGACCCGCTCGATCACGCATTGCGCGCCGCCGCTCAGGAGTTGGGCGTGAAAGCCGGACAGATGTTCCAACCCATCCGCGTCGCAGTCTGCGGCCGCAAAAATGCCCCGCCGCTGTTCGAGACGCTGGAAGTGCTGGGCAAAGAAACTACGCTCGAGCGAATCGATCAGGCCATTTCACGGATTGGATAGCCTCCGGAGTCTCGATTTTCGGGGTTTGTTGCATCCCTATTCGATCGCTCTCGATCTATAGGGTTCTGCGACACTGTTGCAAGAAAGCAGATTTGTTGCGTCGCCTCACCCAGCCAACTTTTTCAACCATAGAAAGAGGTCTCCTATGAAAGCCGTCCAAATCAGCAAGCCCGGTGGAAACTTCGAAGTAGTCGAACGCCCCACGCCCCAGCCCGGTCGCGGCCAAGTGCGCATTAAAGTCGAGGCCTGCGGCATCTGCCACAGCGATGCGCTGGTGAAGGAAGGGCTCTGGCCGGGAATTCAATATCCCCGAGTGCCGGGCCACGAGATCGCCGGGCGCATCGATTCCGTCGGCGCCGATGTCACCCAGTGGAAGCCCGGCCAGCGGGTCGGCGTAGGCTGGCATGGCGGGCACTGCTTTACCTGCGACCCGTGCCGCCGGGGCGACTTCGTCAACTGCCAGTTCGAGAAAATTACCGGCATCCACTTCGACGGAGGCTACGCCGAGTACGTCATCATTCCCGCCGAAGCGGTCGCGCTAATCCCCGACGACCTGCCCGCCGACGAAGCCGCGCCGCTGCTCTGCGCCGGCATCACAGTTTTTAACGCACTCAGAAACTCCGGAGCTCGCGGCGGTGATCTGGTCGCGGTGCAGGGCATCGGCGGCTTGGGACACCTGGGAATTCAATACGCCCGGCAGATGGGTTTTCGCACCGTCGCCATCGGACGTGGCGGCGACAAGCAACCGCTGGCCAGGAAACTCGGCGCGCACGATTACATCGACACCGGCGCCGGGGATCCAGCTCAGGCCTTGCAGAAACTGGGCGGAGCTCACGTGATCCTGGCCACCGCGCCCGATTCGAAATCGATTTCCGCTCTGGTCAATGGACTCGGCCCTCGCGGCACGTTGATGGTCGTTGGCGCCGGTTTCGAATCCCTGACGGTAACGCCGCTCCAGCTCATCGGCGGAAGCAAGACAGTCCGCGGATGGGCCTCCGGCACCGCTCGCGATTCGCAGGACACGCTCGAGTTCAGCGCCTTCAGCGGCGTTCGTCCCATGATCGAACGCTACCCGCTCGAAAAAGCCGCCGACGCCTATCAGCAAATGATCAGCGGTAAAGCCAGATTCCGCGTCGTCATTACCATGGGATAGTAGGCGACCCACGGAGTGCGCTACGTGCCGCGGGGAAACTGTTGACGCGAAGTACTTTATACCATAAAGTAATGGCATGATCGCACCTAACGAGCCTTTCCTTCGCACCGTTCGCAAGCGCTGGATTCCCCGCGAGATGACCACCGCGCCTGTTCTCGATCGCTCTGAAACAGCCGGCACCGTCGAGCCGCACTACGCACTCCTGATCAACCCCTTCTATCCCAAGGATGCGAATGCCAGCTTCGGCAAGCACGTCCTCACCCCGACGCTCGCCCTGACCAGTTTCGCCGCAACCACGCCCGCCCACTGGAGCGTCGACTACTGGGACGAGAATTTGCTCGACGGCCGCCCGCCCTTTCGACCGATGCCGCAAGTCGTGGGCATCACCGTCCATCTGACGTTTGCGCGGCGCGCCTACGAACTCGCCGACTGGTACCGCGCGCGAGGCGCGAAGGTTATCTTCGGCGGACTGCATGTCCTGTCGTGCCCCGAGGAATGCGCCCCTCACGCCGACGCCCTGGCGCTCGGCGACGGCGTGCAACTCTGGCCCCGCATCCTGCGCGACATCGAGGCTAATAACCTGCAACCTCGCTACGCCGCGACGTATGAGAACGACTACTGCGACGATCCCCCGCCGCGCCGCTCAATTCTTCCCCGCCACAGCTTCCTCACCACCACCAGCCTGATCGCCACCCGCGGATGTCACAACCGCTGCGGCTTCTGCTACCTCGCGACCGACGGCCTGCGCATGCCCTATCGCATGAAGCACCCTCAGCAAATCGCTTCCGAGTTTCAAGAAAACGGCGAACCCTACGCTGTCTTCATCGACAACAATTTAGGCTCGCGCCGCGATTATCTGCATTCCCTTTGCGCCGCGCTTCGTCCGCTCAACAAAATCTGGAGCGCCGCCGTCACCATCGACGTGACCGACGATCCCAGCCTGATCCGCCACATGGCGCTCGCCGGATGCACCGGCGTCTTCATCGGCTTCGAGTCGCTTTCCGACGACAACCTCGCCGACGCGCATAAAAAGACGCCGAAGACCAGCGACTACGCACGCCGCGTGCGCATGCTGCACGACTACGGCATCCAGGTGAACGGATCGTTCGTCCTCGGCTTCGATCACGACCGCAAAGATTCCTTCGCCCGCACCGCGCAATGGATCGAAGAAAATCGGCTGGAGTGCGCCACCTTCCACATTCTCACGCCCTACCCGGCGACGCCGCTGTTTCAGCAGATGGAAGCGCAAGGCCGCATCTTGCACCGCGACTGGACCCTGTACGACACCGGCCACGCCGTCTTCCAGCCCAAGCACATGACTCCCGAAGAACTCGAGCAAGGCTACGCCTGGATCTACCAGCGCCTGTTCTCGCACGCCTCGATCTGGCGGCGCAGACCGCGAGTTGAAACCTGGAAAGACTTGCAGGCGATCCCGCTCTACCTCGCGATGTCGTATCTCTACAAGCGTTCCAACCGCTTCTGGCACCTGCTGATCAAACACGACCTGGTCAATCCGGTCTGGAAACCGCTGGTAGAGATGACGCGCTGGCGCCATGTCCACTACCGCCGGCGGCTGGCACAGCGCGAGGCGCCAGTCAGCGCTCCAGGACAGGTCGTCTCGGCGGGAGTATAAGGCTGAATATTCCTGAAGCGCCCCTCAGGCGCGTGCGGCAGGATTTCGATGAAAAGTTCTTAAGCAAAAAAAAGCGGACGCCCGCCAGGGGCGTCCGCTTTTGAGTTGACCCGGCGCATGCTGGGTTATTTCATGCTGGGTCATTTCGTGTTGGTTTATTTCGCCCGAGCCGCCGGAACCGGAGCCGGGGGCAGTGGGACCACCGGAAGCACGCTCGTCCCCTCGGCCACCACGGCGCTGAGAGACGAAGGATTAATCCCCAAGGCTTGCAGGATGGTAGGCGCCACCTGGACGGTACCCACTCCCTCGCGAACCGTCTGTGACTGGAACGACGAATTCGACACGAGCAGAATCACATTCGTATCGTCATGGGCGAACCCGCCGTGTTCGGCCAGTTTCGACGTGCTGCCGGAGTAAGTGACTCCCACGTTCGGGGTCACGATAATGTCCGGAGTGCGCGGGTCGACGGTTGGTTCGTTGTAGTTCAGCGAGAGCGACGTGCCGTAATAGATCTGCCCCAGCTCGATTCCGGCGGGGGTGGCATTCGCTTCAAGAATGCCGACGGCCGCCAACGTATCGGCGGAGTTCGACAGCCAGATCAGCGATACGTCATCTTCCGTTGGCCCAATGCCGGTGGGATTGTTGGTCGACTCCGAGTACGGGAGATAGCCCGCATTGGAGAGCAGGGTCGCGGGGGAGGTGCCGCTGATCAGCTGCGAGACGTAGCGGCTGGGATCGATCGGCGACTGGCCGTGCTTGGCCGTAATCACGATCAGCGTCGAATCATAAAGACCCTGTGCCTTCAGCTCATTGACGAATGCCCCAATCGAGGCGTCGACGAACTGGAATTCGCTCAGCAGCGGCGTGGTAGGGGTGCCGGCAGCATCCTGATATCCGCCCGTCATGCCGTTGCTCTTCTCAATCAGCTTCTGGCCGACGCTAAGAGCCTGGAAATTCATGCCGAAGATGGTGGGCACTTGGGTCTTCTTGGTGCCGAGGTGGTTCTTCCCATCGATCTCGTTAAGGATTGCGTCAACCTTCAAGGTGTCATAGCACCAGATGTTCTGGAAGCTGTTGGTCCAGGCCGTCAAGTCCGCGCCTGAATCGAGGATGTTG
>Ga0224556_1000414_pt1 | contig 11335 bp, 9 predicted proteins | sample 714S315metaG_FD_183007 | JGI IMG/M metagenome (GOLD analysis project Ga0224556, IMG submission 183007) | Peat soil microbial communities from Stordalen Mire, Sweden - 717 S3 1-5 | ecosystem: Environmental > Terrestrial > Soil > Wetlands > Peat | place: Sweden: Norrbotten County, Stordalen Mire...
CCAGCTGGTCGTTCAACGCCACCAACATCCTCGCCCAGAAGTACTTCCGCGGCACCCTCGGTACCGCCGAGCGAGAGACCAGCCTCAAGCAAGTGGCCGACCGCATCGTCAACACGATCACCGCCTGGGGCGTCGAGCGTGACTACTTCGTCGACGACGAAGAGGCCGAGGCCTTCCGCGCCGAACTCAAGCACCTCTTGATTACCCAGAAGGCGGCCTTCAACTCACCGGTCTGGTTCAACATCGGCGTGAAGGGTGTACCCCAGCAGGGGAGTGCGTGCTTCATCCTCGCGGTCGAGGACTCGATGCGTTCGATCCTCAACTGGTACACCGAAGAGGGCATCATCTTCAAGGGTGGATCGGGCGCCGGCGTAAACCTCTCGAAGATTCGCTCGAGCGCTGAGATGCTCGAAGGCGGCGGCACCGCGAGCGGTCCCGTGTCCTTCATGCGCGGGGCAGACGCCTCGGCCGGCACGATCAAGTCCGGTGGCAAGACGCGTCGCGCCGCGAAGATGGTCATCCTCGACGCCGATCACCCGGACATCGAGGAGTTCATCTGGTGCAAGGCGATTGAGGAGAAGAAGGCGCGCGTCCTTCGCGACAACGGCTTCGACATGGACTTAGACGGTAAGGACATTCACTCGATTCAGTACCAGAACGCCAACAACTCCGTGCGCGTCTCCGATGAGTTCATGGACGCGGTGCTCGCCGACGCCGACTGGGACTTGAAGGCCCGTCACGGTGGACGCGCGGTGCAAACCGTAAAGGCCCGTGAACTGTGGCGCCAGATCGCTCGCGCCGCGTGGGAGTGCGCCGACCCGGGTCTCCAGTTCGACACGACGATCAACAAGTGGCACACGTCACCCAATACCGATCGCATCAATGGCTCGAACCCCTGCTCGGAGTACATGCACATCGACAACTCGGCGTGCAACCTGGCCAGCCTCAACCTGATGAAGTACCTCCAGGATGACGGGAACTTCGACGTCGACGCCTTCAAGCACTCCATCGAAGTGCTCTTCAGCGCCCAAGAGATCATCGTCGGCGCGGCCGACTACCCGACCGAGAAGATCGCCGAGAACTCACGCAAGTTCCGCCAGCTCGGACTCGGCTACGCGAACCTCGGAGCCCTCCTCATGGCATCGGGCCTGGCCTACGACTCCGACGAGGGTCGCGCCTGGGCGGGCGCGATCACCGCGCTGATGACCGGCCACGCCTACGCCGTGAGTGCACGCACCGCCGGACGCATGGGACCCCACGAGGGATACGAGGAGAACGCCGCGCCGATGCTCGACGTGCTTCGCATGCACCGCGACGCGTCGTACCGAATCGATGAGACGAAGGCGCCGCTCGAGATCCTCGAAGCGGCCCAGCACTCGTGGGAAGAGGCCGTGGACCTCGGCGCTCGCCACGGCGTGCGTAACGCCCAGGCCTCGGTGCTCGCCCCGACCGGCACCATCGGTCTGTTGATGGACTGCGACACGACCGGCATCGAACCGGACCTCGGACTCGTGAAGTTCAAGAAACTGGTCGGCGGCGGCAACATGGCGATCGTCAATCAGACGGTGCCTCGCGCCCTGCGCAAGCTCGGCTACACCGAGATGGAGTCGATGGCCATCGAGGCCTACATCGACGAGAACAAGTCGATCGTCGGCGCGCCGGGCCTCAACCCTGAGCATCTACCGGTCTTCGCCTGCTCGATGGGGGACAACACGATCCACTACCTCGGCCACGTGAAGATGATGGGTGCCGTCCAGCCGTTCATCTCCGGCGCGATCTCCAAGACCGTGAACATGCCTGAGGACGCCACCATCGAAGACGTCGCGAACTTGCACATGGACGCCTGGAAGTTGGGCGTGAAGGCCGTCGCGATCTACCGCGACAACTGCAAGGTCGGCCAACCGCTCTCCACCGCGAAGAAGGACGGCGAGGAGTCAACGTCGTCGGTCACCGCGACGGACTCGGTCGCGGCTGAGCTGTTTACGCGCATCGAGCAGCTCGAGGCGGCGCTGGAAGTCGCGAAGTCCGAGGGTCAGCACGTCGTCGTCGGGGCGTTGCGCGAGCGCATGCCGCGCCGACGCGTATCGACGACGTTCGCCTTTCGCGTCGCGGACTGCGAGGGTTACGTCACGGTCGGTGAGTACGAGGATGGTCGACCCGGAGAAGTGTTCATCAAGGTCTCGAAACAAGGTTCGACGTTGGCCGGCATCATGGACGCCTTCTCGATCTCCATCAGCCTCGGACTCCAGCACGGCGTGCCGTTGGCGACCTACGTGCGCAAGTACATCAACATGAAATTCGAGCCATCGGGCATGACCGATGATGCCGATTTGCGCATCGCGACGTCGCTCGTGGATTACATCTTCCGCCGCTTGGCGCTCGACTACTTAAGCCTGAGCGAGCGCGAGGAGTTGGGCGTGCTCTCGACAAGCGAGCGTATTCAGCCCACGCTGCCCGAGGTCGCGGAGCAGGCGACGCCGACGCTGAACGTGAGCGTGCAGCCGACACTCGTGGACTTGGGCGAGACGCCGGCCGAGCAGCCCAAGTTGCTGAGTCGCGGTCAACAGCGTGACGCACCGATGTGTTACCAGTGTGGCAACGCCATGCAGCGTGCCGGTTCGTGCTACGTGTGCTCGAGTTGTGGAGCGACGAGCGGCTGCTCTTAACGTAAAGTCGCACACGAAGTGCTGCGGGAAATCCACGCGAACTTCTGGGACGACAGCATCATTCGGATAAGCACAATCAAGGTGGCGCCACGAGGCGTCCCCTTGATTGACACGTAGACCTCAGATTCACTGAGGACCGATTGATCCTTGTAATATACATGTGAACTGTATATACTGCTCACATGATTAAAGAGATGAGGGAACCGACATTTCTTGTGCTGGCGACTTTGGCCGAGGGCAAGAGACACGGGTACGCGATTATTCAAGGGGTGGCGGCGCTTTCTGAGGGCGAAGTGGAACTCAAAGCGGGAACGCTCTACGCCATGTTGGACCGCTTGACGTTCGACGGCGTCATTGAATCGGCGGGGGAGGAGATCGTCGATGGACGACTTCGCCGTTACTACGAACTGACGTCCGAAGGCACATCATTGCTCGGCGAAGAGTCCAAACGTCGCGTCAAGGTTTCCAACATCGCGTTACGGCGACTTCGGTTCGTGGGGGGAATCGCGTGACTCAAAACCTCGCTCGTTCGCAGAAACTCTTGAGGTTCTATCCCAAGGCGTACCGCGAAGAACGCGGAGAAGAGATCATCGCGACCCTGCAAGACGCTGCCGAAGCTCGTATTCCTCGGGCCTCGCCCAGCGACCAGATCAGTGTCGCGCTCTATGGAGTGCGCGTTCGATTGGGTCTGACCAGTGAAACCATGTTTGGGAAGGCACTGGATATTGCCGCGATTCCGGGCTTCGTGATGGGAGCCGTTTTTGGTGCGTATCTCTTAATCTCGGCCGAATTGCCCGTGGTGAATTCAAAGTTCTTTTATCCGGACTTCGGACCGTTCCTCACGGTAGGACCTCTGTTCTATCTGCTCTGGATTCTGGGCGTCATTGTGATCTTTGAGTGGCCGCAGTACCGGCGACGTATTGCCGGGCTGTGCATGACACTGACGATTGTGGGAGAGCTACTGGCCAAACTCGCTCATCGAAATCCAAACATCTGGGAGATCGCCATACTGGTGAGTCTCGGTCTGCCCAGCCTGCTTGCCCCGGACGTGTACGTCACTCGACGCAGGGTGCTACCTAGTTTGTGCGTCGGTCTCGTCACGTTCGCGACCCTGTTCTTCGCTACCGGATCGAACGTCAATCCCGGATTCTTCAATTCCTTTTATTGGTCGGGGACGTACGAAATCGCTCGTCGCCAGCCCTACGTTGACATATTGCTACTTGCACTGTTTGCAGTGCTGTGGTTTAGCAAGCGACGCGAGGTTGCCGGTGCCACGCTTATTCTCGCCGGTCCCTGGATCATCGTTGGTGTGGCGTATCCACTTTCACTCCAGAATTTGCCAGTCGACACCCTGAATGTCATCGCTTTAATCGTGTGGGCCGTGGGCATGGCACTGATTGTGACGACGAGTCGTTACCGTCCACGACCTCCCGCACCGGTTGAGCTCTCCACTTTGAATTCTGAGTCATGAACTAACGAATTGACGTTGCTTCATAGACGAAGGAATGTCAGTATCAATGCTCCTACATTTCAGCAGAATTGCGTCCGAACCTCGGTTTACACTCGCCGACGCTGCCCGTCTGAGGTGCACAAATATAGGCACGTGATGGTCACGGACTGAAAGCGGCTTCCGAGTCATTATTAACTTGCAATGCAAGGTACCAGCCACTATCTTGTGGTACATGGCAAAAGTAGATGGTCGGCGTAGCCAATTGCTCCGGGGTGTCCTCGACCTCTGCCTCCTCGCCGTGATCGACGAAGGACCGGCCTACGGCTACGAAATGACGAAGCGTCTACGGGCTCGCGGCATGACGATCGTCGGGGAGGGTTCGATCTATCCACTGCTTGGCCGATTGGAACGTGACGGCCTAGTTGAGACGAGACGAGAAGCAAGCAACGGTGGCCCTCCGCGCAAGTACTACAGCCTCTCGCGTGATGGAAGGCGATCTCTGGAAACGGGGGTGGTCGAGTGGCAGACAGCGCGTGACTCCATCGATCGCGCACTCGATTTATTGAAAGTGGAGGTGACACCGTGATTGAATTCGTCGAGGAATGTCGTCGAGAGTGGAAACGCCTCGGCGTCCCTGATCCCATTGCCAACGAAATGGCCATAGATCTGACGGCCGACATCGAGGAGGCGGAGGCCGAGGGTGGTTCCGCTGAAGATGTTCTCGGGAACAGCCTCTTCGATCCGAGGCGCTTCGCGGCGGCTTGGGCGAGTGCTCGAGGTGTGACGGCTCCGCCAACTCCAGTTGATCCATTCGCCCCATTCGTACGCGAGCATCATCCTTGGTACCGACCGGTCATGGTCGTCGCGCTGACACTCTTCGGATTTCTGACGGCTCTGGCCGCCGCCGCCCTCCTGATTGGCCGCCACGGCGTTGCGGTCGCCGCCTCAATTCCACCGAAGGTCGTGCTGCCTGGTTCCAACCGGTTCATCGGTCCTCCGCCGATGCACTCTTTCCGATACATCGTGTCCGGACCGTCGACGGCTCTTCAGAACGTCGGAGGTTTCGCCGTGCTCGCGTTCGCGCTGCTACTCATCGGCATTTTGTTCATAGGCCTCGCCGTCTTGTACCGGAATACGTGGCCTCGCGGCGATTCCAAGCGACGGCTTTGGTAACCAGACGTCCCTTGGGGGGCTGAATCCGACACGTGAGAATTACGTCGCACCTTTGATCGATATGGGTTTCGTGTGTCAGGTCGTAGGTCCACGTTCATCGTGCGTTCGAATCAATTGAAGTACTCCTGGGCGCCAATGCGGAGTCACTCACATTGAATGACTGCGTTTCGAGGTCAGGCCGGTACCCTTTTGGGACCATGTCAACGACAGATCCTTCGACGAACGATGAAGGAGTACTGACCGACGATTGGTCAAAAGGACTGATTCTCACCGTGCGTTCGCCGGATCGCGCAGGGATCGTGGCGAGCTTGGCGGCCAGTGTTCAGTCAGCGGGTGGCAACATCGTCGAATTGGACCAGCACACCGATGTTCTCGAAGGCGATTTCGGGTGCCGCATCGAGGTCGCCGGAGGCGTCAACGCTTCAGAACTCTCTCAGCGTCTCGACGAACTTCGATCATCACTTTCAGTCGACTACGCCATGACACCGATCGCGAGGCGACGCTCGCGAGTGGTCGTGCTCTGTTCGTCAACGCTCCATTGCCCGAGTGACCTCATCGCGCGAAGCGCCATCGGCCAGTTGGACTGTGACGTCGTCGCCCTGGTGAGCGATCAGACGGCGGCCCGCGACTTGGCCGAGCGCTACGGCGTGCCGTTCACACATCTCCCGGTAGGAGAGGACCGCGCCGCGCAAGAACGCCAAGTCAGTGAAGTGCTCGACGAGCTAGACCCTGATTTGATCGTGTTGGCCCGCTACATGCGTGTCCTACCCGCCTGGTTGGTAGAGCGCTACGAGCAAAGGATCATCAACATCCATCATTCGTTCTTGCCAGCGTTCATCGGCTCCAATCCCTACGCCCGAGCTCACGAGCGCGGCGTGAAGATCATCGGTGCGACGGCGCACTACGTCACGGCTGAACTGGATGCGGGTCCCATCATCGCTCAAGACGTCGTTCACATCTCGCACCGCGATGACGTGACCGACATGACGCGACGCGGCGCCGACATTGAGCGTTCGGTGCTCGCCTCGGCGATCCGGTTACACCTCGAACAGCGCGTGATTGTGTTCGGGTCGCGTACCTGCGTGTTCGACTGACGGGTCTCTCACAGCAGGACGCCATTCGCTCGCTCTCGACGTAATGCATGTCCGTGGAAGCGACGGCCTTTGCGTCATCGACTCCACTTTTCGGTCCTCGGACCGGGTGTCGGCACGTCAGTTGTCGAAGCGGTAATGGAGGTGGACGATGCCACTTTCAAAGCGGTTGACGCCCAAGAGTTCCAGTTTGGTTCGTAACTCGCCGGGATTGGCGGGCGTGCCACTACCGACGGTGACGGGTACGACGAACAGGTGCATCTCGTCGACCAATCGGGCCTCGATCGCCTGACTTGCGAGGTGCGCCCCCCCGATTGACAGGTCGTGTTCAGATGATTGCTTCATCTGTCGTACTGCTTCGGGGATGAACGCGTGCTCGATCAGCGTGTTGGCACTCGAGGCGTGTTCCAGCGTCGTCGAATAGACGATCTTGGTCTGCGCTCGCCACTTATCGGCGAAGTCCTGAACATACGACGGTACGTCGTTGGAACGCTAAAACGTTTCCCAGTACACCATCGTCTCGTACATTCGCCGCCCGTAGAGAACGGTGCCGACTTCGCGTTCCAAGTCGTTGATTACTTCGAAGACCTCTGGGTCGGGCACACTCCAGTCGAAGTTGCCGTCAGCATCCGCGACGTAGCCGTCGAGTGAAGTAATCGCCGAATAGACCAGTTTCGTCATCAGATGTACGGCGCCGAAATCGTCGGTCCGGCGGGGCCTAGTCCGGCGCGTTCACGCAAGAGTGTCTCCACGCGGTCGAGATCACTTGGTGTGATGAAGGGCTTGATGCGCGCACCGAGGTCGAGGACCAGGCCCTCTTTCTTGGACGGTCGTTTCGCGTCGAGATTGGCCCAGTAGCCCGGGTTGGCGGTGCCCCAGATTCTCGCTCGACCCTTCATCGCCGCCAGTGCGACGCGTTGCACTCCTACGATTGAGTGGTACGCCACCTTCTTGGATCCCCACAAGTAATAGTGACGAATCTCCAGCACGTCGTCTCCGCACACGATGCCCGGTTCTCGATAGTTCTCGACCATGGCCTCAATGTACCGCTCTCCCGGGCGAATCGTCCAGATCGGGTGGTCGTCGTCGGGGGACCAGTGAGCTCGGCATCGGACTGCGTTATCGTCCGTTGAAGCACGTGGCGTTGGTGGGGGGTGGCGATGAGTCAGTCAGAAGCGTCGATCGAGTACCTGAGCGACGACGACAACAATGTGGCGGGCGTGTTGCGCGGCGACGTCTTCGTCACTTTGGATGAGTTGATGGTTCGAGCACGAAAGGCCGCCACCGGCCTGCGATCGCTCGGCGTCGAGCCCGGAGGCTCGGTCGCGCTGTTGCTGCGAAACGACCACGAGTTCTTCGAAGCGGCGTTCGCCACGTCGGCCCTTGGTGCGGCAACAGTGCCAATCAACTGGCACGGCAGCGCCGAAGAGGTGGCCTACGTCGTCAACGACTCCGAGGCCGTCGTGGTCGTCGCTCACGCGGACCTGTTGCACCATGTTCGTCATGCGTTGCCAGCGTCGGTCACGATTTTGGGCGTCGCGACCCCGTCGAGCATCGCCGAGCACTTCGCGATAGATGACGCAATCGCGTCACTTCCGCCTGACGTCACGGAATGGGCGTCGTGGCGCGATGGCTTCGAAGAGCTCCAAGACGCGTACATCGGCGATCCCTTGTCAATGATTTACACCTCGGGCACGACCGGACACCCCAAGGGTGTGCGGCGACTTCCCGGTACGAATGACGGATCCCAAGCGATTGACTACATGACCGAGGTGACGAAGCTCTTCGGTGCGTGGCCCGGGATGCGTACGATCATTGCGGGGCCGATGTACCACTCGGCGCCGTACGCCTACGCGCTGGTGGCGGCTCGCGCCTACGGGGCGTACGTGGTGCTCGAGGACCGCTTCGACCCCGAGGAGTTCCTCGCACTCATCGAGCGCCACCGGATCACGTCGATGTACATGGTGCCGACGATGTTCGTGCGGCTCCTTCGGTTGCCGCCGGAGGTTCGAAATCGCTACGACCTGTCCTCGCTGCGTCACGTGTCGCACACCGCCGCGCCGTGTCCGCCGGACGTGAAGCGCGCGATGATCGAGTGGTGGGGTCCGATCGTCGACGAGTTCTACGGCAGTACCGAGGTTGGGTTCATCACCGGCTGCACCAGCGAAGAGTGGCTCGCGCATCCGGGCACCGTCGGTCGGCCACTGCCCTCGAGTGACGTTCGCGTCATCAACGAGGATGGCCCCGTGCCGGTTGGGGAGTCCGGGGAGGTCTTCGTTCGTGCGCGGGCGAACTCTGACTTCACGTATTTTGGAAACTCCGATGCGCGCGCCGAAATAGAACGTGACGGACTAATCACCTGTGGCGACATTGGTTTTCTCGATGCTGACGGTTTTCTGTATCTCTGTGACCGGGCCCGCGACATGATCATCTCGGGCGGCGTCAATATTTACCCGATCGAAATCGAAGCCTGCCTCTTGAAGCTCGGGGGAGTGGCGGACTGTGCGGTCTTCGGGATCCCCGACGACGAGTACGGCGAGTCGATTGCGGCCGCGATCAAACTCGATGAGGGCGCGCTGTTGAGCGCCGACGATATTCGAAACCACATTCGAAGTCACTTGGCCGGATTCAAGGTTCCCAAGGTCGTCACGTTCCACGAATCGCTGCCGCGAGAGGACTCGGGAAAGATGTTCAAGCGAAAGCTCCGCCAGCCGTATTGGGAAAACGCTGGTCGCTCCATCTAAAAGTCGAAATACCCCACATTGGTCCGTGAGGGTCTTGTAGCCTCCCCGTGTTCTCGAGGCGCGTAAGTAAAATTGTCCCATGTCGGAATCCGGGAGCCCCTCGCCGCCCGTACCGAATCGATCCGGTCTCGAAGCGCTCGGTCAGGCGGTCGAGGGCCGCCGGGGCGGACCGCGCCACCGACAGAAGGTGAATCGTTCGCCAAAGAAGATCGTCCTGATCACTCTCGCCACAGTGGTCGTGGTGATCGTCGGCGCGGTCGCGGGGGACTACTGGTATATCAACCACCTGATTCACCACGTCCAGGTCACGACGATCACTAAGACCTACAACAACACCGAGAACATCTTGTTGGTCGGTTCCACGACGCGCTGTGGCTTGAAAGTGCAGGACGCCGCCTACGGCCTCTGCTCACAGGGCGTCACCGGGGTCAACAGTGACGTGGTCATGATCCTGCACCTGAACTTGTCGACCAACCAGGTGTCGATCCTCTCCTTTCCCCGTGACCTCTTCGTGCCGAACGCGCGTAAGGACGGCGCGAACAAGATTGACGCCGCGCTCTACAACGGACCTTCCCAACTCGTCGCAGCGATCCAAGAAGACTTTGGCATTCCGATCAACCACTACGTCGAATTGAACTTCGATACCTTCGCCGACGTCGTTAACGTGCTCGGCGGCATCAAGATGTACTTCCCGATGGAGGTCTTCGACGCGTACTCCCAGTTGTACGTGCCACACCCCGGTTGTATTCAACTCAACGGCAAACGAGCCCTCGAAGTCGTTCGCGCACGCCACTTGCAGATTCGGTTCCCGGGTGACAGCACGGACTACCGCAGCTGGCCGCAAGAGGCACTGTCGGATCTGGCGCGCATTCGACGCGACCACGAGTTCTTGAAGGTCTTGGCCGACGCCGTCAAGGCGAAGGGGATCTCGAATCCCCTGACCGACCAGCGATTGGCCACGTCAGTGGCCCGGTATCTGACCGTTGACCAGGGATTCAGTACGAGTGACCTCTTGAATTTGGCCGAGCACTTCCACGGCGTCTCGGTCGGGTCGGTACCGGAGTTGACGGTGCCGGTCGTGCTCGTCGAAACGCCGAGCGGGTATCTCTATCAGGGTTACTACTACGGCGACGTCGAGTTCCCGATCGAGCCCGGTGTCACCCAGACCATCGATCGATTTCTGGACCTCGCTCCGACCTTCAATACGATGGACGGCAAATTGTTGCCGGCGAGTTCAACGGTTACCGTCTCGGTGTTGAACGGAACGGGTGTTGCGAACCAACAGAACGTCGTCGCTGCCGCCCTTCGCCGACGCGGATTCGTGATTCACGGCGTCGGCAGCGCGACGCCCTTCGGTGTGCGCGAAGAGACCGTGGTGTATCACACCAACAACTCGGCGTCGTCGTTGGCCGCGGCGCAGGCAGTCCTTCACACGATCGAGGGCCCGGCCGTGATGGCACTCGGGCGAACGACCGCGGGCGCTGAGGTCACGGTGCTCACCGGCTCGGACGTCAGTATTCTCGCTCCGCCCCGAAAGACGTCGACGACGACCACGACGCTGAAACGAAAGCATCACGCAACGGCGACCACCACGACCACGAGGCCCGTCACCCAGATAACCGTCGTGGACCCAACGGCCGTGAAGCACGACACCGACCTTTCGGCGCCGACGGATGTCACGCAGGCTCTCCAGCCGTGGGACCCGCGCTCGTGCGGACCCAACGGAACCGAAGGCCCGTAAGGGACTCGTTGACGTTGGCCGCGCTGTCCGGCGATGGTGCCAGAGCGCGCACTACATTCCCTTTCATATGAAGAGAGCGTTCTTCGGATTCGCCGTGGTGGTTGTGATCGTCGTCGCGGTCGTCGTCGTGGCGAACCGTCACTCGCCGTCCTCCGCGTCGGCGCCGTCGACGTCGCACACGATCAAGGCAACGCCGGCCGAAATGAACGCGCTCAAGACCGCGTTCCTCAATTTCAAACTTCACAACAAAGAGATGGTCAGCACTGACCGGATCAAATGGGGCCAGCTCATCTCGCCCAACGGTCCGAAGAAGCCGCTCATCGCCTACGACGCCGTCGACCACCGTGATTTGGCTCTCGCTTCCTTCGCCCTGATCGTTCCGGCGAGTTACAAGGCGGAGGTCTCATTCCAGGACGGGGGCAGTATGGGCATCTTCAACAAGATCGGATCCGGCCAGTGGTTCATGACAG
>Ga0224556_1000415_pt1 | contig 11317 bp, 19 predicted proteins | sample 714S315metaG_FD_183007 | JGI IMG/M metagenome (GOLD analysis project Ga0224556, IMG submission 183007) | Peat soil microbial communities from Stordalen Mire, Sweden - 717 S3 1-5 | ecosystem: Environmental > Terrestrial > Soil > Wetlands > Peat | place: Sweden: Norrbotten County, Stordalen Mire...
TGCTCCCGATTTGACGTGCCTCGGCAAAATCATCGGCGGCGGCCTGCCGGTCGGCGCGTTCGGCGGGCGCGCGGAAATCATGGATTGGCTCGCGCAGTCGGGGCCGGTGTATCAGGCGGGCACGTTGAGCGGCAATCCGGTGGCGATGGCGGCCGGCATCGCGGCGCTGGAAGAACTCAATGGCAAAGCGGAAGGCGGAAGGCGGAAGGCGGAAAATAAAAACGCCTACGCGTTGCTCGAAGAACTCGGCGCGCAGCTTGAAGCGGGGATGAAAGACGCGGCGCAGTCGGCGAATGTTCCGGTGCAGTTCAACCGCTGCGGCTCGATGTTTTGCGCGTATTTCACGGGCGGGCCGATCCACAACGTGGCCGACGCGCTGAAAAGCGACCGCGAACGGTTTAAGAAATTTTTCCACGGGATGCTGGACGCGGGCGTTTACCTCGCGCCGTCGCAGTTCGAGGCGGGATTTATTTCGACCGCGCACACGGCGGCGGACATCGAAAAAACGGTCGCGGCGGCGGCCCATGTGTTGCGCGGCCTGTAACCTTTTCGCGGCGACGGCGTCTGGCCGTGTATCCCGCTGCCACAGGTTGGCCGCGGCAAACAAACAACAACCGAAACTAGAATATGAAATTAACGAAACCATTGATCATCGCCGCGCTCATCGCCGGCAACCTGGTCGCGTGGGACTTTGCCGTCCGCGCGCAGGATTCCACCAACACTCCTCCGCCTGCCGGCCAGCCCGGCGGTGGCATGAGAGGCCGCGGCCCCACCGTGGAACAATTGACCAAAGCTCTGGATTTGACTGACGACCAAAAACCGAAGGTCAAGGCCGCTTTGGACGACCGCGACCAAAAGATCAAAGACCTGCGCTCCGACGCCAGCCTGACATCGGAAGACCGCCGCGCGAAAATGAAAACCATCCGTGAAGACATGACCGCCAAGATGAAGGAAATTCTGACAGCGGATCAATTCGCCAAGTGGCAGAAGATGATGCCGGGTCGTCGTCCCGGTGGTGGCGCAGGCGCACCGCCCGCCGCAACTCCGCCCCCGACTGGTAACTGATTTGTGGAGACATAAGACGCAGGGACGGCCCAACGGCCGTCCCTTTTTTATTTTCGGATGTAACATTTTTCCGGCGGCACGCGTTTAGGAATGCAGTATGAAAAACAAAATCATCATCAGCACATTGGCCGCCGCGCTCGTCGTCGCCGGGTTGATCGCCACCAAGACTTTTGCCGCTGAAAATTCCGCGCCGCCCGCCCGCGGAAAAATTCTCCAACGCATCGCCGGAAAACTGAATTTGACCGACGACCAGAAATCGCAGATCAAAGCCGTTCTGGCCGGCGAAAAAGATAATTTGCAGCCGCTGCTCGGCCAGTTGCACGACGCGCGGAAAAATCTTCGCGCCGCCATCCGCGGCAGCGAAGCCAGTGAAACTTCCGTCCGCGCGGCGTCCGCAAAAGTCGCCGTCGCCGAGTCCGATTTGGCGGTTGAACGCATGAAAATTTACGGCAAAATCGCGCCCATCCTGACCGAGGCGCAGCGGCGGCGGCTTTCCGATTTGCAGCAGCGCGCTGACGAGTTCGTGGACAGCGCCAGCGCGCGCATCGGTTCCGGGCTGGATAACTGAATGTGAACGACGATGCCGAACTGCTGGAACGAATCCGCAACGGCGCGACCGATGATTTTGCCGAGATCGTTCGGCGGCACCAGTCACGCGTGTTCGCCATTTTATATCGTTACGAGCGCGACGCGCAGCGCGTGGAAGATCTGGGGCAGGAAACTTTTTTGAAAGCGTGGCGCGCGCTGGAACAATTTGACGCCCGCGCGCCATTTGAACACTGGATTTCGCGCATCGCCGTCCGCACGGCGCTGGATCATTTGCGAAAGGAAAAACGGCGGCGCAATGAAATCGGTTTTTCCGAACTCGGCGAGGACGCGCTGGACTGGCTGCGCAGCGGCGATGAAAAAAGCGAATTGGATTCGCGCGGCGCGGCGGAAGTCTTGGCGTTGGCGATGCGGGAACTCTCGCCCGGCGACCGCGTGGTTATCACGATGCAGGAACTGGAAGGCCGCAGCGTGAAGGAAATCGCGGCAGCGCTGGGCGCGTCGAACATCGCGGTGCGCGTGCGCGCATTGCGGGCGCGGGCAAAACTGAAACGCGCGCTGGAAAAATTGGTGAAGACATGAACGAGAATAAGTTGAAACGGCTTTTTGAATCGGCACGCCGGGAAACCGCGCCTGCGCCGCCGCCGGATTTTGCGGCCGATGCGTTGCGCGCCGTTCATTGCGCGCCGGAAACAAAATCGGCGGAACCATCTTCCGTTTGCGACCAGTTGAATTTGTTTTTCCCGCGCATCGCGTTTGCGGCGCTGGTGGTGGTGGCCTTGTGTCTGGCGGCGGATTTTGGTTTGACGGCGGCGGGCGTCCCGGATTTGGGCGACGGCGCGGCGCGGATTTCGGCGCAATGGTTTTTGACGCCCAACGGATTTTGAACATGAAAAACTTCAAATTGATTTTGTTGCTGGCGCTGGTGTTCTTGGCCGGCGTGGTGGCGGGCGTGGTCGGCACACGCGCGGTGGTGCGGCGCATCGTCAACGAGGCGGCGGTGCACCCGGAACGCGTCCAGGCCGTCATCGAGCGGAGCCTGACGCTGCGGTTGCGGCTTGACAACGAGCAGCAGGCGAAGCTGCACGGCATTTTATCGGACACGCACGACCAGTTGAAGGATTTGCGGCGCGAGTACGGGCCGCAGTTCACTTTGATCATCAGCAACGCCAACGGGCAGATCACCGCCATGCTGACACCGGAGCAGCAGGCGAGGTATGAGGCCTTGAAGCAGAAAAACCATCCGTGGTTGCGGGCAATCCAGCAAGGCTCCGGCCAGTGAACGTCCTGCAAATTCGCATTGAGCCAGACCGCGTGCGCCGCTATTGTGGAGCCGTTCGCGCGTGTAGCTCAATTGGATAGAGCGTCAGCCTCCGAAGCTGAAGGTTGTGGGTTCGACCCCCGCCACGCGCACCATTTGAACAAGGCCGATGCAAACCGTCTGCACCGGCTTTATCCTGGCATTGCCGGCGGCTTAACTCAAGCTGGCCAGAATGGACGCCGGCAACAGATCGGCAACGGGCGACGGGCCGGCTGACTCTGCGCGTGATAGAAAGTAAAGTGTCGGGGCGAACGGCGACGCCGCCCCGTTGATGTTGAAAAATCTTCCGCCGCATTGCCGTCGCCGGCGACGAAAGATTTTGGTGGTCAGTTTTCAGGGGTTGGACGCAGCCGGGCGCTTCACGTTCAAAATAAAAACGCCGGCCACCGTCACCGCCAACGTGAGGCAACACGGGTTATGCTCTACGACGCGGTCAACCGGCGCGCACGCTGGCCGGCGAAAACCGTGCCTCAAGGTTGAAAAATTGAAACCGTGGAACAAAATAAATTTAACCTTGAATGGAACCAGGACCCCTTTATGATCATCGCGGTCTCCGGGGGGGAATTCCGTGCCGTGACAAGTCCGCAAAACTCGCGCCCACCAACTTGTCTTCCCATGCCGAGCTAACGAGTCAGTTTAATAGTCACTTCGTTTTCGTAATTACAATTCCACAAAGTCTCCATTGTTTAAGAAATTCATCAGGCGAAATCGTGTCCAGACCATTTAATGGGTCTCCCACTATGACAGAGGAATCAGTCACTTTCAGGATGGCGACATAATGGTCAACCATAAATGAGAACCTGACTACCGCCAGCGTCAAACCGGCCTGCCGCAACTCATTGAGGTTCTTAAAAAAACGGTATTCCACCATCACCCCGTCTTTGCCATATCTTTGCCCAAGGGCCTCTGCCAGCAGATCAGGAGGTGTGCCAGTGGTCGAACTGGTTTGAGAAAGCAAAGCTATTTCACCTTCTTCTGCTGGCAAACCAAGCCGTCGTAAAACCGTGACTGCCGCTGCCGGACCGCAGGTGTAATCTGTGTTTTGCATACAAATACCATCAGGGTTGATACGCGTATGCAACTGGGCAAGTTGCGTGCGATTAAACACCGGTGCGAGAAATGGCCAGATGGAACTCCCAAAGACCGCTGCCACAATGAGCAGTAGGATAACCCGACGATCTCGCCTGAGCGGTAAACGGGAAAGCGGCGTGGCCAAAACCATCGCTGCCACAAAACCGAGAATGAGAAATTTTTTGTGTCCCACGAACATCCATGAAAAGGAGGACGTGGATGAAAGCAATGAAGGATAGTGAATGCCGACGCCGTAAAATATTATCAATAATAGAGGGAAAAAGTAGCCAATCATCCACCAGCCTTTCGGCAAGCGAGATGATAAATAACCCAGTCCAAAACCCGCAAAACCGGACAAGGCGGCGAAGCTTATTTCAACCCCGAGGTTCATATTTTGGTTAATAATTATTTTGAACAGCTTGCTTGGTTTCCAATGGCTTGTAAAATTACAGGCTTTGACTCGGCGCGATTCTGTGGCTGATAATATTCGTAGGCCGCGCTGGTCGGTGTCTGAACCCGAAGCGGATATTTCGCACGGAACGCGCAGGTAAATTGAAACGGCGTCTCGTTCGAGAGCTGCCGTAAATAAAGTATGACCTGGTTGCCGGTCACTTCATGTTTTTCAATCTGCCCGTTCTGCTGCATGGTCTCAAATGCCGTGGTATCGGCATCAAATCCCGGCGGAATACCCAAATCCACAATGGCCATGTTGACCACCTGCCCGGTGTTATTTTTAACTGTGACCGTGCAGTTCAATTGATCACTTACCGCCAGCGCAGTGCGGTCATATTGGAGATTGATTTCCAGCGGATCAGGATGGGCGGGAACCGAGGCCGGTTTCGATGCCGGAAGCCAATAAACGCCCGACAGCAGAACCGGCAGCTCCCCGGATGGGCTTTGCCTTAATTGAATCTGGTTCGCTCCAGCTTTTAGGAATTTACTCAAATCAATCTGCTTCATCACGTCGCTGTTGTCTTTGTTGATGCGGAAGGTTTCGATGTTCTGGCCGTTGAGCAGGACGGTGACGGTGGACTCGAATTCCTGACCAAGCGAAGTAGAACTCGCTGCCAGCAGGGCGCGCATACATATAATTTGACCCAGAGGTTTTGCGATGCAGGTATGGCTTCCGCCGGCACCGTGAACGTGTCGGTGAAGCCATCTTTCAGAACGACGTTCTTCGTATATTCAAACCGTTCGCCGGTGGGCAGGACACGGACTTCGCGCTCAATGGCATCGGCCGTTTTGGTTCCTTGTGCAGTCACGCGCAAGGTGTGATTGCCGACGCGCAGGACAGTGATTGGAACGCTCACACTCTTCACTTCGTTCGGGCCAAGGTGAAGATTCAGATTTTGCACCTGAGATGTGAACCAACTGCCGGCAGCCAAGGAGATCTGCACGTCTTGAGGCAGTTTGAGATAATTGTAGCAGGTCACCGGCACTGAAACCTCGTCACCCAGCGACATCGAGACCGGTAATGGCCAGCTTTCCGTTCCGCTGTTTTCCATAAACGAAGTGGAAGAGACGCCTGAGCCTTCGACCTTGACGCTGGGCGGGATGGGGGCGCTGGCGGGATGGCGTTTGCTGCGCCGGCGGAAACAAGGCGGATGGTTTTTCCTGTAAAGGGTCAGTCCTGGTTTCATTCAAGGTTAAATTCATTTTGTTCCTCGGGTTCAATTTTAAATTTTTCTACATGGTTTTCTCCTGCCAGCGTGCGCGCCGGTGCCAACAGTTCCCGCCGAAGCGCTTTGCCGGGTTTGTGTCAGGTCCGGGATTGACCCCTTTATGACCCCTTTACGACTCCATTTTCATCACCACCAGATTCATGGTGCCGGAGCGGACACGATAAAAGACCATTTCCTTTTTGCCGATGACCGCGTAAAAAATCAGCCAGCGTGGGAAGCCACGCACCCGCCACGAGCGGATGCCAGCCGGGGTTAAATCTTTCCGTTCACGTCCGACCAAGGGGTGTTTCTCGATAAATTGGATGGTGACCAGCAGGGCGTCATACCACCGCTCCGCCACGTCCGCACCGGCCTTGTCTTTTAGCCAGCAAAGTTCCTCGGCCAGATCCAGCAGGAAACGCGGACGCTTGGATACATTCACTTTTTGCCTCGCAACACCCGGTCGCGGATGATGTCCATTTGCTTTTTGGTCAATGGGGTTTCCGGCCCGCTGGCAATGGCTTCATCAATCCATTTTTGATCGCGCTTGGTGGTCAGAGCGGCGTCAATCTGGAAGGTCCGCTCAATGCGGCTCATCGCCTCCTGAGTAAGGCTGCGGAAATTCGCCGACGCCTCGTTTTTCAACTGCGCGTGCAGTTCCGACGGAATATCTTTCAAGGTGATGCTGGCCATAGGCCGCAACCATAACGTCACCACTCTGGTTTTGCAAGGAACCTTTTTTTAGAAGGGATTTCCCGACGGCTTCAAAAAGTCATCTTGCAAATCAGCTTCCGTGACGGCCCGACATCAATGTTGTCGTAAAGCAACGGTGTTAGGCGGCAGGTTGGAAGTTATGATTTTTGAGGAGACGGTTCATGAGGATGACGGGCTTGCGCATGCAGGCGGTCATGGCACCGAGCGGTTTCTTGCCTGCCGCCCGCAAACGCAGATAAAACTCTTTGAGGCACGGTTTTCGGCGGCCAGCGTGTGCGCCGGTGCCAGCAGTTCCCGCCGGAGCGCTTTGCCGAGTTTGTGTCAGGTCTGGGATCCTTTACGCTTGACTGGTATCACCCGTGATGCCATCCTATAACGCATGGAAATCGTGCAAGACACCAATGTTTTCGTCGCCGCCCTGCGTAGCCAGGAGGGCGCGAGCGCGGAAGTATTGGATCGTTGTCTGGCGCATGACGACCAGGCCATCATGGGCACGGCCCTGTTTGCAGAATACGAAGAACTGGTGCAGCGGGAAAGTTTTTGGCGGGGCGTGCCGGTGACGGCGGCGGAACGCGGAGCGTTATTGGACGATTTCTGCGCGGCGGCGGTCTGGCAGCCGGTTTATTTCCGCTGGCGGCCCAACCTGCCGGACGCGAATGATGATCACGTTTTGGAACTGGCGATAGCCGGTGGCGTGGAACATCTGGTCACGCACAACGCGCGCGACTTTGGGCGGGGCGAGCTTAAATTCGCATTGCCGTGTGTGATGACACCGGCGCAACATCTGAAAATTGTAAAATGAAAACCATCCCTTATCGTTGTGACAACTCACGGCACAAAGCACTGCTCGGTGTGGTGCGATCCACCGGCACGAGCGTGCAAAGGCTGTTTGACAACTTCGTCACGCACGTCATCGCCGAACGCCAGGCGGAAGCCCGTTTTGTGGTGCGCCAGAAGCGCGGGAATCCGGCGCGCGGACGGAAGCTGCTGGCTGAAATCCGCCAGCGGATTGAGTCAGGTTCCAAAGTTTCTGCTCACAGGTGAACTGCGTTAAAATCTGAAAGGGGTCAGTCCTGGTTCCATTCAAGGTTAGATTCATTTTGTTCCTCGGTTTCAATTTTCAACCTTGAGGCACGGTTTTCGCCGGCCAGCGTTCGCGCCGGTGCCAACCGTTCCCGCCGGAGCGCTTCGCCGAGTTTGTGTCAGGTCCGGGACTGACTCCTTTACATTGTTGAAGGTTTCGTTGAAGGTTTTTAAGGATGCAGCAGGCGGAAGAATAAATTTATCGGTTGCGCAGGGATAGTAAGGCTTTTGTTCGTTAAGTCATCGGAAATGTTGTAGCCGTTGTAGCCACTCGGCCCCCAATGCGATGTCGTCAAATCCATATTTTGCTGCAAAGACCAGCCTGCCGAAGCCGATGGCCACGACACGCGCACTCGGTTACCTCGAAAATTGATGCTCAACGGCGGTGTCGAAGTTGGGGGCGGAAAAATTGACGTATTGGTTAATACCGCAACCGTGTTGGCAGCTATGTTCACGCAGGTCAAATCCAGCCTGCCATCGCCGTTGACATCAACTGCCGCAACCCGGATAGGATAATTATTTGCAGCATTTCCCGTGCGAAGTGTCAAAGCGAGAAAGAATCTGCCGCTGCCGTTGTTAGTCAACACCGAAAGGTTGCCGACCTCGGTATTGTCACCATCAAAGTTCGCACTGATTAAATCCGGTCTGCCATCGCCGTTGACATCTGCTGCCACGACTGAATCGGGCATTATGCCCACGTTAAGAACAGCGTTGGACCCAAAAACACCGCTCCCGTTAGGCATCGCGGCAATCAGTCTTGCCGGTTACGGTTGGTGGCGTCTTGCGAAGGGTTGACCTCGGAGAAAATGGCCTTAATCAGTTGGAGGTAGTCGTTTAGTTTCAAGTTTGTAGTGCGACAAAATGGTTGGTCGTAGGCTTCAATGGTCGTCTTGAAGCCCAGCCGAAGACCTTGCGGCGGCACACTTGAACTCACTTTGTTTTTTGTCCGCTGTTATGCAACAAAAATCTGCCATGTTTGGACTGGCGCTTTTCGTTCAAGGAATGGCGCAAGTCGTTAAATTTGAGATTGACGCATTGACGGAACAGGCAGAGGATTGAAGCCTGACCACAGACAGCAACCGCTCAAAAATGAATGGGCTGAGTTTGGGTTAATAATACTGTTAGGCGGCAAGACACATGACGCAGCCGTATCACAATCTCATCTTGTTTGACGGCGTATGCAATCTCTGCACGAAGTCAGTTCAGTTCATCATCCGGCATGACAAACGAGCCGAGTTCAGATTCTTGTCTATTCAGTCGGATTTAGGCCGAGAGATTTACTGTGCAGCAGGACTCAGCCCGGACGACGTTCAGACGTTCGCACTCGTTTTGAGAGATCGGACACTCATTCGGAGCGACGCTGCCATCGAGATAGCGATGCACTTTGGAGGAGTTTGGCGGCTCATTGGCCTGTTCAAGATATTTCCGAGATCGTTTCGCGATTGGCTGTATGGATTTGTCGCCAAGCGGCGATACAAGTGGTTTGGCCAGCGCGATAGTTGTATGATGCCATCAGAAAACGTCAGACAGAGATTTTTGCCATGATGCAGCCTCTTAAGAAACAAGACGCGCAAGTCGTTGATTTGTAAGGAAAGTAGCCATTCTTGTTTCTTACGTCATTGCCCCCCATCGGATGGGGTTGGTGTGCTAACCAGTCGCGAGGCCGTGTGAAAACTCCGGGACGCGGAAAAACTCCGCTCCCATTTGACTTATGACGCATTTTGATGAAACGTCGAGGCGGATGCAATGGTCAAAAATTGAGTTTTCACACCGCCTCTCGCCGGAGCCAACGTGGTTGGGCGCATCCGTTTTGCGCTTGAGCGTGTTGATTCGCCACGTCACCGTTCCCACATGGCTCAACTTTTTTCGTTAGGCGGCAGCCCACGTTTTTTGTATGTCCGAGCACAAAGCAACAATCAGTTGGAAATGCACGAGTCCAGATTTCCTCGGCGGCAAGTATTCGCGCGAGCACGTTTGGACGTTTGATGGCGGACTCACCGTGCCAGCCTCACCGTCACCCTCTGTTGTTCCTGTGCCTTACTCAAATCCGGCACACGTTGACCCGGAGGAGGCTTTCGTTGCAGCGATTTCGAGTTGTCACATGCTCACTTTTTTGTTTTTAGCCTACCAGCAGGGTTTTCGCGTGGATAGTTACCGTGACGAGGCTGTTGGCGTGATGACCAAGAACCAGAAGGGCGTGCCTTGGGTGAGTTCAGTCATGCTCCATCCGCAGATTGCATATAGTGGCGACAAGTTGCCCACGCCCATTGACGAAGATCATCTTCATCACCTGGCACATGAGCAGTGCTTCATCGCCAACTCAATCAAAACAGAAGTGATAGTGAGGGGAGTTAAACATGAGACATCAAGTGTCGCAAACACACCATTATGAAAGTTGAAGGAATCAAAGGTTGTTTCGAGAAGACCCACGGCATGTTTTATTTTGCCAGAATGTGCTCCAAGATTAGGTTGCACGCACAGGGCAAGCTGCCGACAGACTATCACGAGATGCTTGGACAGGGTTTTGATGGCCGAACCTGCCGATATTTACGGGTGCGTTACGAGGATGTCAAAGCACAGGTGCTTTCGGGGAAGACGGACGCCGAAGTTCTTGATTGGTGCTTCACCGATGGTCGACGACTCACTGACGAGGAGGTTTTGATTTACAACAGTTTCATGAGCAAGCGGGGCTGGCACGACGATGAGACCGATGGATTCATCCCGGAGATGATTAAGCAGTATGGCCTGAGAGATGACGGCAGCGTGCTTACAGATTTTGATCTCATCGAGATGGATGAGGGTCGGTGGTATCCTGATATGTGGAGAGATGCTTGGAAATGAGCAACAAGCAGCCTCTTAAGAAACCAGGCACATAAGTTTATGAAGTGCAGAGAAGTTGGAAGCCGAGGGCGGCGATATTTGATGAGGTGCCAGATGACTCTGGCCAGCTTATGGGCCATGGCGGTGATGGCTTTGGGGGTTCCCAGTCGAGCTTTCCAGCGGCGGAAACAATCGCCCAGATAATCCTTGCAGTGCCAGAGACTCTGGGCGGCGAGTCGTAAGGCCATCGCGGCGCGACTTTTCACGTCGCGGGTTTTGACGGAAACAATCTTGCCGCCGGTGATGCGGTTGTCGGGACAGAGTCCGAGCCAGGAGGAAAAGCATTTGGCGGTGGGAAAACGGGTGACGAAGTCCGGTCCCAGTTCGGTAAAGAGCACCAGTGCCGTGCTGACCTGGATGCCGGGCACTTCCGTCAGATCCACGCCGCAGAGCCGGTAGAGTTCGGTGCGGGCATCAAACTTGGGTTCGTTGCGCTGAGGCTTTTTGTTGCCGCGCCGGTGGGTGGCCAGCGGGTGCTGGTTTAAGTCAACCTTGCTGTCGAACTGAGCCATCTGCTGTTGGATGTGCTCGTCACACTGGCCGATGAGCTTTTGGTAATGCCGCCAAGTATCCAAGGCTTGCTGGAGGACGAAGAGGTGTTCGTCCCGCCAATCACCGTGGAGGCTGCGGGCAAGGGTGTCGCGGCTGGCCTTGATGCGCTGATCTTTTAGCGCGGCGAGCTTTTGGGGATCACGTTCGCCGGCGAGGATGGCGTCAAGGATGGCCAGCCCGGTGAGGCCGGTCAAATCACTGATGACGTTATGGATTTGGAGGTTCATTTGGGTGAGTGCTTTTTGCAGGTGTTGGACATGGCCTCTTTAGGTAGTGGTAGGCATCCTTGCCTGCCGTAGGGCCGGGCTTCCCAGCCCGGCGGCCAAAACCTCCGCCAGTCTGGTGTTGGAACATGGTCAATCGTCAGCCAGTCCGCGCGCGTTTTTCCGGGCGGCAGGGATGCCTCCCGCTACGTCAGGCACGG
>Ga0224556_1000416_pt1 | contig 11316 bp, 19 predicted proteins | sample 714S315metaG_FD_183007 | JGI IMG/M metagenome (GOLD analysis project Ga0224556, IMG submission 183007) | Peat soil microbial communities from Stordalen Mire, Sweden - 717 S3 1-5 | ecosystem: Environmental > Terrestrial > Soil > Wetlands > Peat | place: Sweden: Norrbotten County, Stordalen Mire...
GAAGCCGAGGGTTCCGGCGATGAGCTTTCGGCTGCGGAATAGCGCCAGGAAGGCCGCCTGCGCATCGTGGGCGATCCGCAGCAACTGCGGGATCTGGCGTGGGTCCCGCAAAATCGATCCCGCGATCGCACCATACGCAAGCGAGCCATCAAATTTCAGCGCCACCAGGGCAGCGTGCGGCAGCCGCCTGTGCGCCGGGTTCACCACGACGCGAAATGCCGCAAAGGGGAGATTGTGGGCGGCGGCAACGCGCGCGGCAATGTGGGATTCCATACGTCTGAGGGCGTGACTGGAATGGCAATCTCAATTACTCCCGATTCTCTAATGGTTTTACAATGTTCACGAGTTGCCTGGCATAGTCGCGTAACCGGGCCGCTACTTTCTGCAGGTGCTCCCGATTGGCGCTAGTCTTCTACATGGCCCCCACTGATCCACGGATGCTCAGTACCATAAGTGCCATCCTCGAAAGTCCAGGCCGCGGGGGCCTCGTCAGCGACAGCCTCGTATATCGCTATCCGCCGCAGCCCCGCATTGACGGACTCCCGGGAGAAGAAGGCACTTTCAATATGTGTTCTTTTTGGCTCGTGGAGGCGCTCACGCGCGCGAGTGTGGGATTCTCGGAAAAGTTGGACGAAGCCAGGTTGCATGATGATTATTACGACTCAGACGCCCGGCTCATTTGGCGTCAACAATTTCGCGAGCGTGTCGCCCAATTTCAACCGGTCAAACGGCTTCTGCAGCACCGGAAAACTTTGGTAGCTGTTTGGCAGGCTGTCCTTGTTATAACCGGTCGAAAAGACGAAGGGCACGCCGCGCGCGGCGAGCGCGTCGGCGACGGGGTAACTCTTTTGCCCGTTGAGATTGATATCGAGCACCGCGGCGTCGATGGCCTCCGCGTCGAGCATCGCCAGAGCCTGATTGACGTGGGCGGCGGGGCCGACGACCGCGCAGCCTAAATCGGCGAGCATGTCTTCTAGCAGCCACGCCACCATCATCTCGTCCTCGACCACAAGAACGCGGCGGCCGGAGAGAGGGCTAGTCATGGCTCCATCCACTCAACTCCTTGCGGGACAGGCATGACGATCTGGCAAACCACGCCTGCGGGCTCGTAGTCGAGGCGGACTTCGCCATCCAGCTCCTGCGCCAGCCCGCTCTCGATCAGGCGCGACCCGAAGCCCTTGCGCGGCCGGGCGGCGTCACCGGCGGGCCGCCGCTTTCTTGCCAGCGCAGCCGCATCCGGTCACCCTGCGGGGTCGGCTCAATTTGCCAAGCAATGTCGATCTGCCCGGCGGCATCGTTCGAGAGCGCGCCGTGCTTCGCTGCATTGGTCGCCAGCTCGTGGAACACCATTGCGAAGGTCAACGCCGCTTTCGGCGGGAGGCGAACGTCGTCACCCTCGACCGCGAAACGGGCAACCCGGCGGTCCTGGAGGCCGAAGGGTTCCAATATCTGCTCGATCACGTCGCGCAGGCCCACCCCGTCCCAGTTCTCGCGCCCCAGCAGGGTATGGGCCCTTGACAGCGCCAGAATGCGCCCCTCGAAGGCATCAACCACTTCCTTGTCCACCACGCCGCGCAAGGTCTGCACGGCAATTGCCTGCACGGTGGCGAGCGTGTTCTGCGTGCGGTGGTTCAGCTCGTCCAGGAGAAACCGGAGGCGGTCTTTCTCCTGCTTATGCTTGGTGAGATCCACGAACGAGGCGAAATGCTGCACAACATCACCGCCCTCATCCCGAACCGGGCTGATGTAAATGGATGCCCAGAACACGCTGCCATCCTTGCGGCGATAGCGAATTTCCGGATCGCTGTCGGAGCTGCCCTCGAACGCGGCTTCGATTTCCGCCAGCGCCTCAGGATCGGCGCCGCGCGCCATCAGAAAGTTGAAGCTCTGGCCGAGCACCTCTTTCCAGTCGTGTCCGGTTAGGGAGAGAAAGCTGTCATTAGCAAAAATGATCGGATTGCCGGGTTCCTTAGCGTCCGTAAATACCATCGCCATCCGTGTCGTTTCAGCGGCGACGACAAACGGGCCAAGGTCTTTCCGAAAGCTCTCAACTTCGGCTTCGGCGGCTTTCTGCTCCCCAGATTTGTTCTCTTCATTCGGCATGATTGCCCCCTTTTGTCCTTCGCAAGCAAGGCCGGGGCTCGTAATGAAGTCCCTCTCTTTCCTCCTTCTTCAGCAGCCGCAATGCGGCCCGGACAAACTCGCTTGCGCCGGTAACGGCCAGAGGCGAGCCTTTCCGCAACGGAGCGCTCCAGCTGACGCCCTTACTTCAGCCAGTAACACACCGAGCCTTCTGGGCATCCGCTATGGAGACATGGCGCGGGGCCGTCGCCGCGGCGTGAGCTCCGATGCACCGTGTAATTCGTTACCTGCTTCGTTAAGCAATGTGACAGAGACTTTGAGAGGGTTTGCCACGTCTGCTCCTGTTCCGCTTCGTTCTGATTTTGACGCGGCTTTATTGCGCAAGCTGGCGAGGGGATCGCGCGATCCCGATCAGACCCGGCGTCTCTTGGCGCTGGCTGAGATTTATGAAAGCGGCTTGCGCTCGGACGCGGCGCGGATCGGCGGTGTCGGGTTGTAGATTGTGCGCGATTGGGTGCTCCGCTTCATCGCCGTGGGTCCCGATGGTCTCTTGAACGACAAGGCACCGGGCACCCCCACCATTGGCCAAATGAGCACATTTAAATCCTGATTTGCGGCTCGTCGTGCAGAACGGCATTCAACAATGAACTGTGGACTTCGAGGCCGCCGCCATTGTAGTCAATGAAGCCCAGTTTTCGAAATTTGTTCATGAAGAAACTTACGCGGGACCGGGTCGTGCCGATCATCTCCGCAAGCGTCTCCTGGCTGATTTCCGCGATTATCGGCTCCGGTTTCCCTTCCTTGCCAAAGTTCGCCAGCAGCAGGAGAAGCCGGGCAAGACGTTTCTCACTCGAATTGAACAGCTGATCGACAAAGTCTGCTTCGACGCGGATGGCCCGGCCCACAAGATGCGCAATGAACATCTCGGAGAACGCTGGTTCCTGATGGATCACGCGGACAATAGCCGCTTTTTCCAGTCGCACGATGACGGAGTCCGTCATCGTCGCGACAGTCGCTATGCGCTGCACCTGCCCCACCAGACATCCTTCACCGAAGAATTCGTTCGTCCCAAGAATTGCGACGACGGCTTCCTTGCGTTGCTCCGAAACGACGGTGATCTTCACCTTGCCTTTCTGGATGTAGAAGACCGCATCCGCGGGGTCTCCCTGTGAAAAGGCGATCTGATCCTTGCGGTACCAACTAATGCTCCGGCCATCGCCAACCTTGGCGAGAAAAGTTTTCGGATTGAATGACGGCAGGCGTTTAATCGCCATGACACGACCTTCTGTACTGCGAGTTTTCCGCGGCTAAAGTTGCGCTATGAGCAATTTTGAACAGATCCTCAACGTTCCGTGAGGAGTTGGATTGAAATTTCGGTCGCCTTGCAGCAGCGACATAATCCTTACAAGATCGTTACAAGCCTGCGCTCAACAGCAATGGAAATCTGTATAAAATTGCCCACGCGAAGCGACGGTGGATACCCATGAAGGAGAAATTTTAAACGGGGCACTGCCCTGGCAGTTCAAAGCTTGCCGAGTTGGCGCGGCTTGGTACGGCTCCCAAACGGGAGTCAGCTCTTCCTATGATCTCAAAGCTCGGGTAGCAGACAACTGAGCGACGATCTGTTCAAAATTGCTCATGACGCAACTTTAGCCGCGGGGCTTTTTGGGCTCGGCAATGGGAAACGAGGATAAGTTTGGCTTCGGCTGTCCATTTGAAGCGGCAAGCTCCGAACGGCGGCCCAAGGATGATGTGCCGCGCTCCCGCGCGCCTTGCCATAAGTTGCCGGTCGAGCCTAGCGCTGCACGCGCACCGCGCGCCAAGTTTTCAAGCAAGGGCAACACGATCGCCGTCAGCGTCCGCTCGCTTTCTTTGCGGTGGATGGTCGAGAACGGACCATCTATTCGGGAAAAGGTAACATGCGCACCTTTGGAACTTGCCTGAATAGCCGGCGGCGTCAACAAACACACCTGCATCCATCAGGTCCTGATTGAATTTGCTCAGGAGCGGGGCTAAAAACGCATCCATGTCCATGTGGAGGATCTTGCGTTGCTGTATGGCTCCGGTTTCACCGCGGGCGACAATCATCAAAGCATCGTCATGCAAGGGCCGCTGAAGCTCCAAGGCTTCTTCGGCCGGAGCCGTCATCCAGGTGTCGACTTCCTCGGGCGTTGCCAAAATGACCGGTATTGCTTTGGGATTTGCGCACAGAGGTCGAACGTGTCCAAATAGGATCTTGTGGCTTGGATATTGGATTGGAAAAGTGAAGACGAGGCCATCGAATGGGTCAAACGGTGCCCGAACCCGATGCCAGGCCCGTTCGACATCGAAATCCGCCAGCTCTTCGAAATCGAAGACTTCGCTTAGGATACGTCAAAACTTGACAGCAAGCCTCCGGTGAATGCCTCCCAAATCTCAGGCGAGCCGACGTACGCTACGACAAGCGCCTCTATAAGGGCCATCGGCGAACACCGACCCAGAAATTTAAAGCAGTGAGTGCCGTAAGTCGCCGCTTGGACATGCATTCTTGTTCCGCCGTTGGTACTCGCGGTCATGAACTTAACAACAGCAACGACACCGCTCCGGTCCGTTTCCTTTATAGCCACCGGCGTGGGGGAGGATTCGGGTTTTGCGGTTCCGAGTTTGGAGGGATGGCGTGCCCGTCGTCACCCTTAAACGCTTTATAAGCGAGGAGGCCCAATAGCGCCCAGATGATGCGCGGCACTCCCTTAGCTTTTCCGCCTGCGCTGGGCTGACGTTGACCCCGTGGACCATTCATCATGCCATTTAAAACATCGCGTAATCCCATGTCGAAGCTCCTGAACTGACCCCAACCCTATCGAAGTGCGTCGTGATTATAACCTCAAGCGCAATTCGGCCATCACCATCGAATCTCTAAAGCCAGCGGCGTGGCGGTGAGCCACGCTCGCGAATATCAGCCGCGGCGGGAGCGCGGGTGGCGACAAATCGATTCCAAATAAACAGCACGAGGAAAGCACCGACGGTCGCGCCGATGAGCCCCGCACCCTGATCGAGCCGATACCAACCGATAGTTTGCCCGATAAAAGTTACGACGAATGCCCCGGCAATTCCGAGCGCGGTCGTCAGTATGAAACCTCCTAATTCGTTCGGACCAGGCGAGAGGACACGCGCTATTATGCCCGCAATGAAACCGATCATGATAATCCAAATAATGTTCGACACCGTGACCTCTCCCTTAGCCCTTGCGCGTAACCTAGCTGCCAAACGTGCAAGGACCCATTGAGTTCCGAAGCGTCTCACCAAGTCTCGCTTATCATGGCCGATGACTCCATGTTTTGGCCGCAGTAAAACGTAGAGGTCTGCGCTTATTATAAGACCTTGCTCTATTGCCCGGACGGGTGGCCTTGTTGGTTTCTATGCTCGTCCATGGACCGCTCGAACTCCTCGCGATCCCTGGCCTGGCGGAGATTTCCAAGAATTCCGCGAAACGGCGCGAGTTCAGTGGCGCTCCATTCGACCAAGGCGAGATTCCGCGCGCCCAGTTCGCCCATCACCCGCCTTCACCATGCTCATGACGAAGCCGGGCCCGACCTTTGTTGCAGTCATCAATGGCCACTCCAGCAGTGAACTAAATCCGTGGCAAAGGCGGCCGCTCCTACGCGTCAGGGAGAAATCGGGTCATATTACGGCCGGCCCTTCTCATTGCGCTACGACCTGAGCAACTGACCCGCCAAAGACGCGACCATGTCGCGAGGAACGGCCTTGCAGGAGGGCATTGCGTCAAACTACCCCGCATTGCTCCCATGGCCGCGCGCCGGCTTGAAGAAAGAATGCGGCGATCTCGCCAAAGGGCGTTAGCGCGCGATTAGGCCTTTGATCATCTTTATCCTTTGCTCTTCGCCCGGTATGCCTGCGCCGAGTCTCACCATCTCCCTCAGTTCGGCAAGTTCGCGCCGCATCCGCCGTTTAACATCGTCAGCGATGCCGCGCCCGGACGGGTGGCCTTGTGGGTTTCTATGCTCGTCCATGAACCGCTCGAACTCCTCGCGATCCCTGGCGTGGCGGAGATTTTCCATGAATTCCGCGAATTCGTGCTCGGCGGCAACGAGCTTCTGACGTTCTTCTTCCAGCCGCGCGAGTTCAAATGCGCGCCATTCGTCGAAGGCGCGATTTCCGGTCGAGCCCATGCCAAAACCGGAGGCGGCCTTTACCGAAAAGTCCCGGCGTTTGGAACCGCGCGTCCAGTTCGCCCAGTTTCCCCATTTTTCTCGCCCGACGGAAATAATGTCGCCGGGGTAACCAGATTTCTTCTGCCAGAATTTCCAGCCCAAGACCGCGAGACCGATCGGCCAGTACACGATGAAGCCCAAAACAGTCGCCAGGATTTCCACTGGCTTCCAAGGCGCTCCATGCCAGTATCCGCGCCCGTTTGGCCCGTCATTCTGGCATGTCGGGCGCGATTGATAGGACAATGGGGTATCAGCACTCATCTGATTGCTCCTGTCGCCGCTCCATGTTGACCGCTTAAACGAAGCAAAGCGGTATTGGGTGACGCCCCCGAGATATGGGTACGGATTTCTGGTTGTCGAGTGAGGGACAAGATATTCGCGGGGCTTCCGAGAACGCGAGAGCCGACGCCGCTTGTCTGAACAGGTTCTCGAGGCTCCTTGCCGGCCAGCCGGCTGAACCCTCGTACCGTGTTGCATATCGGATGACGGGCCACCCTCAGGCCCAGCAATCATAGGGACTAGCGCCGGAGCCCGCGCTCGTTGGGCCGCAACGGGATACTCGAGAGCGAGAGCTTCTCTCTAAACTCGGGCTTGTTGTTCGCGTCAAGCATTGTACGGACGCCTCCCCGTCACGAAGTCCGAAGGCATCTTCCGGCCCTAGCTTTAAGACCCACCAACGCTAAAGCGTTATCAGAGGAAAAGTCTTCAAATTTTGATCGGCGCCCTGCGATCCGACATTGGCTAGTTGGCCCCTTCTAGGAAATCCGCCTCGGGTGTTCCGAGGGTTCCATGAGAAGGATTTGTCCGAGCGCCTGGCATGGTCCAGCGCGATTTTGTTTGGGCCTTTGTTGTTCGTCGCCCTCATGCTCGAAGGCATGGATTTATTCACCTTGAACCGTATGACGTCAGAAATCGTCGGACCGTAGCCCACTCGGTCATTAAAGACCTTCTCTCTGCGGGTTGCATTTGGACGACCGAGATCGATCAGTGGGCGCTATGATGACCACCAAACCGAAAACACGCAAAGCACTCGCCAAAGCGGCCTCGCCAAGGGATGTCCCGAAAGAAATGGAACTCGACGCCGATGCCGCTAAGTCCCTTCCATGCAATGGTCGACCGCGAGAGTCGCGATCGCCAAAGCCTTCTTTATCAGGTGTATTTCCCGACCCATAAACTCTGCCACGGCAAGACTCCATATATCGCTGGCCCTGATCTGGGGCGAACAGATCAGGGCTGGCGGGGCCCGCCATACCGTTATCGCTTCTGGGCTCTAAAAGTTCTGTATGGGTAGAAACATCACGGCGCCGTGACAAGTCGCTAAGCTTGAACCTCTCGATACCGTGCGAGTTAAACGAAAGCCCGGTTTCGGTCGTGCGGCGTAGACTAAGCTTTACGGCGTTTCCGAGACTGTTGCATCAACCCGCTGATGGAGGATTCGCCCATGTCCCGTAGATTCATTATCGCCATGTTAGGCCTCGGCCTCGCTCTGATTCTAATGCCGCAGGTTTCGTTGGCTGAAGACCATCTCTCGCAGGCGATTGAGCACACAAGCCAAGCCATTAATTTTGGCAAGCAGGGAAAGGCCGATGTCCTAGCTACTCATGCCGAGGCGGCGCTCACGCACGCGGAAGCCTGTGAGGCGGCTAAGGCTAATCCTCACACAGCAGAAGCGATCAAGCATTTAAAAGAAGCGATCGAGCAGGGAAAACAGGGGCATGCCGATGAAGCAACGACCCACGCCGAAGCCGCGTTGAACCATTTACAACAGGTTATGTAAATCGAGGCGGCGCTCAACAATCGTCGGCCGCGGTGCGGTCTGATCGCACGACCGCACCGATTATCACGGGGCAACGCGGCGCGGCGGGGGCGTTTCCCTTAGCGCGACAATGGAGATTTTCACGAGTTGATAACTTTGATGCTCCATCAGCGCTGTCCGAAGATGCCATGATTCTTTGCGACGAACTGGCGCCACTGCGGCTGCCAAGGTGGGCCGCGTCAATGATTTCGCCGTACACGTCAAGTTGAAATTGTTCGTGTGCCGCGTTTCCGATGCGCACCGGGCTGCTCCCTTCATAGCCCAACAGCCACGGGAGCTCCGACTCGCTAAGCCGGCGCTCGCCCGCGATACCATACATGATCTGTAGGTCGTCGGGGCTTCCGGCGACCGCACGCCGCAGCCACTCACGCCAGGAGAGTGCCTCCTCCGTGTAGCCCGAAATCAGCAGCGCATACAGAGTGAAGGTGACGTCACGAGTCTCTGCTCTGGCGCGCGAGCGGGGCCGGCCGCCTGGGCCTTCTATTGTGAACGCTTATTCGCCATGAAAAATAGTTGGCGCGCCGCGCCTGCGCAGTCCCCCGTGATGTGCTTCTCGAGCGCATGTTGGCTTGCTGCAATCCGATCGAAGTCGCCGGCGCAAGAGCCGCCTTGAAGCGGACACCCAATCCTATGAAGCTAAAGCCCAACCGAGAGCCGGCACAGGCTCGCCGCCTCAAGCCGCATTCAGATCGGCGGTCACCAGCACGGGTTCGGCGGCATCGAGCGTGCGTATGAGCTCTTCCTGGGTCGAGAAGAGCCCGTGTAGACGCTTGCCTTCGGCGCGAACCGAGACCCTGGCCGTGCAAAAAGGCCAAGGATCGACGACGAGGCCAAATCCGTCGCTGTCGCGCGGGCGCAACGTGAGTTCCACGCGTTGGTCCTTCGACGTCGGCACGTTCGGTATTTTGATTTCCTTCGTGACGCCCCAGCAGATTTCGAGCGACATCCGGTCGAAGGCCGCGATTAAAAGCCGGTTCCGCTCGATGGTTTCGGGCGACGCCTGTTCAGCGATCTTCGGGTCGGCCCGCAAGGAAGCTGCCATCTGCGCCTGAAAGCGATGCTGTTCGTCGAGAAAAGCCCGCACTGCCTTCGCGTTCTCGGGACTCGCCTTGGCGAAATTGAAGGTGAGCGCATAGATCGTGTCGGCATGAAGAGAGACCAGGAGTGCGGGATAACGCCCGAAAGCGCGGGCGCGGCGTACGCCTTCGCCCCAAAGCGCCGTGTGCGTTATCGCCGGGACATGACAAAACTCCTGCGGGAGCCCGGTCCGGGCGTCGAGCACGGGCGCAACTTCCCAGCGCAGCCAGCCTATGTCGTGCTGCTCGGCTGCCAGGCAAACCTCATCGTTCGGCGTCGGCGCGGCGAAGCGCTGATTGCCCCAGGCGCTAGCCAATTGGCCGGAAAGCCAAGCATGGCTCGACTGCGGAATGGCTATCACATCGAGGCCGTCCTTGCGAAGCAGCATGAGTCGCGTTCGTGATTTTCCCGACGGCAAAACGACGTGGCTTCGCTTCCGTTCCATTGCGGAGGTGGCGACGACGATGCAGATTCCCGACACGATGGCATATGGCTCCAAAAAATGAATAAAACCCATCGTTCTCGGACCCCGCCTCCTAACCGCGGTAACGGTTCCGATCTGACTCGTGTGGCAAAGCGCGTTTCCAATCGGCCATCCATATTGGCCGACGCACGCGGCGCTAGGTCGGAACCGCGCGATCGCATCGAAGTCTGGAAGAACGAAGGCGGTGCCAGAGGCGGAGTGAACCGATGAGAGCGCTCCGTGTCCTCGTGGTGGAGGATAACGCCATAATCGGCATGCTATTGGCCGGAGTACTCGCAGGGATGGGCCACGACGTATGCGCGATTGAGGCTACCGAAGCTGATGCGGTGACCACTGCCACTCGATGCGGACCAGACCTGATGTTCGTCGATGTGCAATTGGGCGATGGAAGCGGTGTCTCTGCCGTCGAGAAAATACTCCGCACCGGGTTCGTCCCCCACGTGTTCGTCAGCGGCGATACGGTAGGGGTTAGAGCGCTTAGGCCAGGCGCGGTGGTCATTCAGAAGCCTTTTCATTAATCGGACCTCGCTCGGGCCATTCAACGCGCGCTCGGCGCCGCCGCCTCTTGAGGAGTGAAGCCACCCCGTCGTCGGATGGTCATATCTCCGGCGTTGTGCTTGTTCGGCATCAGAAAGAAACCCGCTCGGTAGCTTCACGAACCGCATTCTACCGCTCCTCCTGCCCAAACGCCAGACCTCGCCGTATCCGTGCAACAACGCCAACACGGTAGCACAGTTAAGTCTCGATGTGGGGATCGTCGTGCAGAACGACATTCAACAAGGAACTGTGGACTTCGATGTGGCCGTTGTAGCGAATTAAGCCCAGTTGTCTAAATTTGTTCATGAAGAAACTCACGCGGGACCGAGTTGTTCCGATCATCTCCGCAAGCGTCTCCTGGCTGATTTTCGCGATGATGGGCTCAGGTTTCCCTTCCTTGCCAAAGTTTGCCAACAGCAGGAGCAGCCGGGCAAGACGTTTCTCGCTCGAATTGAACAGCTGATCGACAAGGTCTGCTTCGACGCGGATGGCCCGGCCCACAAGATGGGCAATGAACATCTCGGAGAATGCTGGTTCCTGATGGATTACGCGGACAATAGCCGCTTTTTCCAATCGGACGATGACGGAGTCCGTCATCGTCGCGACCGACGCTATGCGCTGCACCTGCCCCACCAGACATCCTTCACCGAAGAAATCATTCGTTCCAAGAAATGCGATGACGGCTTCCTTGCCTTGTTCCGAAACGACGGTAATCTTAACCTTGCCTTTCTGGATGTAGAAGACCGCATCCGCGGGGTCTCCCTGGGAAAAGACGATCTGCTCCTTGCGGTACTTACCAATGCTGCGGCCCTCACCAACCTTGGCGAGAAAAGAGTTCGGAGTGAATGACAGCCGGGGTTTAATCGCCATGACATGACCTTCAGTATTGAGCGTCTCTAGAAAGTGAACCATTTTTATCACAAGAATCTTTGCCGCTTAAGTTGCGCATGAGCAATTTTGAACAGGTCACCGCTCTTCTGCCAAGGTTAATCGCACAGCCGATGCCGTTTCACGATGCGCGCTCTACCGCAGGATTCCGCACGCCTGTTCAACCGAAACTTGGCTTCGTTCGCGCAAAATATTTCGCAAATCACTCCCATAGTGCCTCA
>Ga0224556_1000418_pt1 | contig 11312 bp, 11 predicted proteins | sample 714S315metaG_FD_183007 | JGI IMG/M metagenome (GOLD analysis project Ga0224556, IMG submission 183007) | Peat soil microbial communities from Stordalen Mire, Sweden - 717 S3 1-5 | ecosystem: Environmental > Terrestrial > Soil > Wetlands > Peat | place: Sweden: Norrbotten County, Stordalen Mire...
GGACGGCTCTACCAGGTTTCCCCTCCGACTAGTTCAGAACTCTGCAGGTATCATAGTCGCCACATTCCTGGTAAACAAACACCGCCTCCCGACACTAAAGGCCGGATCTCGGGTCGAGCGTGGCACAGTCGAAGCTGCCTCGAGAGGCGGTGAGACGCCATTCATGGTGGTTAGTAGTCTTCGAATGGTAATCCAATTCCAGAGGAGTAATGCTCCCTCGACTAGCCGACAGTCACTGGCATTTCCGCGCATTCTGTCCGCTGATTTGAAACAGGCCGACGTGATTACTCTCAGAGTCTACGGCGTAAAGGCAATAGCCTGCGTCGACCGACATGGCCGACGGATGGCCAAAGTTCGCGTCTTTGATTGTGCTGGGATCAAATGTGTAGAACGGCTGCCCTTCGCGATGGAAGACCTGAATCTGATTAAGAGCCGGATCGCTGACGTAAATGTTCCCCTGGTTGTCTACGGTCAATCCGCTGCGAGCCTCAGCGTAGGGCAGGTTAATTGTCCGCCGGAAATTACCCCCTGTATCGAAGATCTGAATGCGTGTGTTCCCTTGATCGAGCACGAACACCTCACCTCCGCCCACCGCCACCTGGGTCGGCATTCTGAACTCGCCCGGCCGGTTCCCACCACCGCGCTTCCCGATCTTGCCAATAAGCCGTCCTCCGTTATCCATAATAATGATCATGTGCCGATACCGGTCGCAGACGTAAATACGTCCTGTAGTTCGATCGATCGCGATCGCCGTTGGACTATCGAAGTACGATTCCCCTCCTCTCAGTTTCCCCAGATAGTCGCGGAACTTTCCTGCCGAGTCGTAGGTCTGTACCGTTTTGCTGCTTCGATCGATGACATACAAATTGTCGCCACCGTCCACGGCGAGCGCCACCGGAGAGCCCACGCGTTCATCACCCAGACGAGAGTATTTCGAATGAGTAAAATCGAAGACGTGCACGGTGTTAGCACCGGGATCGGCAACAAAGACGCGGTGGTTCGAGTCTGTCGTCAAGGCGGATGGTGAACGCAACGCATCCTCGCGAGTTTCTTCCTTGGCCCCTGCAATGACGACGAGCGCCCGATCCAGAAACGGGTGGGATCGTCGTACGTCATCAGCGGACGAAAACGCGCGCACAAAAGTGAGGCTCGCGGACGCTTGTTGGACCTCGGGTTGCGCCGGTTGAGAGGAGATGGCAAATTTCGTGTACCGGGCTGCTACGGGCCCGGGCACGACGCAACACACGAGTAGAATGCATGCGCTCCATCGGATGGCTTTTCCCACAGACACAAAACCTCATCTAATTTGATTCCGTCGGAACGCCGAAGAAACTGGCCGGCATCACGGCTAAATGTGATCTTCGTCACAAAGGAGCGAGAGCATCCCTCGTAAATGTCATAAATACGTTGATGCCTATTCGCGTCGTCTCACCGCGATGCGGGTTCTTCAGCGATGGATGCCGGCATGGCATTCGACACACAGCGCGATCAGGTTCTTCCCAGTTTCCCGCCGAGATGGCCTGTCGAACTCAACCAAGCATCATGCAAGCGAGGAGAGGGGGTCGGTCATCGTCCTCCGGCCCCCTCGTGCCGTAATGCTCTCCGGCATGGCATGCTCGATTAGCGACGTCGCTTCGAACATGACTTAGAACGTCGTGGGCAGTGTGCCGCCGTTGGCTTCGTTCGACTCGCCAAAGTGGCACTGGCGGCAGAACTGGGTCGTCGATGCGGCGTACCCCAGCGGAACAGTGACTGTGTTCGGGTTGTACGGGCCGTTGATGAAGAAGTACTTCGCGTACGTTCCGATAGGGCTGCCGGCGATCGGGCTCGTTGTGGACGCGGCGTAAACGTTCATCGAGTGCTGGTCGTGGCAGGTCGTGCAAACAACGTATGGAACGTTGGCTGCGTTTACCGGGGTTGGATAGGAGTGCGCACCTTTGAGCAGGGCCGGCGCGCCGTAGGAACTTACAAACTTTTGATACTGACCGGCATACACGAGTCCGGTGATGCTGCCGGTGGCCCCGATCGTATACACCATGCCGTTGGTAGCGTTGTTGTAATAGCTGCCCAGCGCCGCGCTGATTGTCGCGTTCTCACCAATCGGGTGATCGTTGTTATAGTTTCCACCGTCCGTAGAGCTGCCGAGGTTGGTTGTGCCATCGGCGCCTAGCAAGGTCGGAATTTTGCCCGCGCCGTAGCTGCTCGGCAGGGCTCCGATCTGTTGTTCGAAGGCCCAATTCTGCATCATAGCGCCCTTGGCAACTGCGCCGTCGTGGCAAGCTAGACACATCACGATGTCCCGCATATCGCTGTATTGCTGCGAAGTCATGGTTGTGGGGTTGCTGTTCGTCGCGGTTACGAATTCATAACGATTGCTACTTCCCGTGTTGCTGACATCGCTGAAATCAAATGTCTTGCCCCAGAGTGGTCCCATGTCTTGTGCAAACAGGGCATTGACGCCGCTGTAGGGATCGCTGACTGTGCCGCTCTTGGCGTTGCCGCCGGCACCCCAACCGCCGCTGTGGGGTGCATGGCAGCCGGCGCAACCGCGGCCGTAGTTTTGGTGAGCACCCAGGACGTCGATCGTGGGCGCGACGCTGCCCGCAGCTCCGGATGTGGTGGGGTTGGCGCCCTGTGTTTGGGTAAACATCATCGCGGAAGGTATGACCACTAATAGGACTAGAACGAATGACCTCTTCATGACTGTCTATCACCTTTCATAGATAATGGCTCTCTCGCAACCCTTGGTGAGCCGGCCCAATCAGGAGAGCCAGCTAGACACACTTGTTCCTGCATACCGTGAGAACTTGCAAAACCAACGCCATTTGTAAGTCAATGAAAAATTAGAGTTTTACTTTGGGGCACTGTCGTGAATCTGGACGCGCGTCTGGGATTTGGACGGGTGGTTCTGGCCTCATAGGTGGGGCATCAGGTTGGATGGTTTGGTGGACAAGACGAGAGACGGTCCACTTCGTCGGCAGCCTTCTCTGACGGAATAGCAACAGTTCGAATGTATTGACGTCGTTCTATCTGGTGTTGTGTGCCCTTAGCGGTGATGCACTCTAGCGTGACATGCCGTGCACAGCGTGATCAAGTTTTCTTCTGAATCGGTTCCTGAATGGCTGCGAAACTCCCGGTGGTGCACTTCCAGATTCGACATCGAGCCACATGATTGGCACCGCCAGCCGTCGCGACGCAGGATCTGCTGGCGCAGACTCTCGTAGGACGAGGGGTCCAGCCGCGAGGAAGCAGTTTTAGGGCTCATCATTCTCACGACGCTCTCTCCCGCAACTTTTCGAGGAAAAGCCTGTTGCTGTTCTCCGGGCAAGAACTTGTAGTAACGCGAGATCGAGTTGAGAAGGATTTCCGGGTCTCCGCCGTCCAGGTGTGCTCCTGCAAGGAAGTCTGCACAGATCATCTCCAGGCAGTAGCCACGCGATTTGACCATAGCGAGCATCCGTGCTGCCGTCTCGATCGCCTGCTCGATCACCGGAATCTGGCTCTTGTACACCTTGAAGTAGATCAGCTCCGACGGCTCTTCTTCGATTGCGCAACCTGGTTGCACAAGGCCCACGAACTGCCGAAGGAGGACTTCCGGCGAGAGTTGGAGAAGGAACTGATGGGGAAAGAGCTATCCGTCCCGGCGCGCGAGCTTCGCCAGTTCCAACCCCTTCGTCCAGCCCACTTCCTTCGGATCCTTTCGCGCCTGCGGCGGCACGTGCTCGTGAATCGACATCCTTCCGTCTCGACCCCGGAAGCCGCCTCGCCAAGAACTCGTCGAACGAACCCAGGTTCTTCAGCCTCCAGTACTGTCGTGCTCGCACCTCGCACAGGTACCGGCCTCGTTTCGGCGCGAGGAACTCTCAAGAAGGAAGCGGTCCAAGTTCATGTAGCGCTTGGTCGCCAAGCGGAAGAACAGGGCCAAGTGATCCTTACTTTCGGGGACGAGCCCTTGACCAATACAGTGTCAACGCTGTGTCCTCGGTGTTTCGCAACCACTCCGCGACGTCTCTTGCTTGGAAAGGACGGTCATCAACGTCCAGGTCACGATTGAGCAACTCGGTGATTTCATTAGCAGTGCTGGGTTTCTTAATCTTGTTTAACGCTCGCAAAATGTGTTCGCTGAGACGACGACTCGAATTCGGAATGTTCTTCATCCCTGGTTCCAACGTCTCGGAGAAATTACCCTGCTAAGTTCTGCTATCTCTGCCTCGGCTGCAGGGTAACGCGAACCAGTATGTTAGATCATTGCGGGCCCGCAGACAGCACCTTAATACGCACGTTCCGTATTGCCTCAGGCGGGTACTCTCCGGGTTGAAAGCGGGTAAGCGTTGCACCAAGAGATCTCGGGGCAAGAATATTCTTTGTGGAGCCGATTTTACGAGGGTTGTTAGGAGGGGATCGCTGGGAAAAGGTAAAGGCTGTGACATAGGTTATGCTCTAGCCACCAGCTCCTGCGAGGGAGCCAACAGCGTGGAGACATGCACCGTCACAGCCCTTGATGCGATCACCGCTTTCGCGGTCCCAAACCCCAACTACTCCTCGCAGAGCCGTCGGTTTTTTCAGGTCTGGCTGCCCTTCGGGTCACCCCGCTGAGCTGATCACTCAGCTTACTTCGGACTGGCAAAAGTTTAATTAAGCCAACCCTTTCAGCCGTCGACGGAAGCAAACTTAGAGAGTTGCTCGAGCAATGTCAATGCCCTTTTTTGGTGCAATCGCCCGCTCGCCTTGCACCAAAAAACCATAAACGCAACCCATTGAATCGTTATCGCTTAATGAATGGGAGATTAATTTCTTTCCGCTTTTCCACAGGAACATGCACAGGCACTCGAAGGCGTGGGCGAGAACTACGACGAGAGCCCGCAGCACGAAGGAATCAGGTGACATCTTGACGCCGGGAAGATACCTCAGGCATGTTGGTACCAGCTCACCACACAATGTCAGATCTCGTGGCCTACGTCGATGGCGGCTCTTTCGGGAATCCCGGCCCGTCCGGCATTGGAGTGGTCATCGACGGCTCTGCAGACGGCACCATCAGAATCGCAAAATGGATCGGGCACCAGGACAATAATGTCGCCGAATACGTGGCTCTGCTGGAGGCGCTGCAATGTGCACTGGGGCTTAAGGCCAAGACGTTGCACGTGTTTTCAGATTCCGAAGTAATGGTCAAGCAGATGAGCGGTGAGTACAACTGCCGCAGCCCGCGGCTCTATTCCCTGAATTGGATCTGTCGGAAACTGGCCCGGTCGCTTGATTTCTCGATCTCCCACGTCCGGCGAGAGAACAACACCGAGGCCAACAGTCTTGCAAGTTCGGCTGCCCGCAACGCGGGACGATGATACAACGAGCGGGCTTGCGGCCGAATGAATGACATCCCCGCAATAGTGCTCCGGGCCTTTTGAGCGTCGAGCACATTAGTTGACCTGCGGGCAGACACCGCCGGTTCGGCTATTCTGCTCGTATAGCAAGCCCAAGACGCCATTGAGGATGCGGGAATGAAGGCTCATCAGTTAAGCAGTTACGCGCTACTCAACCTTGCGGCCTTTCGCGCTCGTGGCGCACGTTTGCCGACCATCCGGGAGTGATCACATGGCCCCGAATCGAGCGTCAGAACTAGGATCAGCCGGGGCATGTGGGTTAAGATGCTAGGGCCCCGGCTGCGGGGTGCGCCATGGAGATTCCCGCTTCACCGAAAAAACTGGCAGGCCGCTACGAGGTCAGGCAGATCCTCGGCCAGGGCGGGATGGGCCTGGTCTACCGGGCCTACGATACCGTCGTGCGGCGTGAAGTAGCGGTGAAAACCATCCTCGACATTCCCGATCCGGCCTCACTTCAGTTGTTCTATAAAGAGTGCGATGTGCTCGCCTCCATCAGCCATCCCAACATCGTTGAGATCTTCGACATCGGGGAATTCGAAGAAGAGGGCAAGAAGAAGCCCTACTTCGTAATGCCGCTACTCCCCGGCACCACCCTGGAATATTTCATCCGTAAGGCTGGCCATCGTCTGACGGTGGAACGCACGATTGACATCATTTCCCAGACCTGTCGTGGCCTGCAGGCTGCACACGAACGCGGTTTGGTACATCGCGATTTAAAGCCGAGCAACATCTTCGTAATGGAAGACGACTCGGTGAAGATTATCGACTTCGGCGTTGCTCACATGGTCGATGCCCATACCACTCGGGCGCAAAAAGGGACACTGCTCTACATGTCTCCAGAGCAGATCGAATTGAAACCGCTCTCCCCGGCATCCGATATTTTTTCCCTCAGCGTGGTTTGCTATGAAGCTATGACGGGCCGGAACCCGTTCCAGCGCGCCAGAGCCGATGAAGTGGTCGATGCAATTCTCCGTCAGATCCCGCCTCTGGCGGCAGAATTGAATTCTGCTATAAGCCAACCTGTCAGCCGCGTGCTGCACAAAGCAATGGCCAAGCAATCATGGCACCGCTTCGCGAGCGCCCGCGATTTCGGCGACACGCTCAACCGAGCACTGCGGAACGAGCCCATCGAGTTTTTCGATCCAGAGCGCACTAGACCACGGCTGCAGCGCGCCACCAAAGCCCTGGAAGAAGGCGATTTTCAGTTTGCCAAAGAGATCCTGGGCGAACTGGAAGCCGAGGGCCATATGGACAATTCCATTGGCTCTCTGCGCCGACAACTTGACGGGGCCGTCCGGCGAAAAACACTTTCTCAGTTGCTCGAGGCCGCGCGGGCGCGCTTTGAAGAAGAGGAAGATCCGCTGGCTCTCCAGAAGTTACAGGAGGCGCTGCAAATAGAACCAGACAACGCCACCGCGTTGGCTCTGAAGAGCAGGATTGAAAACCGGCGCAGCGAACGCCAGATCGACAACTGGTATCGCCTGGCGCGGCAGCACATCGACAATAACGCGTACCCTCATGCCCGCGAGGCCTTGCAGAATGTTCTCCAACTCCGTCCCAAGGAGGCCCGCGCCCTCCAGTTGCTGACAGAGGTCGACCGCCAGGAACAGGAATATCAGAAACTCCGCCAGGAGAAGGAAAAGCTCCATCGCGCCGCCGTGGACGCCTGGCAAAAGGGCGATGTCAGCAGCGCCCTCACCAAACTCGGAGTGGTGCTGGAACTGGATCGGCGAGCCCCGGATTCTGTCAATCGCGAGAGCGGCGCTACCTACCAGAGTTTTTACAACGAAGTGCGGTCCGAACACGACGCGATGAACACTGCGTACGCTGAGGCGCGGAGAAACCTCACCGAGCACAACTTCGCCAAGGCCATGGTTGCATGTCAGGCATATTTGGCCAAGTATCCGAACAATGCGATCTTCCAGGCTCTCAAATACGATATCGAGGAGCATCAGCGGCAGGAACTCTCGGCTCTCATTGCTTCCGTAGATCGCCAGGTAGAGGCTGAACCGGATCTGGACAAGCGAGTGAACATTTTGCGCGAGGCGCTGGATCTGCATCCCCGAGAATCGCATTTTGAAGGCGCGTTGCGCTTGGCGCAGGACAAACGCGATCTGGTCAACTCGATCATAGCCAGGGCACACCTTCACGAAGAACAGGGGTCGTTCGGCGATGCCCTGAACGATTGGGAGATTCTACGTACCATCTACAGCGAGTATCCAGGGCTGTCGTTCGAAGTTGAGCGCCTGCAGAAGAGACGCGACCAGCAGGCCCGGATCGAATCCAAAACACGTTTGGTCGAACAGATCGACCGGTGTTTACACTCCAGCGACTACGGTCGCGCGCTGCATCTGTTGCAGGAAGCAGCAGCGGAATTTCCTAACGACGCAGAGTTTACGGAGCTCGAGAAGCTTGCCCAGGATGGCGTCAGGCGAAAAAGCGAAGCCCACCGCCTGATGACCGAAGGGCAGGACTTATGCGCGCACCAGATGCCTGCCGACGGAATCAAATTGCTGCGTCAGGCCTACGAGCTCGATGAAAACAATGTTATATCCCGCGCGGTTCTGGCCAATGCCCTGGTCGAACAGGCCCACTCCATGGTGGAAACCGATTGGCGCCAAGCCGAGAAGCTGGAGCGGGACGCACTCGAGTTGAACCCAGCGCACCCCATGGGCAAAACCATTCGGACCCTGATCCTCGACAAAAAGCGGGAAACCTTCATCGAGGAATGCGTTTCGCAGGCGCGCAAGCTGCAGACTGCGGCCGATCTGGCCGGAGCCTTGTCCCGAATCGAAGAGGGGTTGGCCGTTTATCCGCGCGAGCCCCGGTTGATTCAGATTCAGGAGAGCGTCAAGCAGGACCTGCAGATCCAGCTCCGCCAGACGCGCCGCCGCGACCTGGAACAGCTGCGAAGTATGGAGGGTGAAATCGATGCCGCCGCGGACGCCGCGTCGAAGCAAGCCTTAGGGGAACGCGTGCGAGCAGTGGCGGACAAGTATCCGAAAGATGGTGAAGTCCTGTCCGTTGCGAATGGCCTTCTGCTCCGCCTGGGTTTGCTCGAAAAGAGCCAAAAAGTTTCGATTGAGTCGCCCGAGAGCCAGAGCCCAACCGTGACACTCCACACTCCGCCAGAGGGCTTGGCCAAGTCTTCGCCGACGGTGACGAGCAATGCTCCCGTCCCTCCGCCACTGGTTTCGCCAGCACCGCCGCTTCCTCCGCCGGCAAAAATCGTCACTTCCCCGGGCAAGCCTCCTGCAGGCTCGCCCAAAGCCGCGTCTTCCAATCTCAAGCAGCCCCCGAGACCACGCCAGCGTTACACAACGGCGATCCTCGCCTCAGCTGCCGCAATGGTCCTCCTGGCCGTGATTTTTCTGTTCGAGCGAAAACATCACGCGCCGACGATCACCCAGCCCGCCGAAGTGGCGCCGAGCGTCGCAATCCCGGCGGCGCTGCTTCCCGAGCCGGCGCTACCGGTGCTGAAGTTGTTTTCCGACAGCGGCACGGGAAAAGTGACATTGGATGATCAGCCGCCCGCAGAATTTCAGGATGGGCAGTGGACTCTCGACAAGATACCTGCCGGACAACACAAACTTAAAGTTGATGGCCCGCAAGGTGGAGCATCCTTCAGCTTCTCATCCGATGCGGGGGTGGTTCCGGTCGTCAAAGGATCCGTTCTTTCCCATGGTGTACTTGCTGTGGTTGTCAGCAGCATGACCGACAGGCTGCACGTATATTCCAGTAATTCTTCCACCAAGGTCAGCCTCGATGGCCAGGCCCCGGTCGAAGTGTTTCAGGACGGTCTGGATTTTTCATCCATCTCTGTAGGCACTCACGAATTAACCGTGACCCACGACAGCGATCAATACAAACTTGATATTGACGCGGGAACGGCACCCACACTGAGCGCCTTCCTGGAGTCCGGACAAAATCTGGGCACACTCCTCGTGGTTACCGGTCAGGAGAAAGCAAGAGTTTTCCTCAACGGAAAACTTCAGCAGCGACTGACGCAGGGCGGCCAATTGCTCATCCCGAATCTCGAAACCAAAGACTACGTTGTACGAGTGTCCAAGATTGGATTCCAGGAAGTTCCAGAACAAAAGATCCGGATTCGCAAAGGCGAGCAAAGCAGGCTGGCTTTCAATCTGCAGCCCATTCCCCATTTCGCTTCGTTGACGGTCCAGGGGGGAATTCCTGGAGCCACAGTTCTGATCGACCAAACTCCGGTTGGAACGGTTCAGCCCGATGGAACGCTCACGATAGCAACCGTCAATCCCGGAGACCACATCGTCGAACTGCGCAAAGACCGGTTCAAACCCAAGCAACTCAGGAGATCCTTCGTTGCTGGAGCGGCAGTCTCCCTTGCGGCTGCAGATGCGGCACTAGACGCCGCACCGGCCGAGCTAAGAATTACGTTCACCCCGGCCGATGCACAGGTGACCCTCGCCAAAGCTGGCGAGATCCCGACGAAGGTGAGCAATGGGAGCACGCTGAGTTTGCCAGCCGGTTCCTACACTCTCACAGCGAAAATTGCCGACTTCACTCGCTCGTCGACGGTGGAAGTTACCGCCGGTCAACTCAGAACCTTGGATCTGTCTCTCGGGCCCAGTGGCATGTCCAAGTGGGACGACCCTGCAGGTTGGAAGCAGGAGAACGGATCGTTCGTTCATAAGGGCGGCGATTTCGTGATGTACGCCCTGTCTCCCACGTCGGGTACATTTGTTTTTTCCGCCATGCTCACGAAGGGGCACCGCCTGCAGTGGGTGCTCAACTGCATCGACGTCAATAACTATGTTCTCTTCCAAATGGACGAAAACAACTTCTACCGCACCGTAGTCCGAAATGGCCAGAAGGGAGACGAGACCAAAGTGCCACGCAAGGGTGACAAGAGAAGCTTCCGAACTCTCCAGATCCGTGTGGGGACGAATGAAATCACCCACCAGATCAGGCAAGGAGACAATTGGGTGCTTCTGGATCGCTGGACTCAGTCCGGGAGCAATCTAAGCTTGGGCAGGTTCGGCTTTTACATTCCCGGCAATGACCAGGTCGCGCTCTCCAGCTTCGGCCACTATGTTGACTTGAGCACGCGGTAGCCTCAATCGTCCAATGTATTCCGGTGCGCTCGCAGGAGAGTTACAGACGAGCATAAGCGAAGTCGCCTCACAGATACGCGTTCGTGCCCTTAGCGGCTATGCACTCTAGCGTGACATGCGGTGCACAGCGTGATCAAGTTTTCTTCTGAGTCGGCTCCCGAATGGCTGCGGAACTCCCGGTGGTGCACCTCGAGATTCGTCATCGAGCCACACAATTGACACCGCCAGGCGTCGCGACGCAGGATCTGTTGGCGCAGACTTTCGTACGACAAGAGATCCAGCCGTGAGGGAGCAGTTTTGGGGCTCATCATTCTCAGGACACCTTCTACCGTAGGTTTTCGAGGAAAGCCCGCTGCTGTTCGCTGGGCAAGAACTTGTAGTAGCGCGAGATCGAGTTGAGAAGGATCTCCGGGTCGCCATTGTCCAGGTGCACGCCAGCCAGGAAGTCCGCGCAGATCATCTCCAGACAGTAACCCCGCGATTTGTCCGTGCCCAGCATCAGGCTGCCGTTTCGATCGCCTGCTCGATCACCGGAATCTGGCTCTTGTAAAGCTTGAAGTAGATCAGCTCGGACGGCTCGTCCTCTTTGCCCGTTAGTTCCTTCTCCACCTCCCGCCGCAAGTCCCCCAGTCCTCCCCGGTCATGGGGCATGGGGCGGCTTTGTGCACCGTGCACCCAACGTGCACAATCGAACTGCTGACCCTCCGCCCGCGCCAGCTTCACGAACAAGGCACTTCAGGAATCACATCGGTTCCGCATCGAAGCCGCTGAGTAATGCTGCTTCCCTCAGCTTTTGATCGGCGGTCAGAAAAATGCGCCCCTGAACAGCTCCTTCGCACCACGC
>Ga0224556_1000420_pt1 | contig 11273 bp, 13 predicted proteins | sample 714S315metaG_FD_183007 | JGI IMG/M metagenome (GOLD analysis project Ga0224556, IMG submission 183007) | Peat soil microbial communities from Stordalen Mire, Sweden - 717 S3 1-5 | ecosystem: Environmental > Terrestrial > Soil > Wetlands > Peat | place: Sweden: Norrbotten County, Stordalen Mire...
GTTGGTGCGAATGGCTGAGGTGTTGGGCGTGCGAGGCGAGGCTTCGTAGTCGAGTTAAGACTTATGTATGATGTTCATGGGCACGGGTACACGGCATTCTCTGCATCCCGTTCGACTTGACTCCATCGGCACATCGGCTCCTCGCGCTCGGGGTAATGGAGTATTCCGGTTGAGCAAAGGTCCGGTAATTTCAATCGTGGAAGACGTTGCAGCCGTTCGCGCCGCAACGGAGAACCTTGTGAAATCGCTCGGCTTCGACGTATACACCTTTGCGTCCGCGCAGGAGTTTCTCCAGTCGCAACGCGTGGCGGAGACCGCATGTTTGATTTCGGATGTGCAGATGCCAATTATGAGCGGGATAGAGTTGCAGACGATCTTGATTGAACGCGGATTTCGAATCCCTATGATTTTCGTGACTGCCTTTTTAGATCCATCGGTTAAGCGGCGCGCCATGGATGCCGGGGCGGTTGGTTTCCTAACCAAGCCATGCAATGGGAGAGCGTTGTTTCAGCTGATCCAAGACGCCATCAGACAGCGCGGCGGAAAAGCTGAATAGACGCCGCTCGAAGAAACTCTAGAGGCGCTCGACAGTCTCGTCCGTTCCGGCAAGGTGCGCTACGTCGGCGTGTCCAACTTCTCCGGTTGGCACCTGATGAAGACGATCGGCTGTTGGAGCTCATGAAGCTCGTCCGGCCGGTTAGCCAGCTGATCCACTATACGCTGCAGGCGCCCGAGGCCGAATACGAACTTGTGCCAATCTTGATTGACCAGGGGCCCGGCATCCTGATCTGGAGCCCGCTCGCTGGTGGTCTATTGTCCGGCAAATATCGCCGTGGCCATAAGCCTTCCGATTGACACATTAGGCACGGCCGGGACAAAAGCGCATCATAACCTACATACATTTCAATACCTTAGATGGTGCCCAGGGGCGGAATCGAACCACCGACACTGCGATTTTCAGTCATGTAACATACACAAAGGCGGATTTCCGCGGACAAGTCTAACCTGTGGAATCCATTGATATTATGCTATTATTGGCCATAATTGTCCACCGTTGGCCGTGGACAGCCGATAGGATTTGTGCCCCCTATGTGCCCCCAGAGGCTGGGTGCACACGAGGCGTTGAAATGCCGACAACCTTGACAGATACGCTTATTCGATCGCTTCGAGCGCCAAAATCGGGGCGCCTCGAGATCCATGATGAGAAATGCACGGGACTTGTGATCCGAGTCACGCCGGCCGGAGCAAAAACTTGGTCGTTCCGGTTCCGCGACCCTCGATCCGGCGTTCTAACGCGCGCAACGATCGGTCCTTACCCCGAAATCGCACTCGCGACTGCCCGGGAATGCGCGATCGATCTGCGTCGTGGCGTGGCAAGTGGCATAAATCCTGTAGAGGCAAAGAGGCGGGAACGCGAGCTTTCGCAATCACGCACCTTTGGCGCGCTCGCCGAACGCTATCTCAATGAGCACGCTCGAAGGTTCAAGAGATCAGCAGCGGCGGACGAACGGAACCTTAGGTTGCATATCCTGCCCAAATGGGCAAAGCGGCGTTTCGACGAGATCACGCGAGCGGACGTCATAGAACTATGCGAGGGCATGGTCGCGGCTGGCACTCAGACCAACGCAAATCGCGTGCAGGCGCTTATTTCCAAAATCTTCGCATTTGGAGTGGACGCTGGGCTCCTGAGCGCTAACCCGTGCCATAGGCTGGCGAAGCGCGGCGTCGAAAATCGCGGCCGCCGAGTTCTGAACGACGAGGAAATCGCACTCTTCTGGAGCCGATCGAACCAGCCGCCCGTATCGCCTCGAGTTGGTCTAGCGTTGAAAATCGCTCTTCTGACCGCCGCCCGCGCTGGCGAGGCCGCCGGCATGCGTGAAGAGGAAATCGTTGATATCGATTCTTCGCGGGCGCGTTGGGAGATTCCTGCACACCGGTCGAAGAATGGGCATGCACATGTGATTCCGCTCTCGGCATTGGCGGCGCAACTCATCACCGAGGCGATGGCAATGGCGACTCCGAAGTCACCTTTCGTTTTCGCAAGCCCCACAGTGAAGGGGGCCCCGATCACCGCACACGCCCTCGCCGTCGCAATGCAGCGTATGGGCCGCCGCATTACTGCAGAGATGCCAAATTTTCCATCATGGCTCGCTGAGCCTCCTTCCCCTCATGATTTGCGCCGCACGGTTGCAACGCGTCTCGCATCGCTCGGTGTACCGTCAGAGGACGTAGCCGCTTGCCTTAATCATGTCCGCCGCGATGTTACGGGACGACATTATGACATGTACGCTCGACTCGTTGAAAAGCGCCGTGCGTTGGACCTTTGGGCGCAGACAATTGAGCGAACAATCAGTGGTAATAGTCATGATGAAAACGTTCTGCCGATGATGAGAAAACGGCGAACGTGAGCGGCGGGCGCGTTCACGGGTCGCCGCCAGTCACACCGGCTTGTCAAAGACTATAACCTTCGAAACAAAAGCCCTCACGTCGCGGTTGACCGAGGCAACCGGACACTGGGCCAAGACGATCCATCGGCTTCTTGAGATCAACCCCAAGACGGGAGGATTCCGCAAAAACGAAGAAAGTCCGCTCGACTGCGACCTCCTCGTAGTCGACAAGACCTCCATGGTCGACGTGATGCAGATGAATTCTCTGCTGAAGGCGCGGTGGCCGATCATACGGCCGTGCTCTTCGTCGGCGATATCGACCAGCTGCCGCCTGTCGGTCCCGGTCAGGCCCTCGCAGATTTCATCGCGAGCGGCGTCGTGCCGGTCGCACGGCTTATGGGAGCGATATGTACAAGTTGATGGCCGCTTACTGCCAACGCCAACGCAGTGGCGGGCCAGTGCATGAACAAGATCCTTGAGGAGATCATGACCGCACTGAATTGCGCTGTCTTCGAGTCGATTCCCGACCGCTTTCTCGACTGCCCCGCGGAGCGGCTAGCCGAACTGCTGCCCGGGCCATGCCTCATCGATCTTCCAGGCCGGGAGCCACGCCCTTTATTCGTTTCCGTGTTGTTGCATGGAAACGAGGACACCGGCCTTGCGGCGGCCCAGGAGGTATTGCGGCGTCATCTGTCGCGTGAGCTTCATCGGTCCCTGCTCTTGTTTGTCGGCAATGTCGCGGCGGCAGCGGCGAACGTGCGTACCCTGCCTGCTCAGGCGGACTACAATCGGGTCTGGCCGGGCACGCCGACGCCTGATACTCCCGAGGCGCACATGGCACGATGGGTCTTCAACTATGCGGCTGCCAAGCAGGCATTTGCGAGCATCGACATCCACAACAATACCGGGCTCAATCCGCATTACGCCTGCATCACGCGGCTCGAGCCTCAGTTTATTGCCTTGGCGCGCCTCTTTTCCCGGACTGTAGTGCATTTCGAGCGACCGCTCGGCGTCCATGCCGGCGCGTTCGGGCGTCTGTGCCCTGCGATCACAGTGGAGTGCGGCAAGGCCGGCGGTGGCACGGGCGCGACGCACGCCGTGGAGTTAATCGAGGCCTGCTTATCGATGGCGCAACTGCCCTCGCACGACGTCGTGCCTCACGATGTCGACCTGTTTCGCACCTACGCGATCGTAAAAGTGCCGGTTCATGCGAGTTTTTCCTTCGATGGGTCTCCAGCCGATTTCCGCTTTCGATCCGACATCGATCAGCTGAATTTCAGCGAACTTGGCGCAGGCGAGTCGCTTGGCAAGATTGGCGACAATGGTGCCCGGCTCATGGTATTGCCGGGCGAGGGGTACGATTCGGCCGACGTATATTTCGATTATCGAGACGGCGACATCCGTCTGACGCAAGACGCCATCCCGGCGATGCTAACGCTGGATTCAAGCGCGATCCGTCAGGACTGTCTGTGCTACCTCATGCATCGCATCGGCGTTGATGGCGGGCGGCTGTAGAGCGATCGAGAGTGCGCGCCGAATGGGGCAGGTTCTCTAACTGCGAGCGTCAAGCACTGATTTTGCCGCCGATGTGCTCTTGCGCAGTTCAGGGTCCTCTGCGCGGTCAGTCACTGCGGTCGCATGGAGATCGATCTTGGTTACGCGCCGGTTGCAGTGCTTCTGGAGAGCCGCGACTACGCTATAGCTACAATTTCGGAAGAGGACTACGAGCAGCGAGCAACAGGGGTGGGTTTGCGCCCGGGCCCCCTGTGGGTCCGCTTTGGGCCCAGACCGGTGAAAACTCTATTTTTAGAAAAGCGGGCTCATCTGGAGTGGATTTACCCGAGCGGCAAGTCTACAGTCGTTCAAAATGGGCCAAAATTCCCAAAAATCTGGAATGGTTGGTCACTCGACCGAGTTTTCACACGGTCTGGGTCATAAAGAGCCGCGCCGCCCACGTCGCCGGCGCGGCCTGACCTCCATCGACAGCGGACGCGGCCGGAGCCGTGTCCGCCCAGACCCGGGCGATTCTTTCCCGCCCCTGGCGATCTCACGAATAATAACGCCGAGGATCGCAAGGGCTGGCGTTCCGCACCTCTCACGGAGACAACGCCACCGTGTTATCCGAGCAGCCTATGAATCAGTCGGACGCGTGGAGCATGATCCGCCGTCGCGCGGCCGCCGCCGGCATTCACGCGCCGATCGGCAATCATACGTTCCGCCAGACCGGCATCACCACCTATCTCTCCAACGGCGGCGCGCTCGAACATGCGCAGGAAATGGCGGCGCATGAGAGCCCGCGCAGCACCAAGCTCTACGACCGCACGAAGGAGCGGCTCACGCAGGACGAGGTGGAGAGGATCAGGCTTTAATCTGGGCAATCCTATGAGAACGATCACCATTTTCTATGCATGGCAAAGCGATACTCCGCAGCGATTCAATCGCCATTTGATCCGCATCGCGTTGGAAGCAGCCGCCGACCGCATCAACCAAGACACAGCTCTGGAAGTTGAAGTTTGCATTGACGCCGATACAGAGGGCGTCCCGGGGCAGCCACCGATCACCGAAACCATCCTAGGTAAGATCGCTAACTGCGACATCTTCGTCCCCGACGTCACTTTTGTTGCCAAAACTAATGCAGGAAAGCTCATCCCCAATCCCAACGTGATGACTGAGTATGGCTATGCGATCCGAGCGCGAACATATTCGGCGATTATGCCCATAATGAACACAGCTTTCGGGCCTCCGGAACAAGTGCCATTCGATATGGCGCATCTGCGACACCCAATACAGTACGTCGCCGAACCGACGACCGAAAACGCAGAGCGCCGCATTGCCAGAAATGCGCTGTCTCTGGATATCGAGAAGGTGCTGCGGCTCCAGATAGCAGCCACACAACCGCCACAGCTCACGCCGCAGCCATTCCCGAAAACTGAGGCCAAGGCCGGACCAGCAAGATTCCGACCACCTGGCGAACCCATTGGACACCGGTGGGATCGGCTTCAATTCGGTGCCGGCCCGGATCACGAGGTCTTTTTGGCGGATGGTCCGGCCATATGGCTTCGACTAATGCCTACTGTTGATCCAGGAAGAAGATGGCCAGCTCATGAATTAAAGGATCAAGCTATCCGCACCGGCAGTCTCAACCTTCAACCTTTTGTGTATCACAATCTCTGCATTCTCCGAGCTGAGGATGGCGTAGCAATATGCCATCTTGCCGATGCGGTGGAAACTACCTCTGTTGCCTTCGCGTTTGAGACAGGAGAGGTGTGGAGTGTTGACACGACTCTGCTGGCCTACGACGCAGGCGACATTCCATATCTTGAATCATTATATATCGAACGGCTCCCGCATTATGCCCGGTTCTTGTCGAGCCTTGGTCTAAATCCTCCCTACCACTGGATCGGTGGGCTAACAGGCGTAAAGGATCGCCGCTTAGTAATACCTCCCGGGATGATGCGCATTGTTGGGTCGCGTGGCCCACAATGTCTGTCCGACACGATTATTGAGGAAGGTGACTATGACTGCCAGCAAACGCCAGTCAGTGCTCTCTATCCCCTGTTCAAAGCCATCTTTGAAAAGTGCGGTACGACGCGGCCCGATCATTTGCCACGATGATCCAACAGTCAGACACCAGTTGTGACGACATTCCACGGCGCCGGAACATAACGTGCTTATGTTACACTAGAGCGTATCCTGATTAGGCGGACCCATATCCGGCATTGCGAAAATAGTTGAAGCATTCTTCTGGAGAAAAGCCATCGAGGGCAATTCCAATTGCGTCCCAGAATGCATCGACGGTTCGGCGTGCCATTTTGCGCAATGTGTTTTTGAGCTTGACGAAGACCTGCTCGATGGGATCGAGGTCCGGGCTGTAGGCTGCAAGGAAACACACTGCTGCACCCGCGGCTTCGATGGCTTTCCGAAGGCCGGCGCGTTTATGGGAACCGAGATTGTGCCATGGTAGGATCGATTTGAATCGAGCGCTGTTCTACTTTTGGTTGCGCCACTGTCTGAACCAGAGAGCCGCTACGTGCAGCGCTCTAGACATTCGAAACGCACTGATTGGCATCTCCCCGATGAGTCAAGCCCTGCCGACGCACGCTTTCCAGTCCGTCGGCCTGTCGACGCTAGCCGCGCAATCCGCTCGATCCGCGCACGCGGCGAAGACCTTCGGGGAGCGCCGAACGTGAGCGAGGCGGCGCCCTCCATTGCCGCGCCGGAGCCGGGGTCGGCAGTCGAACTTGCGACCTTCCGCGACCTGCAGTCGCGCCTGCCGGGCCTGTTTCGCAAAGTTTTCCCGGATCCGCGTGCGCCACGGACCGTGGTGATTGTCCCTAGCCTGAGCCTCGACCAGGACGTGATGGCGCGGGTGACAGGTGCCCACCATTACGAAGAACGCATGCTGTGCATGCTGATGCTTCTAAAGTTGCCGCGGACGCGAGTCATCTATGTCACCAGTCAGCCGGTGTCCGAGGAAATCATCGACTACTACCTCCATTTGCTTCCCGGGATTCCGGCGACGCACGCGCGCCAGCGCTTGAAGCTTTTTTCCTGTTTCGATTCGACACCCATACCTCTGTCGGCCAAGATCCTGACGCGACCGCGATTGCTCGCGCGGCTCCGCGATGCGATTCCTGAGGCCGCGACGGCGCATATGTCGTGCTTCAACGTATCGGCGCTCGAACGCACCTTGGCCGTGCAGCTTGGTATCCCGATCTATGGCTGCGATCCAGCGCTACTCCCGCTTGGATCGAAAAGCGGGGGGCGGGCGATCTTTCGCGAGGCCGGGGTCTTACTGCCGGCCGGCGTTGAGGATCTCGCGGACGAGGGCGAGGTTGTCGCGGCCCTCGCCGAACTGAAGCGGCGCGATCCTGGTCTGCAAAGAGCCGTCGTGAAGCTCAACGAGGGTTTTTCTGGGGAGGGCAATGCGATCTTTGGTTTCGAAGGAGCACCCGACGGCGACCGCCTCGAAGGCTGGATCAAATCCAGGCTACCCGCGCTTGCTTTTGAAGCCCGCGATATGTCGTGGGCGGTCTATGGCGCCAAGATCCACGAGATGGGCGCGATCGTGGAAGAATTCATCGAGGGTGCGTTGAAGCGATCGCCGTCGGTTCAATACCGGATCGATCCGCTCGGCCAAATCGAAGTAATTTCGACGCACGATCAGGTGCTCGGAGGGCGATCCAATCAGGTGTTTCTCGGGTGCCGGTTTCCTGCGGATGTTTCCTACCGGCTCGACATTCAAGAGGAAGGACTGAAGGCCGCTCGGATCTTGCGAGATCGAGGGGTTCTGGGACGTTTCGGCATCGACTTCCTCTCAGTGTGGGATGGCAGTGGCTGGCGGCATCGTGCAATCGAGATCAATCTGCGTAAGGGTGGGACTACCCACCCATTCATGATGCTCCAGTACCTCACCGATGGGCGATACGATTCTGCAAGTGGCGAGTTCCGCTCACCGTCAGGTGCGTCCTGTTGCTATTATGCATCCGACAATTTGGAGGCGTCGATCTACCATGGGCTCACGCCCGCGGATCTCCTCGACATTGCGGTGGTAAACGGCCTGCATTTCAATGCCGCGACACAACAGGGCGTCGTCTTTCACCTCATTGGGGCTCTCTCGGAGTTTGGTAAGTTTGGAATCGTCTGCGTCGCACCCTCGTTTGACGAGGCGGATCGGCTCTACCGAGAGACCGTTGCCGTACTTGCTCGCGAGCAGGCGACGGAAAAGTGAACTGTTTGTCTTCATTGTTTCCCGGTTAGCCTGCAGCAAATTCCCAGTTTTCGCTGTCAGACCGCACTTTAACACCTGATTTCTACAAATCTTTGATTTCATGCGAGTTGCGGCGATATTCGAGATGATGTGGCACTACGCGTTGGGCGACCGCGGCGTTTGTGGGCCGATGGCGATGATGCAGACCAAAGGTGCCGCTCGAAATTCGCCTTCTGATTCGCGACATGAGCCTGGCCAATCCGCTGTGGGCGCGCCCCGCGTGGTTGCGGAGGAATGTCCTCCAGCCTTGCGAAGGGGGTCTCCTGTGCTTGCCATATACTTGGCGATCGAGGTTTGGCCCAATTTCGATGCCGAGTTTGAGGAGTTCTCCATGGATCCGTCGGCCGTGTAGCATACGCCTCGGCATTCTGTCCACGACACACCCGCACCAATCGAATCGTACTCCGTTCGGCATTGGACGTCGGCACGCGCGGCGGACATTGTTGCGGCGATGATGATCGCACTGGCGACGATCGATTCGCGCTCGCGTCGAATATTGGATTCTAGAAATAGGAATTCCAATTTGCAAACGCGTCTGTCACCATCCGAACGCCGCGAGCGCGCACGTTTGCGCAGCGAACGCTATCGCCGCGCGCACGGCATCATGCCGCGCAAGCCAGCTCAGAAGCCGTGGCTGGCGGAAGGCATCAGCCGAAGCACGTGGTACCGGCGCCGCGCCAAGGCCCGGGAGCAAGCCGCGCTAGCAGCGGCAACGGCCGCTCGGCTGGCGACGCTCGACCGGCTCGACCATCAGCTCTCAATCTTGAACGCCGAGCTCGAAAGATGCGCCGCGATTCAGGCTGGGGGGATGAAAGGATTAAATTGGCGCGCGCAAACTCTCAACATAGCCTTATCAATTGCAGACCTGGACGGGCTGATAGCCCGCAAAGTTTCCCTCGACATCGTAGAGGGGCCAATTCTGCCAATGGCAGCTTCTGAAATTGTTAGGCGCAAACGCCGATCCGGCCAGCGCGCCGGGCGCTGAGCCGCCGGTATTTCTTGCCGCAGCTTGTCCGCTCGGCCAGCTTCCGGCAATATTTCCACCTTGTGGCCAGCTTCCGGCAATATTTGCACCTTGTGCCGCGGCCGGAACCGTTGCCGTCACGCACGCGCCCAAAGCCAGGGCGGCCAGCGCTCCAAGTGGTGCGCTCCTTATGGCCATCCTGTATTCTCCTTCACGGTTCTATGCCGAGGCTTCGCAACCCCGGCGCCTTGCAGGCGCTCATCTGCACCCTGAACAATTGAGCCTGAACGCGCCATGACCGGGAAAGCCGCACTTTGGTTCGATCACTGCGCCCCTACTCGGGTCACATAGTTGAGTTCCTCATTACCTCAATGTGGGATCAATTCTTGGCACTCTGGCATGGGTTGGCCGGGCTAACCAACGCGCAGCTTCCGTGAGCCGCCGGGGTTGGGGTATCCCTCGACAACGCGGGAAGCCTACGACGCGGTTACCAGAAACGAAACGATAGACGAAAGGGGCAAAGTCCCCGATCCTGGTGATCTGGGGCCCAGATCAGGGACATGAGGACGCAAAGCCCCCTGATCTGACGCTTTGGCCAAACCAGCGGAAGTTGTCACAAGCTCCGGGAGGAAACTCGAAGCCGAAATCAACGAGCAAACTTCGTGCCACGCTTGAGTTGTAATGTAAGTGCACTGTGTATCGCCATAATTATTCACTATCTGATGCACAACCATGCAGGGTTATCGAAAATGCCTGGATTCTGGGCTTCAGAAAAAACCCCTGATCTGGGTGATCTGGAGCCCAGACCAGGGGCCGCCGCCCGAGCGGTGGCGCGAGCGGGCTACCCACAGGTCGTTTCCCCCCAAGCCAGCCGGCGGGGTCGTAGGAGGGTAGGCCAGCGAAAGATTGCCGGATGTGCGGGCGAGCGCGCAAAGAGCCCCTGATCTGGGGGAAATACGAACCAGATCAAGCCAGATCAGGGGCCAACTGACGGCCAATAGGGGGGACTAAACGACCATCAGCTATGCCAAAACGGCACACCGAACAATCTAAGTTGAATACTGATGATAAACATCACCCATTTGAGCTAAATCGTCAATCAATCGCTAGGATAATAAGTCATGCCCCGTTTTCGCTTTCGCGCCAGGACGGTGCGGAGCGGCAGCGGCATGGGGGGACGGCAGCATTGGAAGCGGCGGCACCGGGTTTGTGGCGACCGGCCGTGAGTCGCGGGAAGCATGCGAGGCGCGAGTGCCGGAAACGAGGTGATAGACGAGGCACGGCGATCCTCGCCTCGCCGAGCTGGCCGCAGGCGGGACAGACACGATCTAGAGTTTCTCGATGCCGGTCTCGCTATGCTGGTCGCGCCGGATGCTATCCCAGCCCCCTATGTCCGTTATTGGCGCACGAGCAGAAGACATATGCTCGTTGCGAGGTTTTCTTAGTTTGTGAAGGTTTTCGGATGCCGGCCCTTTGCAGAGGCTTGCCGTCGGGCCGAGACGGGGCCGGCGTTCGAAAACCTCCAAGGAAGGAAACCGCGAGTCGGAAGGGCGCCTATCCGCCGCACGTGCTATGGGATTTGAGAGTCGCCAGCGTCTGTTGGCGAATGGTCGCAATGACCATCAAAGACGATTTCGAAGGATAGAGCGTAGCGATGGGGTGTTCTTTGCCGGTCATGGGATGATATTGTTCTCGGCGGCCGTGCTCGGGAGAGTCGGCCGGAGCATCTTTGGGCGAGCGGGAGCGGCGCGGTCGAACGACCAGCGGCAAAAGAGAGCCGAGTTGCGGCGCCGCGGATGAGGCGATCTCGATCATGATGTGTCGATCCTGAGTTCGCCGAGCGAAAAGCCGCGCGAAGCGCGTCCGCGTTCGAATGTCTCGATGACGATCATGCGGCCGCCGCAGCATGGGCATGGATGCGCGAGGACGCGCGGCTCGGGTTTATCGGCGTCATTGCGGGGCTTGTCTTGTTCGCGTGGGATCACCGCGACGAGCAACTCGCGCGCGCGGGCGATGTTTTGGGCGCGGACGCCGCTTGCGAACAGGCCGTAATGGCGAATGCGGTGAAAGCCGGTTGGCAGGACATGAATGAGGAAGCGGCGGATGAACTCGTCGGTCGTGAGCCGCATGATTTTTTGTCGCGCTCGGCCTT
>Ga0224556_1000423_pt1 | contig 11249 bp, 9 predicted proteins | sample 714S315metaG_FD_183007 | JGI IMG/M metagenome (GOLD analysis project Ga0224556, IMG submission 183007) | Peat soil microbial communities from Stordalen Mire, Sweden - 717 S3 1-5 | ecosystem: Environmental > Terrestrial > Soil > Wetlands > Peat | place: Sweden: Norrbotten County, Stordalen Mire...
CACAAAATAAAGGATGAATCCAATCAAATTCGGTATGAGGAAAGCGGCAATCACCCAGGCCCAAGCAGGCATTTGACGCCTTTTTGCGTCCCCATAAATATATCCGAGGGCAAGGAAAAAAGCCGCGGTGAAGACGCCAAACGTCAAGCCAAACCAAAGCGCATCTGGCATGGTACTGAAAAATCCTTTGGAAGCAAGCAAGGAACGGCCCTGGGTGGAAGCAAAATAGACTACCCAAATCGGGATCGCCAGTGCTGCGATGACCATTGCAGACCTGGGTAGAACATTCCGCCTTGCGGTTCCTAACAAGACAGCCGCAACTACAAACCCGGCCGAGAACGCTATCAAAAGCACCGCCGATTGCTGTGTCATGCAATACCTCTATTCTCACCAGGCGCCGCGAGCAGACGTAAAGCCGCGCAAAAAGATGGCAGCAGCCAAAAGACGAGCACGCCTGCCTGGACTTGAGCAGTGTCGAGATGCATTGGGACCGTCAGGAGCTTGGCCACCTGGTAGACAAGTGCCGATCCCACAATTGACAGCGAGAGCGCTACAGCAAATGCAGCCCAGATCTTGAATTGCACGTTGCGCTGTCGCATTGTCCTGGTGTGATGCGCAAGAATCTCACGGACCTTGTCATTCGAATCTGGTTCACTGGTAAAGGTGAATTCCCGCAACCCCCGAGTCGTACGCGCGGTTAACTCGACGTAGCGCTTGCAGCCATCACAGCCGCGGATGTGGTTATGGATAAGCTGTCTTTCGCCCTCTGAAACCTCTTCTACGAAAGACCTGTCGATAAGCTCGCGAAATCTCGTGTCACACTTCAGGCGAATCACCCCCTTCCTCAAGTGCGGACCTCAGTGCTGCAAGACCGCGATAGATTCTGGATGTCACCGTTGTCACAGGGGCACCCAAAACCTGAGCCATCTCCGCAAGAGACAGGTCTTCTTGAAACCTCAGCAGCAAAGCCTCGCGATACAGCGGTGACAGAATCTGCAGCCGGCCGGCCAGACGCATTGCGTCTTCGCTTCGGGCCGCGGCTTCGAATGGGGAAGGACCGGAGGAGGGTAACAGCAGCACTGCATCGGGATCATTTGGCAAGGCAGCTGTCTGTACAGCTTTTTGTTTCTTCCGGAGGTAATCTATTGCCAAATTGCGGGCGATCGCGAATAGCCATGGATCAAACCGCTGCCGCCCGTCGTACTGGCTGCCCCGTTGCAGCACCCGAATCCAGGTCTCCTGCGCAAGGTCCTCCGCATTCTCTCGCCTCGCGGTGAGGTATAGCAGGTAGCGCACCAGTCGATGCTGACAGCGCTCCACCAGATCTGCAAGAAGCTCCATATCCCTCTCACGTAAGCCTCGCGCAATCCTTGCCGTTTCGGTTTCGGCTGTCGTATTCAATGTCATGGGAAGAGCCGACATATATTCTGTATACGATTAAACCGCAGCGGATTACTCAACTCTTGACCGAAAAATCACGCTAAGATTTGCCTCTGACGAATATCGGATCAATGGACGGCAAGGGCCTGACGTGTACAACTCATCGAATGGCAGACCCCAAATAGGATAGATAGTTGTCGAAACCAGGCGATCACAACTCACGATTCGAGGCTGGCCGGTCTGGGTTCCGGCAGAGTCACGGGCAAACCGGATGTTGAGAAACGGCAGCTCGTTGCGGAGTTACAAGATTTTGCCAGGTGAAACGGAAGCGGTCACTGCGGGGACGCAACCATGCCGAGGGATAACCCGGAGGGCTCATCGAGCGAATGGCTCGGCAGCGCGTGTTCACCCTCAGGCTGATGCCGTGGAGAGAGCCTTCACAGCATTCGGGAACCTTTGCCAGGCGGGAGAGCAAAAGAACTTGGAGTGGGCCACAATTTTGGGCACAGACGAGAATTGCGGGTCCGATGATGCTCTGCAAGTTACTGGTGCGAAAGGGGGGACTCGAACCCCCACGGTTTTACCCGCCAGATCCTAAGTCTGGTGCGTCTGCCAATTCCGCCACTTTCGCATTCACGGTCCCTTCCCAACTTAAACGGGCCCGTCGCAGTCCGGTTCTATTGTAAATGCATTGACAGCGGCAGCGAATTAACGCGATGGTTTCTCCCCACCGGAGAAACGCGCTCAGGCGATTCCTCCCGTGGTGGAGGACAGCCGCTCACAGGTATTGGCTCCGCAAATGGGAGCGCACGTCAGGCACGCAAACAACCCCGGCGCATCGGCTTCCAACTCGCCGGCCAGCGCCCCAAATCCAGTTATCTCACAGTCGTGAAGCTATCCAGTCTCCCTACATCGTGCTGATCTTGATGTAACGACCAATATCTGGAATCGACGACACCAGCACATATCCCGCCAGGAGCAGGCCTGCAACCCCAATAATGTTTCTTGCCACAACGAACGTTTTTTTCACCGCGTCCTCCAATCCATTCGCACATTAGGATGCCATCCGCTGAAGAAAGGCCGGCCCGTTTTTGCGGCTTTAGTCGAAAATCGGGTTAGGGAGGCATCCCTATAGCTTTTCCGAGGAGAGCCCAGAGAGAAGGGAGTACAATACCGGGCAAATCTGGTGTGGGGTAGTGGCGCTCGGCCAATACAAGTCAAGGGACCGTCTACAGGACGCAGGGGCCTAGGTTCGTTTGCCGCTCTGCCATTCCTATAGGTGCATTCGCATGGAAGAACCTGCGGTCAATAATGATGGACAAAGCTGCATTCAGCAGATTGATGTCCTCTGGATCGCGGCCGGTCTGGGTTGCGATGGGGAGACTATCGCCATGACCGCGGCCATGCAACCCAGCATTGAGGACGTGGTGTTGGGCGGAATTCCCTGGATTCCCAAGATTAAATTCCATAATCCGTTCCTGGCGCAAGCCAATGGAGACGAGTTTCTGAAACCCTTCCATGAGGCTGCGGCAGGTAACCTGGGACCGTTCATCCTGGTGATCGAAGGTTCCATTCCTGACGAGGGCAACAAGCAGGCGGGCTATTGGGCCTCGCTGGGCACGGACAAAGCTACCGGACAGCCGATTACAACATGCACATGGATCGACCAACTGGCGCCGCATGCCTGGGGAGTGGTGGCAGTGGGTACCTGCGCAACCTATGGCGGGATTCATGCTATGGAGGGGAATCCCACGGGGGCCATGGGACTGCCCGATTATCTTGGCTGGCAATGGAAATCCAAAGCCGGCATTCCCATCGTTTGTGTACCGGGCTGTCCGGCGCAGCCCGACAACATGATGGAGACGCTACTGTACTTGTTCTACATGGCCGCAGGACGAGCGCCGTTGATTTCGCTGGACGAGCAATTGCGTCCCACCTGGCTCTTTGGGCAAACCGTACATGAAGGCTGCGACCGCGGCGGCTACTATGAGCAGGCCGACTTCGCCGAAGAATACGGATCGCCGCTGTGCATCGTGAAGCTGGGATGCTGGGGACCGGTTGTGCTCTGCAACGTAGGCAAGCGCGGCTGGATGAGCGGCATTGGTGGTTGTCCCAATGTCGGCGGCATCTGTATTGGCTGCACCATGCCGGGTTTTCCGGACAAGTTCATGCCCTTCATGAACCAGCCGCCGGGATCGTTGCTGTCGGCCAGTGCCGTCCAGACCTACGGGAAAGCAATTCATGCGCTGCGAACCTTTACCCAGGCATCGCTGAACAAGGAGCCAGCTTGGCGGCGCCGTCGCGATGTCTCTAAGAAGTGATACAGTAAGTCGCCCTAAGTGCAATGCCCCGGAGTAGTGACGCGCTCCGCGGTGAGGTGAAACATGGCCGTGTGGCCTGAAAGCTGTTCGGTAGTAAGCGGTGGCCGGAACCCAGCCGATGTGCTCGGGCAAACCACAACTTACGCTGAAGCAGAGGCGGTGCTGGAAGATCTCGCCAGAGTTTTCTTCGAAAATACGAATGTTCTTGCCGCCCAGGGTCCACACACAGCCGCAATTTCGCCGCCGAAGACCGACACCCACGTTCCAAATTTGGAGGCGAAATATCGCGCCCTGGTCGAACAGATTCCCGCCGTCGTATTCATGGCTTATCTCGACGAGGGCGTAGGAGAGGCTTACGTCAGCCCGCAGATCGAAGCGGTCCTGGGATTCACGCAAGAAGAATGGCTACAGGATCCAGTCCGTTGGTACTCACAAGTTCACCCCGACGATAAGCAACGCTGGAGCATGGAAGCCGCCGAGTTATTTCTGTCGGGCAAGCCTCTGCGTTCTCCCTACCGCATTCTTTCGCGTGATAACCGGGTCATCTGGCTGCATTGCGAAGCTAAAATGATCCGCCGCGAAGACGGCCGTCCCTGGTTCATTCACGGAGTCGGCTTTGACATCACTGATCTCAAACGCACCGAAGAAGCGCTGGAAGATGAGCGCAACGTGGTTACTGCCATCCTCGACACCGTCGGCGCTTTGGTGGTCGTTCTCGATTCGCGCGGCCGCATCGTCCGCTTCAATCGCGCCTGCGAGCGCAGCACCGGTAAAACGCTCGCGGACGTGACCGGGCAAAGCGTCTGGGAGTTGTTCATTCCTGAAGAAGAAGCGGACGCTTTCCGTGTGCACTTCGAAAAGATGCGGGCCGGGCAATTGCACGATGTCTACGAGTGCCAGTGGCTGGCCCACGATGGCACCCGCCGCCTGATCGCCTGGTCGGGAACCTCGTTGCCCGGAGGCAATGGGGCCCCCGCCTATGTGATCGCCACCGGCATCGACATCACCGAACGCAAACAATTGGAGAGAGCGATCCTTGAAATCAGTGCGCGCGAACAACGCCGCATCGGACAGGACCTGCACGACGGCTTAGGTCAGCACCTTACCGGCATTGCCTTCATGACCAAGGTGCAGGAGCAGAAACTCAAGGAACTAGGGCTGCCGTACGCCGCCGAGGCCGCCAAGATCGTCAAACTGGTCAACGAAGCCATCAACAAAACCCGCGAACTGGCCAAGGGTTTAAGTCCCGTGGTTCCGGAATCTCATGGACTCATGTCGGCCTTGCAGCAGTTGAGCGCGGAAGTAGAAGATGTGTTCGGCGTGTCCTGTCGCTTGCAATGCGAGAATCTCGTCCTGATTCATGACGTCAGCGTGGCCACACATCTGTACCACATCTCGCAGGAGGCCGTGAGCAACGCCGTCAAACATGGCAAGGCGCGAAAGATCGAGATTGGTCTTGCCGCCAGCGACAACCGGGGCGTGCTGACCATTCGAGATGACGGATCCGGGTGCAAGATTACTCTGGCGAGCAGCAGTGGAATGGGACACCACATCATGACTCACCGGGCAAGAATGACCGGAGGGACGCTGGACATCCAATCCTGTGATCCCCATGGCACAGTCGTGACCTGCGTGTTTCCGCTTCGCGGTAAGGATCAAAATGTAATACCGGCTGGGCAACGGAAGGCGGGTTGAGAAGCCATGTTGACAAAGGCAAAAGTAGAAGCCCCGGCGAAACGTAGAATTTTCATCGTCGACGACCACCCCATCGTGCGCGAAGGGCTATCGCTCATGATGAATCGCGAGCCCGATCTGATGGTGTGCGGCGAAGCCGAAGAGGCTGCCACTGCGTTGCAGGCGATTGCTTCGTGCCGCCCCGACTTCCTGATCGTGGACATCTCTTTGAACGGGCCTGACGGTCTGGAACTGCTCAAGAGCATTCGCGTCCGCTTTCCCAACCTGCCGGTGCTGATGCTGTCGATGCACGACGAATCCATCTATGCTGAGCGCGCACTGCGTGCCGGCGCCAACGGCTACATCATGAAGCAGGAGGCAACCGAAAAGGTCCTGATTGCCGTGCGGCAAATCCTTAACCAGAAGGTGTACGTCAGCGATCGCATTGCTAATCGCATGTTGCAGCAGTACATCAATGGCTCGGCCAACGAGATGCATTCCCCGATTGCCGAACTCTCGGACCGCGAGCTGGAAGTATTCCGCCTGATTGGTGAAGGCCACAGCACGCGGATGATTGCCGACGAACTGCACCTCAGCGTGAAGACCGTCGAGTCCTACCAGGCTCATATCAAAGACAAGCTGTCGCTCAAAACCGGCCGGGAGTTGGTGCAGCGCGCGATTGAATGGAGCATCGGCGAAGGCGCGGCCTGACCAACCGCCGCGCGTTCGCTCGGCTTCCCAGCCAGCTCCCGCACAGCAGGAATGTTCCAGCCCTTCCATCCTTCTTGTACCTGTCGAGTCTAGCGAATAACGGTTCCGGCTCCCCGACAGGCTATAGGGGAATCCCCTATCCCAGAGTAGTACTTCCCCCTAAGCGCAAATCAGGTTGTGAAACCTGTTCTCGCGGTTGATGCTAGGGCCAAGGTGCGTGGGGCACCGTTTCTGGTTCCTGCTAAGTATTTCATCCTTGAACGAATAGCTGTTTGATTTCGCGAGCTGGCGCATCGTCAGGTGACAAGCTGGCGAGCGTTCTTTGGCATCAATGGCGAAACACTCATTAACGCGATGTCGAAAGGAGAATTTCGCATGACAGCGCAAGCGGTTCCGTACGGCCGGACTACTCAAAAAAAATCTCCTGTCGCCGAGGTACACATCCTCTGGATCACCGCCGGCTTAGGCTGTGATGGCGACTCCGTCTCCATCACGGCGGCGACGCAGCCCAGCATCGAGGATGTTCTATTAGGCGCGATCCCGGGCCTTCCCAAAGTACATCTGCATAATCCCGTTCTCGCCTACGAAGTAGGCGATGATTTCATGAAGCCGTTCTACCAGGCGACGGAGGGTAAGCTCGAACCCTTCGTTCTGGTCGTGGAAGGATCCATACCGAACGAGAAGATTCATGGCAAAGACGGGTATTGGGCAGCGGTGGGTACGGACACAGTGACCAACCAGCCCATCAAGACAACTGAGTGGATCGACAAGCTTGCTCCCAAAGCGCTTGCCGTGGTGGCCATCGGCACCTGTGCCACCTATGGCGGCATCCATGCCATGCAAGGCAATCCCACCGGATGCATGGGACTCGCCGATTACCTGGGATGGGGTTGGCGATCGAAAGCCGGCCTTCCCATCGTGAATGTCCCCGGATGCCCCGTCCAGCCCGATAACTTCATGGAAACCGTCCTCTATCTCCTCTATCAAGTCGCAGGCCTTGCCCCAATGATTCCGCTCGACGATCAGCTCCGCCCCACGTGGTTGTTCGGCGCGACGGTGCACGAAGGTTGCGACCGCGCCGGCTATTACGAGCAGGGCGACTTTGCCGAGGAGTATGGCTCTCCCAAGTGCATCGTGAAGCTGGGCTGCTGGGGGCCGGTGGTGAATTGCAATGTTCCCAAGCGCGGCTGGATGGCCGGTATCGGCGGCTGCCCCAACGTGGGAGGCATCTGCATCGGCTGCACCATGCCAGGCTTTCCGGACAAGTTCATGCCCTTCATGGATGAACCGCCGGGTGCGCACGTTTCCACCGGTAGTTCCGCACTGTATGGCCGCGCTATTCGCGCCCTGCGCTCCATTACGCAAAACACGGTCAACAAGGAGCCGAGGTGGCGGCACAATCGGCCAGAACTCACCACTGGTTATCACGCCAGATCCTAATTTCACGCTGAAGGAGAACGATCGCGATGGGCACAATTACAGCAACCGATCAGCAAGCCCTTAATAAGCAAAAGCAGATCGTGGAGATGAATTGGGATCCGATCACCAGAATCGTCGGAAGCCTCGGCATCTTCACCAAAATCGATTTCGCCAACCGCCATGTCGTGGAATGTCACAGCACCTCGTCGATTTTCCGCGGCTACAGCATTTTCATGAAGGGTAAAGACCCGCGCGACGCGCACTTCATCACCAGCCGCATCTGCGGCATCTGCGGCGACAATCACGCTACCTGCGCGAACTATGCGCAGAACATGGCTTTCGGCGTGCGCCCTCCGGACATGGCCGAGTGGATCGTCAACCTTGGCGAGGCTGCCGAGTACATGTTCGACCACAACATCTTCCAGGACAACCTGGTGGGCGTGGACTTCTGCGAGCAGATGGTGAAAGAGACGAATCCCGGCGTCTGGGCGAAGGCGCAGAAGACAAACTCACCCAACTCAAATCTGCATGGCTATCGCACCATCGCCGACATCATGACCGCGCTGAATCCCTTCACCGGCGCGTTCTATCGCGAGGCTTTGCAGATGAGCCGCATGACGCGCGAGATGTTCTGCCTGATGGAAGGCCGGCACGTTCATCCCTCGACGCTTTATCCGGGCGGCGTGGGTACCGTTCCCACGGTCCAGCTCTTCACCGACTACCTAGTGCGGCTGATGAAGTACGTCGAGTTCATGAAGAAGGTCGTGCCTCTGCACGACGACCTCTTCGACTTCTTCTACGAGGCCCTGCCGGGTTACGAAGAGGTTGGCCGCCGGCGCATTCTGCTGGGCTGCTGGGGATCGTTCCAGGACCCCAAGTATTGCGACTATACGTACAAGAACATGACCGAGTGGGGACGCAAGATGTTCGTCACTCCGGGCGTGGTGGTCGATGGAGAACTGGTAACGACGGACCTGGTCGATATCAACCTCAATATCCGCATCCTGCTGGGAAGCTCTTACTACGACGACTGGGAGGAAGGCGAGACCTTCGTGACAAAAGATCCGCTGGGCAACCCTGTTGACCAGCGTCATCCGTGGAACCAAACCACGCTTCCCAAACCGCAGAAACGTGACTTCGCCAACAAGTACACCTGGGTCATGTCGCCGCGCTGGTATTACGAAAAAACCAAAGAGTACCTGGCGCTGGATACCGGCGGTGGCCCCATCGCGCGCTTCTGGGCGACGGCCAAAGCGGGGTTGGTGGACATCGGGTACCTCAAGGCGACGGGCAACAGCGTCAAGATATACCTGCCCAAGACCACGTCATTGCCCGAAGTCGAACTCGAGTGGAAGATCCCCAAGTGGAGTAACGCCATCGAACGCGATCGCGCCCGGACCTACTTCCAGGCGTATGCTGCCGCGGCTGCGCTGCACTTCGTGGAGAAGGCGCTAGGCGAACTGCACGCCGGGCGCACGAAGACCTGGTCCGACTTCAAGGTGCCGGAAGAGGCGATTGGGTGCGGCTTCCACGAGGCGGTACGCGGAGTGTTGTCACATCACGTGGTGATTCGCGAGGGCAAGATCGCCAACTACCATCCCTACCCGCCGACGCCGTGGAATGCAAATCCGCGCGATATTTACGGGACTCCAGGGCCATACGAGGATGCCATACAGAACACACCCATCTTCGAGGAGAACGGGCCGGACAAGTTCAAGGGCATCGACATCATGCGGGCAGTTCGGAGCTTCGATCCGTGCCTGCCGTGCGGTGTCCACATGTACCTTGGCAATGGGAAGGTGCTGGAGACAAAGCATTCACCCATGTTCGGCATCGTGAAATAGACGGGAGCCCGTTACCGCTGGAGGAGTGGGTAGGCAGTTGTAGATCGCGAAGTGGCGTTCGTTGTCTTACAATTGCCGCCCACTCCTTCTGCCTTTCCAGGGGGTACAAAAATATGTCGCAGGAAAAAGACTTCCAGGAGCGAGTTCGCAGAATCGGGGCCCTGGTTGAGGAAATCGAAAGCATCGCCGATCCGGCGGTGCGAACCTCGACCCGTCAGCTGGTCCAACTGGTGATGGAATTTCACGGCACCGCCCTCGACCGGGCGCTTGAGATCCTGGCCAACGGCGGCGAGCCAGGGATGGCATTCATCGAACAGCTAGGCCGCGATCCCATGGTCGGCAGCTTGCTCGTGTTATACGGATTGCATCCTGAAAGCCTGGAGACTCGTGTAGGCAAGGCGGTGGAGCGGCTTGAGCCCAAACTGCGGCGCGATGGCGCGTTGATAGAGTTGCTTGGCATCGACGAGGGGGCCGTTCGCATACGAGTAACGCCCGGTGCTCATACCTGTGGTTCCACGACCAAGGCGTTGCAATCGACAGTCGAAGATGCCGTGTATGAAGCTGCGCCGGATATTGCGTCGTTGACCGTGGAGGGCTTGGACGGGCAGCCGGCGAATGGGTTCGTCGCGCTCGACAAGCTGACCGGACAGGGCCCGGTCGCGTCGAACGTAAGCACGCCGGCAGCAGCGCCCGCGGTGGCCAATTATGGCGACTAAGGAATCGCCCGGCCTGGGCACCGCGTTCGATGTCCTGCGGCAGTTCGCACGCCGGCAGCGTGTAGCTGAGCGCTGCGAGCTGTGCAGCACGGAGATTGCTTCGCAGCATCCTCACCTTCTGGATCCCGCAGCACGCAAGCTGGTCTGTTCCTGCAACGCCTGTGCGCTGTTGTTCAGCGGACAAGATCGCGCCCGCTTCAAGCGCGTGCCCAGGCTGGTTCGCTTGCTGGCCAACTTCCAGATGACCGATGCGCAATGGGACAGCCTGATGATCCCCATCAACATGGCATTCTTCTTTCGCAGCAGCCCTGACGCGAGGATGGTGGCGATGTATCCCAGCCCCGCAGGAGCGACCGAGTCGCTGCTGTCACTGGAGTCCTGGAACGAGATCGCTGCTGGCAACCCGGAATTGCAGCAGATGGAATCCGACGTGGAGGCGCTGCTGGTGAATCGCATTGGCCACGCTCGCGGCTTTACCAGCGCTGAGTATTATCTGTTGCCGATCGATCAGTGTTTCAAACTCGTGGGACTGATTCGCCGCCAGTGGCGCGGATTTTCCGGGGGCGCGGAAGTTTGGCAAGAGATTGGGAATTACTTTGCCGAGCTAAGGCGTACCGCGTCTGTATTCGGAGGCCAGGGCAATGCCTGAGCTTCAGTTCCATATTGAGGGCGCCGAGGTCGAGCCATTCGCGGTGGCGCCGCAACTGGCTTTCAAGTTGCGTGTGACGAATGCCAATCCAGACGAGGTGATCCACAGCGTCGCCCTGCGCGCGCAAGTGCAGATCGAAGCCACGCGCCGACCCTACAGTGCTGACGAACAGGGTGGTCTCCGCGATCTGTTTGGCGAACCTGAGCGCTGGGGCCAGACGTTACGCACTCTCCTTTGGACCCACACCAGCACCATCGTTCCCGCCTTTCAAGGCAGCACCGACGTCAAACTTTTCGTGCCCTGTACCTTCGACTTCAACGTTGCGGCGACCAAGTATTTCGCCGGCCTCACCGATGGCGAGGTCCCCATCTGCGTGCAATTCAGCGGCAGCATCTTCTATGGCGATAAAGACGGGCTGCTACAGGTGACGCCGATACCGTGGGACAAAGAAGTGCACTTCCGCCTACCGGTGAAACTCTGGCGGGAGTTGATGGACAGCTACTACCCCGGCGTCGCGTGGCTTTGCCTCGAACGG
>Ga0224556_1000424_pt1 | contig 11238 bp, 11 predicted proteins | sample 714S315metaG_FD_183007 | JGI IMG/M metagenome (GOLD analysis project Ga0224556, IMG submission 183007) | Peat soil microbial communities from Stordalen Mire, Sweden - 717 S3 1-5 | ecosystem: Environmental > Terrestrial > Soil > Wetlands > Peat | place: Sweden: Norrbotten County, Stordalen Mire...
CTTGTGCCATTTGAAGCCACAAGCGCCGCCGCCGCCCAGGCTGCCCGCATGGCGGCGCGCCTTGCGGCCCAGCATCCCGACTATTGGCCTGAGACGATCCGCGCCATGCTGGCAGCGCTCGGCGATGCGCCCGGCAGATATGCGCCGCGAGACGCTTAGCTAGCTAATGTCTGACATGCCCCGCGCGCATCAGAGGAACACAGGGAAACCAAGTGATGCTCCTTGGCTTGTCGGCTGGCCGGCCTATCCCTGCGCATTCATTATGCCTTCACGGTAGCGCCTTGAGACGCGCAACATTTGTGTTGTCCACAACTCCGAGCGCCGGGAGCGGAGCGCCGGATTTGTCGGGGCCAGCCTATCCGCGAGGTTCTTTTTGCGCCTGCCGGCGCGAAAATCTTCAAGCCCGTTTTGTCAGTGTGATTACGTTGTCCATGGCCGCGCACCCATTGATAATGGCGAGCGCGTGTTCGCCCCAAGCTTCCAACGCAGCGCGCTTTTCCGATGCGAAATCGTGGCGTTGATAAACTCCGACGATACCAGCGCGGCTGCCCGAGACGTGGTTGAGAACTTGCTCCGTCACTTCGAGACGAACCCCGAGTCGCTGTAGGCCCGTCGCGGCCGTGCGGCGCAGGTCGTGAAGACGCCAATTCGTCACACCTGACTTCGCGTCCAAGGCCGTTTTAGCTTTCGACCAGCCATTGAACGCGCCGCGCAGTCCGGGGAAGACTAACTCGCCAAATCTATGGACACCGCGCAGCAATTCTTGCGCTGGCGCAGACAGGGGAACGATATGGGTTGCGGCGTTCTTGGCCCGGTTCGCGGGAATGGTCCAAGTGGAAAGGTCATTGGATAATTCTGTCCAAGTCATGCCTGCTACTTCCTCGCGGCGCTGCCCGGTGAGAAGGAGAAGTCGCATGATGCCGTTGAATGGCCCGGCGCCATCCGTTGCGCGCCAGAGTGCCGCGAGTTCATCATCGAACAGCACCCGCTCGCGCCGCGGTGTGGGCGCTACGGGCAGGTTAAGGAAAGGGTTGACGGAGACAGCACCGCGCTTGACGGCCCAGCCGTAGGCGGCTTTACCGTAGGCGGCAGTCCGCGCCGCCATTGATGCACTTCCTTTTCGCGCCATGGCGTCGAGCGTCTTGACGGCTATTGCCCGGTCGAGATCGGCGGCGGGGAGGTCGAGATATCGGGGGAAGGCATTGCGCACGGCTCGCACGGCCTCCGAGGCGTAGCGTGGCCGCTTGCTTGCCAGATGCAGGGCTTGCCAGTCGGAAAGCAACGCGGAGAGCGTCAAAGCTTCATGCGCCGCCTTCACGCGGGCCTCGGCGGCGGCTTTCTTTCGTTCGGCTGCCGGATCAATACCCTTCGCCACGTCGCCCATGATGGCGCGCACGGCGTCGCGGGCTTTGGCCAACGAGACGCCGCTGCATGAGCCGAGCGGGATGCGGCGCTTCTGCCCGTGAAAGGCGTATTGTGCCAGAAAGGTCTTGCTGCCGCTCGCCGTGACCCGAACCCCGAGCCCACGCTGTTCATCATCAAAGACGAGAACGTCGCGCTTTTCGGGCGGGCATTTCAGGCCCTCGATGCGCACTTGCGTCAGCTTCATAGCAGTTCTCCAGCTTCGCTCCAGGTTAGCGGACCCCCAGCGGACCCAGCAAAACGACATTTTGGGGCGCGCTGTGTCGCCTCATGTCAGGAAGGTATGAGGTAATCTAAAGTAAATCAAGGGATAATGTCGGGTCCGCTGTATCCCGTGTCGCCCCGTGTCGCGATATGCGCGCTTACTCTTAATCAGCGGGTCCACGGTTCGAGCCCGTGTGCGCCCACCATCAAAAAATCAAAGAGTTACATACTGCTTTGAAACCGCAGACGAGAAATGAATCAGCGGGCGGACAACGTTTCGGACAACAATCGACGAATTTCGTTGTCCCTATTCACGTTAAGCCTGTGGCACGTATCCTTAATCACAGTCCTCTTGTCCGCCGCACTGGCGCCGTGCGAGTCCGATCCCGCGCCGGTTGTTCATTGGCGCCGACGGAGAATCTTGAGCATGTGGACGTGCCCTTATTGATCGCGCCGAACATGAAATCGACCTGGCCACATACGTCATAACCGACTGGCTGATCATGCAAGGACTCACAGGCGCCGCCGGTCACGGCGTTCAAATCCATACATATCTTGACGGCACTCAACTTGCCGGGCGCGAACTCACGAAAGTCTTCCACGACCTCGCCGAAACGCCCGGCGTCGAGCTTCTGTCGGCTGGCTCGAAGCAGTAGGACCTATGCGTTTAGCAGGGGCTTGACCTTAGTCAGCCACACGTCCGCTCAACAGCCCAATCGGCGGATTAGTAAAGGCAACGCTCGGAGCCACTGAGATAACTGAGCTTGTGCTGGTCGCCTTCCAGAAGGCCCCCGGCGACCATTTTAGTGTCATGACTTGATGGCCGGCCTGGAAGAGTCTGGAATGAGACCATGGAACATTCTCCGTCGGCTAACGTTTCGCCCTCGCTTTATTACGCAAGCATACAAAGGCGTTTAACGGAGATGGCGCTCGAAAGGTTCGGGCGCCGCCCGCTAAAGAGAGCGTCGAAAAGGAGAATGCTATGAAACACTTTGGCATATTATTGGCCATCGCCGTTTTTGGCGTTGCGTTGGGGGCGAGCCGCCCCGCTTCAGCAGCGGAAGTGGGTTGCGTATATAACGGCGGCTTGCATACCTGCGTCTGGTATCCTGGCTACCCCTACGCGTATGAGCCCAACGGCTATGGACTTGGATTAGCGGGCCTCGTGACGGCACCTCTGGCAGTAGCCGCCGATGTGACCGCGCCTTTGGTAACCGGCCGAAGCGTGGCGGTCTCTGCCGTGGCGGGCCCCGGCGTGGCGGGGTCCGGAAATTATTGCGCGACGCCTGTGAAGACGTGCTTGCTCTATGAGTCGGGTTGGCTTGGGACTGGCTGTTCCTGCAGAGTCTACGGCGGCTACGCGCGGGGTTTTGTGGAATAGAGTCTAGCGAATCGATACTGAAGCTTCAACGAGTCTGCGGCCGAGATGACTCCCGGCCGCAGTTTTTATGCGGTTTTCTTGAAGGCATTTTCAGAAGCGGCGAGGCATGATTTGCGGCGCCTCGAAGTTTCAACTCTAGCGACGCTCTTTCGCTCGCCACAGCGGCACCCGTGCGGCTATCTCCCCTAAGTGATAAGCTCGCGCCATGTGCGGATGCTTTACCCAGAGCTACACTTGGCGCGAATGCGCCGAGCTTTATCGGCTTACCCAATCGGCGATGTTACAACCGTCAAAATATCTATGTCCCGGCACACTGCCCCCTTTTGGCAAGCAAGATAGCCACAACGGCGCTCTTGCGAAGGCGCGAGACCGGGTGCATTTTATGATGATAATTTGCCGCTGCCTGCGGGCAGCCTAAGCATGGCCGATCGAAAGTTGATCGCAAGACTTTTTCAGGGAGGCAAAAATGACAATCGCGCGTATTCTCGCCGCCAAGGGCAGAGACGTTGTCACGACTCGGCCGGATCTGACATTGGCCGAAGTTGCCGGGGTTTTGGTCGCGAAGAACATCGGCGCGGTAGTGGTCGCTGATGATCAAGGCAGTATGATTGGCATTTTATCCGAACGCGATATTGTTCGTGCGGTCGCTAAACGCGGCACCACCGTGTTCAACGAGGCTGTGTCAATGCACATGACCGCCGGGGTGATCACCACGAGTGAGGACGAGTGCGTTCATGTGGCCATGGAGAAAATGACCAATGGACGGTTTCGCCATCTCCCTGTCATCTGCCAGGAGAGGCTTGTCGGCCTGGTGTCGATCGGCGACGTGGTCAAGCACCGGCTTGCCGAGTGCGAATATGAACACAAGGCGATGCGAGAATATATCACGACCGCTTGAGTTACCCGGCTGATTGGCATTGAGGCGCGGCTCGAGGCTTGTTGCCACGCCTATCCCAATGTCCGACAGCATCCCGTTTCGACACTGAACTTCGCCCATATAATGCTGCTTTCGGCGGCGGGGTCAGGCATGGCGCGGCCGGCGGCGGGAGTTGTCACGTTGAGCCTCTTGCGCGTATTTCTAACCGCAGTCCTCTTGCTCGCCTCGCTCACGCTGTGCTCCGCAGATCCCGCGCCGGTCATTCACTACTCGCCCGCGTCCGAAACTAGGGTCGCGTCCGATAGTCACTCGGGGATCCCGTATTATTGTAGGCGGGAGCCGTCATTAGTTCGTCCTTTGTGCGATTGAGGACTAGCCAATCCTTGCCGTCGCGAGACGAGACTTTTAGCTCCTTGAATGGAATCACGACGTCTTTCTGGTTCGCGCCAAGGAAACCGCCGCTGACGCCTATGATCGCGGCCGTGACGTTGCCGGTGCTATCGATCACAAGATCCCTGACATTGCCAACTTTGTGTTCGGAAGGATCATAAACAGCCGCCTTATAGATATCGGAGGCGAGCCACTGGCCCGTCGAGAGCGTGGACTCTGCGAGACCAGAGCCGCTAGCGAAAGCGAGGACCGAGGCGGACACAGCGAGCGTTTTTAACATAAATGATTTCCTTTGCTCTTGCGGCACCCCCGTGATTCGCGAACGTTACGGTCTAATTATGGTTTCCTTCGGCAACGCCAAACCCGACAAGCGCGTGACGGACCCAGTGTCCTCTTCATCGAATCGCATTGCGCCGATTACGTGCCGGTCATTCGTTATGCGCCGGGCAAGACTTTCGAAGATGCCGACGTTGAACCTATCCGATCTTCGCGGCGAACCTTTCATCGTGCGGGCGCGCTGTGATCGTTATCACGATGTAAGTGATGCGCTGGATTCTCGCGGCATAACGCTAAACGTTATGTATAAGACCGATCAAGACGACAGGGCGCTGGCCCTGGTCGCTGCCGGCGTCGGCCTGGCGCTTTTCCCCGCCCACTTCGAGATGCCAACTGTAAAGAAAGTGGCGGTGTCAGATTTGGGCCTCTCTAGATCGATTGGTCTCCTTTGGTTGCGCGAACGAGAGAACGACCTTAAGGAATTCATAAAGTTTGCCGAAAGTCATTGCTGGGCAGTTCAAGAATCTCGTACGGTCGCCGTTGTGCACCGGCGCCGCAAACCTTTCCGCATCCGGCCTCAAGCGCCAGGACAATGAGTTGATCGTGATCGAGAGCGCCGAAGCGGCGGCGGCATTACACGAATCTTCCCGGTCTTGATCCGCCCTGTCGATTTGGTCTCGCTACCAGCGGAAATGACCTCGGAACACCAAGCAGTCGTTCTCGTTCGTGATCCTGACGGCTGAATACGTTTCCAAGAAGGTTTGAAACGCGCTGGTCTCGATGCGGAAAGTGTTCCATTTCCTTGAGGCCGGGCCCTTATCCCGGTCTTACGGTGCGGAACTTTATGAACGGTGGAGCATTGATGTTTTTTGGCCGGTTTCAGCATTGCCACAACGGCCAAGTTGAATCAATCCGAGAGTCTAATCCCCGGTTATCTGGGAAATGTCGACCTTAACATAATATCAGTTGCCCAACATTTCGGTTTATGGATTTTGCGATGGAGATGGTTCGTTTTGGTCGCGGCTTTGCGATCGTCCTCCTGGCTATCGGCCTTTTTCCCGACATCGCGCGGGCTGGATTTTTTGATTTTTTATTTCCACAGTTCCAGGCCCCGGCCGCAAGGCCGTTTGGGCCGCGTCCAGGCTACAGGATGTTTGGCGCGGGTCCTGGATTATACCGGCATAGTTTCCATAAGCATAGGTTCGCAGCACGCCGGAAGATGACCCTTGCTGATAAGACACACCATCTGGCGCATTGGAAGGTGAGTCTTGCCGATAAGCCAAACCATGTCGTGCATCCGTACACCACGATCGACATTATGCACGACGAGAGTTTGCGGCATGGCGATGCGGTCATGACCGGAGCTGGGATCCGGATTTTCGTGGGCGATAAAGGTAGTCACCACTATCGAGTGGATTTCAGGATGCTTTCCGAGATCAAGGGACTTTCCAAAAGTAAGCGCAATGCTCTCGCCGCCCTCGACGCTCCTGGGTCGAATCCGAGCGCCAACAAAGGCGAGTCTGGAATGGTCACCGGGCGTTCCGTAACCGATACCACCATTGTCACTGGGGAGACGATCACCGACGCCAGAGGTCGTTCCATCCGCTACGTCGGTCCTGACTTCCCATATCAAGCACCATAATTATGGTCTCGTTGATGTGGCTATCAACGCATGATGGGTCACGACGCATAAATTCGACGATGTGTCTGATAGACTCCTTTCACACCGTCTCGGTCACCTTGCTGAGGTGAGGCGGCCGGTCGGGATCGAAATCGAAGCGGCGCGCCGTCGCTTCGATCAGCCGATAGGCGGGCGCCAGCAAGGTAATGGCGTCGGTCACCGGATGGTCGTCGCCGATCCACGGCAAACTCGTAGCCGGGCCGCCGCACAAATGAACCCGCTGGCCGGTTTTACGCAACGTCGCGACGAGCGTATCGATCATGCCTGCGGTCTGGTCTGCGAGACGTAACGTAAGCACAGGCGTGTCATGGCTAATCGCCGCGCGCGGTCCATGCATCAGCTCGGCCGCGCTGAAGGAGAGCGCAGGAAGGCGCAGGGTCTCTGCCATTTTCAAAGCAATTTCGCGTGCCGGCGCCAGACCGAAGCCTCGGGCGGTGACAAAGACCGCGCGGGCGCTTGCGAGATCATCGGCACATCCGCTCCAGTCGAGCGCCAGCGCTCTTGAGAGTCGCTCTGGCAAACGCGCGACGGCGTTTGCCAGATTTTCGTCTTCGTCTAGTTCGGCAATGAGCTGGGCTGCGGCAGCCATGGAAGCAATGACGCTTTTGGTGGCGGCGATGGAGACTTCTGGTCCTGCCCCGATAGGCAAAATGAATTCGGCGGCGTGCGCGACAGGCGATTCGGCATCGTTGATGAGAGCTACAGTCAGCGCCCCGGAGGAACGCGCATCGGCGGTTGCGGCGATGAGGTCGGGGCTACGGCCCGATTGCGAGACGACTATAAACAGCGCGCCGCGCAGTGCCAAGGTTCTCTTGAAGCTGGTAATGATCGATGGCGCCGTTGCGGAGACTGGAATGCCAAGACGGGTCTCAATGAGATAGCGTAGAAACACGCCGACGTGACCTGAGCTGCCGCGCCCGCAGACCACGGCAATCGTAGGTTTTCGCCGTTCGATCGCAACAACGATCGGGTGCCACACGCTTCGGTCGGCGAGGAGGCGTGCCACGACATCGGGAGCCTCTGCGGTTTCGCGAGCCATGGCGCTGGTCGCGTTCGGAGGGATGCCCCGGCTTTGGAAAGGCACTTCCTCACTCCCTCGTGGGGAGGGACGCTCACCGTCATTGTGTGGCATAACCAACGGGCTCCCTTAGTATGGCTGCAACGATCACGCCTTCGCGCAAGAGCGCGTCGATCGTCTTGCGCACTGTCACGCGGTAAGCTGTGTCGTGAGGCTCAGCTCGCGCTCGGCCGGCAGTCCGCCGGCAGCGCGGTTCCGCTTTTCAGCGATGCCCGTGCGGATAATTGCCGCGACCTGGAGGTAGAGGGGTATCGGCTGCGTTTCGTCTAGGCTGATGCTGCCGATACCGAGCGTCACGAGACGCCCTCATCCGCCATGTCGGCCAAGGCCTGGCGCAAACTGCCCCGATTCTTGGCGAGCACCGCCGCTGCCGCCTCCGCAGAAAGACCGAGGACAATCAGCGCAGCCATCTTGATGTCGCCGCCAGCAAGAGCGAGCGCCTTTGCCGCAGCGGTGGAATCGCAGCCTGCGATGCGGACAACCATCCGCTCGGCGCGGCGCCGTAGCTTGGCATTGGTCGTGTGCATGTCGACCATCATGCCGCGATAGACACGGCCAAGGCGTATCATGATTCCGGTTGATAGGAGATTGAGCACGACCTTCTGAGCTGTACCTGCCTTCATGCGTGTCGACCCGGCGATCAACTCACTCCCGGTGGCGATGAGGATCGGATGCCGCGCCGCGGCGAGCAGCGGAGTGCCAGGATTATTAGCAATGCCAATCGTTACTGCGCCACACTTGCTGGCGCGCTCGGTTGCGGCGACGGTGAAGGAGGTTGTTCCGCTCGCGGCAACGCCGATGACCACGTCGCTTGGTCCTATGTGGTTGCAGTCAATGAGGCGAATACCATCCGCAGTATCATCCTCCGCGCCCTCGGCGCTGCAGATCAATGCCGCGTCTCCCCCAGCCATTCCGAACACTAGCCGCTCGCGGGGCCAGCCAAAGGTCGGCGTCAACTCCGCGCCATCCTGTATTGCAATCCGCCCGGAGGTACCTGCGCCAACATAGACGAGACGCCCCCTATCGCCAAGCGCTACCACAGCCGCCTCCACCGCTGCCGCGATTGCCCCGATCGCAGGACGCACGGAAGCGACCGCAGCTATGTGCCCTTCCCACATGGCTTCGACCACCTCGGCGGGGCTCCATGCATCCAGATCGATGAAGCGGGAACTCAAGTGCTCTGTCGCCATTGCACCTCTCTAGGTGACATATATTACCAATCTAATGCCGTTGATGCAGCTTGCAATACCATCTGAGTAGGACTCAGGACAAACCCTTGGTCCATCCTCCAAAGCACTGCAATGCGGCCAACGGGGACCGCAATCAGGACCGGTCGTCTTGGCGGGCCAAAATAATTGCACCTGAAATCGCATCGCCTTCTGGCGGGCTCAAACAACGGCGTACATCGGGCGTAAGCCAGGCCTCAATGGCACACGCTAAACCACCGATCAGTGCGACACGGGGTGCACCTCTTTCGATGAGCGCCCACACCAGACCATCGATCTGTTCCGCGCCGGCTCGCGCGATTCGTCGTCCCACTGGATCGCCTTGATCCGCATGGCGCATCACAAGAGGTGCAAAGTTTGCGTAATCGGTCGCGGTGGCGCGGTCCATCCAGGCGACCACCTCGAAAGGGTCGTCGTGAAAATGCCCGAGAATCTCGGCTGTCAATTGGCTCGCTTCGGCGCGGCCATCGAGCGCGCGCATGGCCAGTTTTATCGCACGCAATCCAAGATCAGCGCCACTCCCTTCGTCCGAAATGGGGAAGCCATAGCCGCCGACCGACAAATCATTGCCCTTCACGCGCACGATCCCGATGCTCCCGGTCCCGACAATAACAATGCCGCCGTCCTTGCCACCGTGGGCGCCGAGACAGGCGATCAGGCTATCACTAATGAAGCGTAGCGAGGCAAAGGGATGCACGAGTCCCACAAACTGCTCTTGAATACCCTTGCGGCGAATCCCAGCGATACCGACCGCGGCATGGATGCGCGACACGTCCGGCGGCCCAAGCCCGGCCTCAGCGATCGCCATGGCGTAGGCCGCGCGGATCGACTCCCAGGCTTGGGAGATGCCGAGGCGGGTCGTCGCTGGGCCCGCTTCGCCGAGGCCGAGCACCGCGCCGGAACTGTCCTCGATACGGGCGCGGCAGCCGGTGCCGCCACCGTCCACACCGAGGAACAGAGCTGGTGCGCCGTTCATCGACCAACTCCTCACTCGGGCGAAGTCAACATAAGATCGCACCGGTTTGCGGTGCAGCTCCTCACAGCCGCGATCAAGGTGATACAACGGATTGACAATGTTCTTGCCTTCGGCCACGAGGCGCACAAGTACGAGGCAGACGGATGTACCAGATCGGCCGCCATTACTGGTGCGCTGCAAACCAATGCCGGACGGACGCGAGATGTTCCATCGCCGCCAGCGAATCAAGTGGTATTATACTGGTCTATCGAAGATGATCGTGAACAATAATGGCAAGCGCTCTTTTTTGCGGCAGTAAAGAAGCAGGCGACGTGGCAGCTCATTCCCACCGCAAGACACCTGGACCTCTGCAAAGCCTCGTGGCCGATCGCATCTTCGATGGTGAGCGCATATTGACCGGTTGCAACGTGCTGATCCACGGCGAGCGGATCGTCGACATGGTATCGCGAGGCGCGATTCCAGCGGACAGCGCCATTATTGATCTCGGCGCCGGCTCAGTGCTCGCTCCCGGTTTCATTGATGTTCAGGTCAATGGGGGTGGCGGCGTGTTACTGAACGACGAGCCGACCCTCGCCGGTATCAACACTATCGTCGCGGCGCATCGGCGCTTCGGCACTACAGGGCTCCTACCGACGCTGATCACGGACCGGCGCGAGGTCACGGAACGTCTGGCCGGCATCGCTGAATCCGCGCTGGAAATCCCGGGCGTCCTCGGATTTCATCTCGAGGGACCATTTATCAACCCAACACGGAAAGGTGTCCATCCGGGCGAGCGAGTCAGATCGCCCGCGACAGAGGACACGGCGCTGCTGCGCCGGTTCGGCAGCTTCGGCCATTCGATTGCCACTCTCGCGCCCGAATGCGTGCCTAGGGGTTTCATCGCCGATCTAAGCCGCTGCGGCTTGCGGATCTGCGCCGGTCATACGGATGCGGACGAGCCGATGATGAGGCGCGCATGCGATGAGGGCTTGCGCGGGGTCACGCATCTCTTCAATGCCATGTCGCAGATGCAAGCGCGGGCGCCGGGAGTGGTCGGAGCGGCTCTTGATGAGCCGCGGCTCACCGCTGGACTGATCTGCGATGGCTACCATGTCGATCCAGCCATGCTGCGTATTGCCTTCCGCGCTGCCGGACGCGATCGCTTGATGTTGGTTACCGATGCCATGCCAACGGTTGGAGCGGATCGATCACACTTTGATTTGTTCGGCCGCGCCATCACGCTCGAACGCACAAGACTTACTGCTGAAGATGGTACGCTGGCCGGCGCGCATCTTGATATGATGGGCGCGGTGCGTGGTGCCATGTCGTTGATGCGTGTGAGCCTGGAGGATGCACTGGTCATGGCCTCGCGCACGCCGGCCAGGTTCCTCGGCCTCGACGGCATGCTCGGTGCGATTCGCAAAGATTATCGTGCCGATCTTGTCGCCTTCGACGCTGGTTTCATCGTCACTGACACCTGGGTCGCCGGTGTGCGGGCACGCCATGGATGAACAGCGGCTGTCGCAATTTGGAGAAGGCGCCAATATCAAACGCTGCTTTGGTTGTGCCGAAGGCAAGCCCGCCGACGAAATTTCCTTCACGCGCCGCTGCTCAACAGACTCAAAGCTTATTTTGTAAAACTACCAGCCTTAGCTTTTTCTCCGCGCAGGCTGTCCATCCCCCCGAAACTATGGAGGTTTGGCACAATGGAGGTGGGTCAAGGGCCGCCGAATTGGATTGGCTTATTA
>Ga0224556_1000427_pt1 | contig 11198 bp, 9 predicted proteins | sample 714S315metaG_FD_183007 | JGI IMG/M metagenome (GOLD analysis project Ga0224556, IMG submission 183007) | Peat soil microbial communities from Stordalen Mire, Sweden - 717 S3 1-5 | ecosystem: Environmental > Terrestrial > Soil > Wetlands > Peat | place: Sweden: Norrbotten County, Stordalen Mire...
TTACAAGTTCGTGACAACCCGCCAGCGCCAGTCCGCCTATCGTTACTTATGAAGGCCGCCAGAATCCTAGGCCTTCCTCTCTCTCCCGCTAAACTGGGAAGGGCACGGCTTCAAGCCGTGCCCTCATTTTTTGCGCGCCAGAATTCTTTGAGCAAACCGCGAGCCGATCCCCGACCTACCCGGCAGACACCGGCGCCGCTTCTTCCACATTCGCTTCGCGCAGAAACTTCGCCGCCTCTTCCGGCGGAGTCGGATTGATATAAAAACCCGTGCCCCATTCGAATCCCGCCGTCTTGGTCAACTTCGGCATGAATTCAATGTGCCAGTGATAATGGTCGTTCGTCGGGTCCTGCGCCGGCGAAGTGTGGATCACCAGGTTATACGGCGGATTGTCGAGCACCCGGTCGGCACGGCCCAGCAAGTCTTTCAACGATCGTGCCAGATCCTCAAACATGCGCGACGAAGAGTTCTCGAACGCCGACTCATGCTGCTTAGGTAAAATCCAGGTTTCGAACGGAAAGCGCGGCGCGTAGGGCGCCAGCGTAAGAAAGTTCTCGTTCTCCGCCACCACGCGCGTGCCGCTATCCATCTCCTGCCGGAGAATGTCGCAGAAAACGCAGCGCTCCTTGTAAAGGAAGTACTGCTTCGCTCCTTCAAGCTCCTGCACCACGTTGATGGGAAGAATGGGCAGCGCAATCAGCTGCGAGTGCGAGTGCTCCAGCGACGCCCCGGCCGCTTCCCCGTGATTTTTAAAGATCAGGATGTATTTGAATCGCCGGTCCTTCTTTAAATCGAGGATGCGATCGCGAAAGGTCCAGAGTACGTCCTCGATTCGCTTCGGAGGCAAACTCGCGAGGCTGGCCGAGTGATCCGGCGTCTCAATGATCACCTCATGCGCGCCAATTCCGTTCATGCGATCGAACATGCCCTCGGCCTGGCGGTTCAGCGTGCCTTCAATGCCCAGGGCGGGAAACTTGTTCGCCACCACTCGCACAGTCCATCCCGGAGTGTCCCGCTGCGGCGCCGGGCCGCCGTTCTGGCTCGGACGGTAGGCCTGAATCTCAGGGGGCGTCTTGCTCTCGTTGCCATAACAGAAGGGACAGAATCCCCCCTTGATCTTCATGTTCTCGCGTACAAAATCGGTGGGGCGCTTCGCCCGGTCCGTCGAAATAATCACCCAACGGCCAACAATCGGATCTTTTCTCAGCTCAGGCAATTACAGAGTCCTTTCAGCGGGGTTGCACAAACGCATCATTCTACGCCGGCAGTCTTTACGATGCCAGGGAAGCGTTGCGAAACACTTCAATCTGTGGGCGGGAACCCGGCTGCGCATAGTATACGCTGACAATATCGAATCTCCATTGGCACGTAGGTGGGATGCGCCTCAGGTACTCTCGTGCCACTTGGGCCAGTTCGCGCCGTTTGTGCCGGTCCACAGCCGCTTCAGCGGTCTTGACGTCGCGTGAGGTCCGCGTCTTAACCTCGATGAAACAAAGCACATCCCCGTCCCAGCCAATCAAGTCGATCTCCCCGCGACAGCGCGCCGAACGGAAGTTGCGCGCCACCATCGCATAACCCAGCTTCCGCAAATGGAAATACGCCGCTTCTTCCCCCTCCGCGCCAGTGCGCTGGTGCCTGGGCCGCGGATCCGGAGCCAGCACGCGCCGCGCAGCCCAATCCAGACCGGAGATAATCGCTTGAGTGAAAGCGGCGGGAAGCATGGTCCAGGCCCTACTGTAACGGGAAATCGCCCACCAAAGATGTGACTCTTCTCACAATTCGGTGCGATGAAGGTTCGACCATTCCCATTGCGGGAACAGAACTGCTTTTCACCACGGAGGCACGGAGTCACGGAGAAAATCTATTCCCTGATTTTTTCTTTCTCCGTGTCTCTGTGCCTCCGTGGTGAAGTTCTTCAGCGGTGGCTTACGCGCCTTGGCCAACCGCAGAAATACATTCTTCGAGCACATCCACGGCCACGTCGGCTTCTTCCTTGGTCACAACCAGCGCCGGACAGATCCGCACCGTGCTCGGCCCGCAACCCAGGAAAAGCACTCCATGCTCGAACGCCTTTTCGACGATGTAGTCCCGTTCTTTGGCGCCGTATTCCTTCGTGACTTTGTCTTTGACAATGTCAACGCCAATCATCAGGCCGCGCCCGCGCACATCCCCCACCAGCTTCAGCCTCTTCGGCCAGTCGGCCATGCGCTTCAGCATGTGCTCGCCCACGCGCGCCGAGTTTTCGAGCAAGCGTTCCTTCTCAATCACGTCGAGCGTAGCCAGCGCGGCCGCAATGCAAATCGGATTCCCCCCAAAGGTAGACGCATGCGAACCCGGCACCCAGTCCATGATCTCCGCGCGAGTCATCGTAATGCCCAGCGGCATCCCCGAAGCGATTCCCTTCGCGATGCAAACCATGTCGGGCTCAACCCCGGTATGCTCCACGGCAAACCACTTGCCGGTGCGACCAATGCCACTCTGCACTTCGTCGACCACCAGCATAATGCCGTGCCGGTCGCAGATGCGCCGCAGTTCCTGCATAAAGACCGTCGGTGCCACAACGTACCCGCCTTCGCCCTGCACCGGCTCGACGAAAATCGCCGCCACTTCCTCCGGAGCCAGAATCGTCTTGAACAACTTCTCTTCGATGAAGCGGGCGCAGCCGAGAGCAAAATCGTCCGCGCTCTGCGTGCTGCCGCTGCGGTAAATGTCAGGATAACGCACGTGCGTCACTCCCGGAACCAGCGGCGCAAACCGCCGCTTCTGCTGCGGCTTTGACGCCGTCAGCGACAATGCGCCCATCGTCCGCCCGTGAAACGCGCCGAAAAACGCAATCACATTCTGCCGCTTGGTGTGGTAGCGCGCCAGCTTCAGCGCACACTCAATCGCCTCCGCCCCGGAGTTGCCGTAGTAAAAGCGGTGGGGTCCGGGCATGGGCGCAATCTTCGACAGCCGCGCCGACAGGTCCACCATGCTCTCATAATAAAAATCGGTCCCCGACATGTGAATCAACTCGCCCGCCTGCTTCTGAATCGCGGCAACCACCTCAGGATGGCAATGTCCTGTAGAAGTCACGGCAATGCCAGCGGAAAAATCAAAAAACTCGTTGCCGTCTACATCGGTCACCACGATGCCGCGTCCGCTCTTGGCCACCAGCGGATACGACCGCGTATACGACGGCGAAATATACTTCTCATCACCCTCGAGCACGCGTCTGGCGTTTGGCCCGGGCAGGGCGGTTTTAATCTTCGGTCCGATAACGCCGGTGCCGATCGTAGCGGTCTTCGCGGTCATTGTCTGGGTAGTCATGAAATCCTCCAAAGCAAACTGTCAGTAGTCAGTTGCTGGCTGTAGATCAACGCAGCCTCAGAACGCACAACTCCGGTTCGGGCTATGCAAAGCCGAGGCGAATCAAAAGGAGGATGAAGGAATTAATCGCTACCGAAAAGACTAGGGCGCAACCGCGAAGGCAGATTCGCCCGGTAGCGCCGCGGACACACTAAGCAGTGCAGCCAGCACTCGGGCAGACGCGAATCGGCTAGATGCGAATTGGGCACAGGCGAATTGGATTTGTTGCGCAGCATCGCAAACCGTCGACATCACTGATTGATTATAGCTGGAAGACATGAGCGGCGTAACCCCCTTTGGTAACGAGAGCGTCCGGCTCCCAGCGGCGCACCCCGTGGAAGAGCGGCGCTTCAGCGCCGCGTAAGAGCGTGAGATGGACGGGCTTTAGCCCCCGTGGATGGTTTCGCTGGAGATACGGTCGAGTACGACAGCCCGCGTCCAATGAACCTCGAACGCGGGCCGAAGGGCCGCTCTTCTACAACGGCGCAAGCGGAGATGCAGATGCATGTTTTCGGTCTGCACAGCGTCGTGCTCGGATACCAGCGTTGGCCCGATCGCATCGAAGAAGGCGCCTGCTAGGAACTGCCCCGGATGCACTCCAGCTTCCTTTGACTTCCGTCCGCCTCCGCCCTACCATGGCATGACCCAACGGCGGCCACTTTGCTCGATCAGACCATCTCCCATTACCGAATCATCGAAAAGCTCGGTGGCGGCGGTATGGGCGTGGTCTACAAAGCCGAGGACACGCGCCTAGGCCGCTTCGTCGCCCTTAAATTCCTTCCCGAAGATCTTGCCCAAGACCGCCAGGCTCTCGAACGTTTTCGCCGCGAGGCCAAGGCCGCATCCGCCCTGAACCATCCCAACATCTGCACCATCTACGACATCGGCGAGGAAGACAACCGCACCTTCCTGGTCATGGAGTTCCTCGACGGCGCCACGCTCAAGCACCTGATCGGCAACCGCGCCATGGAACTCGAAACCATTCTCTCCCTCGGCATCGAAATCGCCGACGCCCTCGACGCGGCGCACGCCGGCGACATCGTCCACCGCGACATCAAGCCCGCCAACATCTTCGTCACCAAACGTGGACACGCCAAGATCCTCGACTTCGGCCTGGCCAAAGTGAAATCGAGTCCCGCCGCTTCAGGATCAGTTCCTGACGTGACCGCCCCCACGGCGGTCGTCGTCGAAGAACACCTCACCAGCCCCGGCTCGACGCTCGGCACCGTCGCCTACATGTCGCCCGAACAGGCCAAAGGCAAGGAACTCGATCCCCGCACCGACCTGTTCTCCTTCGGTGTCGTGCTTTATGAAATGTCCACCGGCACGCTCCCGTTCCGCGGCGAAACTTCAGCGCTGATTTTCCAGTCGATTCTCGACCGCGCCCCGGTTTCGCCGATCCGCCTGAATCCCGACCTGCCCGCAAAGCTCGAAGACATCATCAACAAGGCGCTCGAGAAAGATCGCAACCTGCGCTACCAGAGCGCCGCCGATATTCGCGCCGACCTGCAACGCCTGAAGCGCGACACCGACAGCGGCCGCGCCGTGGCGCAGAGTTCAGGCTCCGTGCCGGTTGCGGCCGAGCCCAGTCCGTCAGCCGTGAATGCCGCACCCCCGTCCGCCTCCGCGCACTCCGCGGCAGCATCATCTGCGGCTGCGCCTTCCGCATCCGCACCAGCGGCTTCCTCTTCCTCCACAGTTGCGTCCGCAGCGGTAAGCGCGGCGCCCGCGTCCAGAAAGCTATGGAAGTTTCTCATTCCCGTGGCCGCTGCTGTGCTCGCGTTATTCCTGGCGTGGCACATTTTCTTCGGCTCCGGAAAATCCGCCAAGCTCACCGAGAAAGACAGCGTCCTGCTGGCCGATTTCATCAACACCACCGGCGACGCCGTTTTCGACGGCACCCTGAAACAGGCCTTGGCCGTGCAGTTAGAGCAGTCGCCCTACCTGAACATTTTTCCCGAATCCAGAATCCAGCAAGCCCTGAAGTTCATGGGACGCCCCGCCGACGAGCGCGTCACCAAAGACGTCGCCCGCGAAATCTGTCAGCGCGAAGGCGTCAAGGCCATGCTGACCGGCTCCATCTCCAGTCTCGGCAGCCACTACGTAATCACCCTCGAAGCCGTGAACGCGCAGACCGGAGACTCCCTCGACCGCGAACAAGTCGAAGCCGAGAGCAAAGAACAAGTCCTGAAGTCGCTCGACAAAGCCGCATCGAACCTTCGCGAAAAGCTGGGCGAGTCCATCGGCTCAGTCCAGAAGTTCACCACTCCGCTGGAAGCGGCCACCACTTCGTCCCTCGAAGCCCTAAAAGAATTCAGCCTGGGCGAGGACGCACACTCAAAGTTCGACGACGAAGCCGCTATTCCTCACCTGAAACGCGCCGTCGAACTCGATCCCACTTTCGCCATGGCCTGGGCCGTGCTCGGCGTCACCCACAGCAATACCGGCAAAACCAAAGAAGCATTCGAGTATCTGCAAAAAGCCTTCGAGGTGAAAGACCGGGCCAGCGAGCGCGAGCAGTTTTATATCTCGTCGCACTACTACGGAACTTTCCGGCGAGATTTGGAGAAGCAGATCGAAACCCTGGAACAATGGCACCAAGCCTATCCCCGAGACACCGTTCCCCTGGCCAACCTGTCGCTGGCCGAGCAAGACCTCGGCCAGTTCGACAAATCGCTCACCCATGCCAGCGAGTCGATGAGGCTGAATTCCAAAGACCCCTACACCTACCAAAACCTGGCCGCAGCCTACCAATACCTTGGCCGCTATGATGAGGCCAAGGCCGTCGCCGATCAAGCGATCGCCCAAAAAGTTGAACCGTGGTCCATTGGCATAACAATTTACGGGACGGCCTTCGTGCGCGGAGACCAAGCCGCCATGCAGCAGGAGGTCGCGCAAGTCTCGGGCAAGGTCGCCGAGCCGGTCATCGTTTTCATGGAAGCCCAAGGCGAATGCGCCCAGGGAAAGATAAAAGCAGCGCGGGCCAGCCACGTTCGCGCTGCCAACTCCGCTCAAGCACGCGGATACAAGGAGTGGGCCGCACTGAATCTGACGGGCGAGGCCAACTGCGACGCCCAAGCCGGATTCTTTCCCGAGGCGCGTGAGAAGATGAATGCGGCTCTCGCCCTTTCCGACGCCCCGGAATCACAAGCCGATGCCGCCCTCATCTTTGCCCGCATCGGAGACACCGCTCGATCCGAAAAGCTGCTCGCAGACCTGGGCAAGCAATCTCCCTACGACACTCTGCTCAACCAAGTGAAGCTCCCGACGGCGCGCGCCCTCCTCAGCCTGCAACGCAACCAGCCGGCTCAAGCCATCGCCGCGCTCGAATCCGCAAAGCCCTACGAATTGGGTGCCGACCGCCGACTCTTCGGCAGCTATTGGGCAATCTTCGTCCGCGGCGACGCCTATCTTCACTCCCACGACGGGGCCAATGCAGCGATTGAGTATCAGAAAATTCTCGACCATCGCGGCATCGATCCCACCAGCCCGTCTTTCTCTCTGTCCCGCCTCGGACTCGCCCGCGCCTACGCGCTGCAAGGCGACACCGCCAAAGCCAAGGCCGCCTATCAGGATTTCTTCGCCCTCTGGAAAGACGCCGATCCCGATATCCCAATCCTCAAAACCGCCAAAGCGGAATACGAAAAGCTGAGATAGTCGATAGCCCAAACCTCCCGCCATTCCTGCCATTTGCCCGATCAACGAGAGCAATCGCTGTTTCCGCGCGACGCTAAGATCAAAAGATTCAACGGTTCACCGGGTAACCAAATGAAGGTGACCGAGGTACGTTGCAGCCACGATCCGCTCAGTCTAATGTTCTGAAACCACATGAACCTAAAACCCTTGGAACCCCGCACGGAATCTCACGGCAAAGACCTAATGGCCACTGCAGGCATTCATCGCAGCCAGATCGCCAAGCGTCGGAGCAGTCGAATCGCCCTCAACGCTCCGATAGGGCTGTCCGGTGAAGACCTCCAAAAAGGCTCGTTTAACATATCCGCCAAAGCCACAAATCTTAATAAGCACGGTGCCGCGATCCAACTCAATCGTGAATTGAAGGTCGGCTCTACTGTGATCGTGCGAAATAAGAGTGGCACGCAGGTTTCAGCTCGGGTGGTCGCACAATTGTCCACTCTTCAGGGAGTTCCCTCCTACGCCATCGAGTTTGCCGAACCTGACGACGCCATAAGAACCTTTTGGGGAATCACGTTCCCATCCGTTGAGAGCAGAGGAACGCCCGCACAGGCTGCGGAGCAATCCGGAATCATGCGCCGCAGGCGCCCCGTCGCATCCCAACAACTCTGACCTGGCCTCGGCTCCATCATCTCCCTCAGATATTGCTTTAATTTACCGACAATATCCTCCTACTTATCGGCGCGTCAATGAGGACGAAGCGGATTTCGCCAGGAAAAACGGCGGCGACAAATTTCTCGCTCTACTAATACAGCGAAGAGCAGCGCCCATCACTGATCCGAGTCGAGAGAGTGTAATTGCAGAAATCTGAAGGCTGACACCAACTGTCGAAAAATCCCCGTCACACTCATTGCCTCCCCCTCCCCAACTTTAGAATCCAACTCGCGCTCGCCCTCGTCTGATATCTTTTAGTTTCCCCCTGTTCCTCACGCCCATGCATTCCGCTCAGCGCCCAAGCCGGTGGAGGGTAATTCTTGCCTTCGGACTCGTGTACCTGTTCTGGGGCTCGACTTATCTCGGCATCGACATTGCGGTGCAGACCATTCCTCCGGCGCTGATGTGCGCGGTGAGGTTTTCGATCGCCGGCGTGGTCATGCTGGTGGTGTGCGCCGCGACCGGGCGCCGAATTTTCTATTCTCCGAAGCAAATCGCGCTGGCCGCGGTCGTGGGTTTGCTCCTGCTCATGGGTGGCAACCTCACGCTCTCTTACGCCGAGCTTTCCGTGTCATCAGGCCTGGCTGCCTTGATCGTCGCCATCACCCCGCTGTGGTTTCTGGTGCTCGATTCCCTACTACTCGGCGACCACCATATTTCCCGCCGCGGCAAGGCCGGCCTGTTCCTGGGAATTCTCGGCCTGTTCATCCTGGTCTGGCCGGAGTTACGAACGGGCACGATGGGCCATCGCGAATTGTGGGCGTCGATCAGCCTGATCGCCGGTTCCTTCTCGTGGGCCCTGGGATCGGTACTGTCGAAACGCTGGCAGTCCGGCATGGACGTGTTCAGCTCCACTGCCTGGCAAGTGACTGCCGCAGGCGCGGGAAATCTCATCTTCGCGCTCATCGCCGGCGATCTCGCCCGCGTAGTCTGGACCGTTCGCGGCATCAGCGCGACCTTATACCTGGTAGTCTGCGGCTCCTGGATCGGCTATACCGCCTACATCTACCTGCTGGAGCACGTTCCCACCTCCAAGGTCTCAACCTACGCGTATGTAAATCCGGTCGTGGCAGTGTTTCTGGGCTGGCTGATTCTGCATGAGCGCGTCGACCGTTTTATCCTGGCCGGAAGCGCGATCGTGGTCCTGTCGGTAATCCTCGTCACCAGCGCGAAAGTAAAAGAAAAGACATTGGCGGAGGAACAGCCGGCGGTCGAAGCAGCAGGGGACTAGGTTTTCGTACAGAGCGTATGCGCTCGCCATCGCATATCAACTTGTCATCCCGAGCAAAGCGAGGGACCTCGGTTCTTGCCCGCGCCACCTCCGTCGTTACTGCCGGCAAACACCCAGATCCCTTCGCTTCGCTCGGGATGACAAATCCAGAGGACTTCCATATAGCACCCCGCATTACTTCGCCGCTTCTTCCTCCTCCTCCGCATCATTCACCAAATCCACCACATGCCCGCGGATCGCAAATGTCTCCCTGGCTCCGCCGGCTTCAAAGCTTACCCGCGCCGGGCTGCGTTGCCACGACGGCGCCGGGCAAGCTGAGTCTGGCGCGGCGTCTTCACCCACACCCGCGCCCGCCAGTTCCTTTTTCAGCACCGGCTTGTGGCGGCTGAGTTGCGCCACCATCGCGTAGGTCTTCTTCCCATCATCCGCCACTCCGCAATAAGCCACATAGTCGCGGTACCAGCTAGCGGAGGAAAAATAAGCATCGAACTCCGGAAGAACGACCGGAGAAACGCGCCCGGTTACGCGATCAACCAGCAGCCAGCCCCCGCGCTGCCACTGCCACCGCGGAGCCGAATCCTCGGGAAGACTGTCGTTCACCCGAAACACCCGCCGCACCACGAACAGCCGGTCAGTCACGTCATGCGGCGCACCGAGCGTGTACTCTTTCACACGCCCATCCACGACGAGCGTGCGAATCTTGATGGTGAGCGCCTTGTCGTTCATTCTGTCGTTCGCTTTGATGTTCATCTTGTCGGCGGTCTTGTCGCTCGTTTTTTCGTCCGTCGCAGCACCCGTAAACCACTGCACCGACGTCCACTTCCCGAACCCGATGACATGTACCTTCGCCGGTGCCCCGGCCGCAGCCGCCGGCAAAGCTGCACAAACCAGCAAGCCCAGAGACGTGATCCGCAAAAACATGCGTCGCCAAAACATGGTCGGCACAATCCACCTGCACCGAGAGTAGGCACCCATCAACCCTCAAAGCAAGGTTTCCCGTCACTTTCGAGAAAATACCAGGTGCCGAAGTGGGAATACCCGAACTCCACAAAACAATGCTACTGTTTCCCAACACTTGGCAGGCATCCGGCGAAAAGGAGAGAATGGCGGTAGAATCAAGAGGGCCAGAATAACGATTTTCATCATCAGCATCTCTCCCTCTCGTGGCCAGATGCATCGGACAACTGCCATGAGCCAAGCCGCTTCTTATTAAGATATGGGTGACCTCTTACCGAGACGTCGCGCGCCGCGAATCCTGGTCGTCGACGACCAGCCCAGCATCGCTGGCCTGATGAGCCAGTTGCTCACCATGCGCGGCTACGAGGTAATCACCGCCTCCAATGCCGAGCAAGGCGAGGCCGAAGTCCGCAAGCAACGGCCCGACCTGATCCTTTCCGACGTGATGATGCCCGGCAAGTCCGGCTACGAATTCTGCCGCAGCCTAAAAGAAAATCCGGCCACGCGCCTGATCCCTTTTGTCCTCATCACCGGACTCAGCGACAGCACCGACAAAGTACGCGGCATCGAAGCCGGCGCCGACGACTTCCTCAACAAACCAGTCCTAGCCGAGGAACTCATCGCCCGCGTGAAATCTCTCCTCCGCCTGAAAGAATTCACCGACGAACTGGAAACTGCTGACTCGGTCCTGTGCACGCTGGGCCTGATCGTCGAAGGCCGCGACCCCTACACCGAAGGCCACTGCGAGCGCCTTTCCGTGCGGGCCGCCGATCTCGGCCGTCACCTCGGCATGGACGAAGATTCCATCCTCGCCCTGAAGCGTGGCGGATATCTGCACGACCTTGGCAAGATCGCCGTCCCCGATGAAATTCTGAAAAAAGGCAGCGACCTCACTCCCGCGGAATGGATCGTCATGAAGCTCCATCCCATCACCGGCGAAAACATCTGCCGCCCGCTGCACTCCCTCCGCCTGGTGCTGCCCATCATCCGCCACCATCACGAACATTCCGACGGCTCGGGCTATCCCGACGGCCTGACTGCATCGGAGATCCCGGTGCTGCCGCGCGTTCTTCAGGTCGTCGATGTCTACGACGCCCTGCGCACCGCCCGCTCCTACAAACCCGCCCAAACCCACGAACAAGCCGCCCAAACCATGCGCGAAGAAGCCGCCCGCGGCCTCTGGGACGCAGAACTCGTAGCCGAATACTTCTCCATGCTGGAACAAAAACGCCAGGTAGCTTAAGACAGTTCTCAGTTCTCAGTTCTCAGTTCTCAGTTCTCAGTTCTCAGTTCTCAGTTCTCAGTCCTCGGTTCT
>Ga0224556_1000439_pt1 | contig 11124 bp, 6 predicted proteins | sample 714S315metaG_FD_183007 | JGI IMG/M metagenome (GOLD analysis project Ga0224556, IMG submission 183007) | Peat soil microbial communities from Stordalen Mire, Sweden - 717 S3 1-5 | ecosystem: Environmental > Terrestrial > Soil > Wetlands > Peat | place: Sweden: Norrbotten County, Stordalen Mire...
CGTCACGCTCGAAAACATTTTCTATCATCTTGAACAGGGCAAGGAAGTCGAGCCGGCCATTCTGGATGGCGCCCAGCAGATTGTCGTGCCGGCATTCGTCACTCTGCTCGTGCTCAGCATTGTCTTCGCGCCGATGTTCCTGCTCGGCGGCGTCGCCGGCTACCTCTTCCGCCCGTTTGCCGAAGCCGTCGTTTTCGCGCTTCTCGCTTCTTTCATTCTCTCGCGCACTCTGGTCCCGACGATGGCAAATCATTTGCTGCGCGGGCATGCCGTCCACGGCCACGGAGACCAGGACGCTTCCCGCCGCTCTCGCAATCCCCTGAAACGGTTCCAGGAGGGTTTCGACCACCAATTTGAGCATATTCGCGGCCGCTACCGATCGCTGCTCGCGCTTGCCCTCAGCCGGCCCAAAACCTTCATCGCCGGGTTCTTCGCTTGCGTGCTCCTGTCGTTCGGACTGGCGCCGTTCCTTGGCGAGAATTTCTTCCCAACGGTCGATTCCGGCCAGATTCTCATGCATGTCCGCGCCCCGACCGGCACCCGCATCGAGGAAACTGCCCGTCTGTGCGATCTTGTTGAGCAGTCCATCCGCCAGATCATCCCGGCCGGCGAGATGGACAATATCGTCGACAACATTGGGCTGCCGTACAGCGGCATCAACATGGCCTACAGCAATAGCGGCACGATCGGCCCCGCAGATGCCGATGTGCTGATATCCTTGAAGGAGGGCCATGCTCCGACGGCGGATTATGTCAAAGAGCTGCGCACCCTGTTGCCGCAAAAGTTCACGGGCGCCACCTTTGCGTTCTTGCCGCCGGACATCGTCTCGCAAGTCCTCAATTTCGGGCTGCCGGCGCCAATCGATGTGCAGGTGGTCGGCCCTGACGAAAAGGCAAGCTATGCCTATGCCACCGACTTGTTGAAGCGTGTTCGCATGGTGCCCGGCATCGCCGATCTGCGCATCCAGCAGGCGTTCGACTACCCGCAGCTCAATGTCGACGTCAACCGTTCCCTCGCCCGCATAGTCGGTCTCACGCAGCAAGACGTGGCCAATAGCCTACTTGTCACCCTGTCGGGCAGCGGCCAAGTAAAACCGAATTTCTGGCTCAACACAAAGAATGGAGTCTCCTATCCGATCGTGGTGCAGATTCCGCAATATTGGATGAGTTCCGTATCGGATCTCGTCAATCTGCCCATTACCTCGTCCGCCACAAAGACACCGCAATTGCTCGGCGGTCTCGCCGGGATCACGCCGGGGCCAAGTGCCGCCGTCGTATCGCATTACGATGTCCAGCCGGTCATCGACATCTACGGGGCCGTGCAGGGACGCGATCTCGGCGCGGTTGCACGGGACGTCGCCCGCGTCCTGAAAGAGGCCGCGACGAGCGCGCCGCGCGGCACCCATGTGGTGATACGGGGCCAGGTGCAGACAATGATCAACGCCTACGCCCAGCTCTATTTCGGGCTCGCGGGTGCAATTGTACTTGTCTATCTGGTCATCGTTGTCAATTTCCAATCCTGGCTCGATCCGTTCATCATCATCACGGCCCTGCCCGGGGCTCTCGCCGGCATCGTCTGGATGCTGTTCATAACGGGCACGACCCTTTCCATCCCGGCCTTGACTGGTGCTATCATGTGCATGGGGATCGCGACTGCGAATAGCGTCCTCCTGGTCAGCTTTGGGCGCGAGCGGCTGGAGCAGGGCTATGATTCGGTGGCCGCGGCCCTCGACGCTGGGTTCACGCGTTTCCGTCCCGTGCTGATGACGGCCGGGGCCATGATTTTGGGCATGATCCCGATGGCGCTCGCCATGGGAGAAGGCGGCGAGCAGAACGCCCCGCTCGGGCGCGCAGTCATTGGTGGACTTTTGCTCGCGACGGGCACAACGCTGTTCTTCGTTCCCGCCGTCTTCAGTGTATTGCATCACCGGGATAGCAACGAGCATCCGGGCGAGACTTCTTGAGCCTGGTCATCAGCAGCGCTCTGCGCTTGATCGAAGGGAATCATGCTGCAAGCTAAAAAGGATCTGCAGGAGACCACTTCGGAGCCGCGGCAGTTGGGCAGATCCCTACGCCGGATAGGGCTCGCCGCCCTAATTGTCGCGATCGCGATCGCCGCGACCGGCATCTTGGTGCGCAGGCACAACGAGGCAGCGGTCAAACATTGGACTGTTACGCAGGCTGTCCCGGTTGTCTCCTTCGTCATGCCGCGGCCCGACGGCGCGGCCTCGCGGTTGATTCTGCCGGGCGACATACAGGCGTGGTTCGAGGCGCCGATATATGCGCGGGTCAACGGCTATCTGAAGAAATGGTATTTCGATTACGGCGCCCGCGTTAAGGCCGGGCAGCTTCTTGCCGAGATCGACGCCCCGGACCTCGACGCATCCTTTGTCGCCGCCAAGGCTAAACTCGTGAGCGCCAACGCCCAAGTCAGCGTCAGGGAAGCCGAATTGCAGTTCGCCAAGACCACCTACGAGCGATGGCGGAATTCGCCGAAAGGCGTCGTTTCCGTTCAGGAAACAACATCCAAAAAGGGAGATTTTGACAGCGCCACCGCGCGGTTGAATGCCGCTCTCGCCGACGTTAATGCCGCCCAGGGTGAGGTGGAACGGCTGAAAGCGCTCGAAAGCTTTAAGAGCGTCGTCGCGCCTTTCGACGGCGTGGTAACCGAACGCAACACGGATATCGGCGCTCTGATCAATGCCGGAAGCGGCGTCGGGGGCGGGAGCGGTCCCGTGCTGTTCAAGGTCGCTGACGTCCATGAGATGCGCACCTTCGTGCAGGTGCCGCAGAGAATGTCCGCCGATATCCGTGAGGGGCTGAGCGCCGATCTTCATCTGCCGCAATTCCCAGACAAATCCTTCGAGGCAACCGTTGCCACCACCGCTCGTGCCATCAACCAGAGCGCGCGCACCTTGCTTGTCGAACTGCATGTCGGCAATCCGGACGGCGTGCTGCAGCCCGGTTCCTATACCGAGGTCCATTTCAAATTGCCGCCCGATCCCAACGTTTTGAGTGTCCCCACGAGCACGCTGATCTTCCGCAGTCACGGAATGGAAGTCGCCGTGATCGGTGCGGACAATAGGATCGAGCTAAAAAAGATCTCGATAGGCCGCGATCTCGGAAGTCGTGTCGAAGTTTTAAACGGTCTCGCGCCTTCTGATCGCGTCGTTATCAGCCCGCCGGACTCGCTAGCGGCCGGCGATCTCATACGCATCGCGGGCGAAGCCCCTTAAAGTGGAATACGAGCGGATGCCGGAGCTGATTCCGAGAAGAATTTCGCGACTGATGATGCCAAGACTGTCGAATGGGCCCAATGACAGGTTCCGTGCGAATTTTGGCGAATCAGGATTTCCGGCGTGAATAAACAGTTGAGCACACTGTGGCTCGCCGCTGGTCTGGCCGGGTGTGCCGTTGGGCCGGATTACCGCATGCCGGACATAGCTGTGCCGGACTCATTCCTCCCGCCGGTGGTTCAAATCGCGCAAAAAACAACCCGTAAACCAAGCGACAACCTCATCGAATGGTGGAAGTCCTTGCGCGATCCCGAACTCGATTCACTCGTCGACCGCGCCATCGAATCCAATCTTGATCTCGAAATTGCCCTAACCCGGCTTCAGGAGGCACGGACCCAGGAATTGGTCGTAATCGGCGAAGCACTTCCCGCGTCCGGGGCGACCGGAGGCGGCGGGATCGGCACGGGAACGAATCTGACGGTCAGTCGTACCTCGGAATTTCTCAGATCAGCAGAAAACGCAGCAAGTCTTCACAGGCTTGCGGTGGCCGGCGGCTTCGATGCCAGCTGGGAACTGGACATATTCGGCAAGTTCCAACGTGAACTCGAAGCCGTAACTTACGATTCCGAAGCTCTCGCCGACGCGCGCGACTGGGTATTGGTGACGGTCGCGGCGGATGTCGCGCGTGCCTATCTCGATATGCGGGCCCTTCAAGGGGAGCTTGCCGTTTTGCGTAAAAACATCGCCGTGGCCAAAGGCAGTTTCATTTTCGAGAAGACGCGTTTCAAGCAAGGGATCACCAATGAACTGGACGTTGCCTTGGCGGAGCGTCATTTGGCGACTTTGCTGGCAGCCGTCGCGCCCCTTGAGGCACAGATGGCCGCTAGCCGACACGTGATAGCGGTTCTGCTTGGTCAGTTTCCGGAAGATCTCACCAAGGAACTGGCGAGCCCCGGTAGGCTACCGGCTCTCCCGGCCCGTGTTCCACCTGGGTTGCCGGTTGATCTGTTACGCCGGCGGCCGGACATCCATGCCGCTGAACGTCAACTTGCCGCGGCCACGGCGCGCATCGGCGTGGCAACGGCCGACCTCTTTCCGACGGTGATTCTCAGCGGTGCGCTTGGCGCTCAAGGTGGACAACATTCATCATCGGCAATTCCAATAACATTGATCGGGGCGGCGGGCCCCTCGGTCTATTGGCCGGTGCTTGATTTCGGCACGCTCGACGCAATAGCCGACATCGCCGAACTGCGCGCACATGAAGGCTTGGTCAGTTACAAACAGGCTATATTAACCGCTGTCCAGCAAGTCGACGATGCGGTCGCCTCTTACGGAGCCGAACAGGACCGCCTGAAGAACCTCGATCGCGCACTTGCAGCCGCCCGCCTAGCAACCAAGCTTGCCACCGAGCGATACGATCGCGGCCTGACGGATTATCTGAATGTCCTCGACGCCGAGCGCCAGGAATTCGAACTTGAGGAAGAATATGTCGTATCTCAACAGAACGCCGCCAAGCAGCTCATCGCGCTTTACAAGGCACTTGGCGGCGGATGGGAGCTTCATCAGGCTATACCACCAATCCGGCAACCTCAGCCCGCCATCATCGCTGCTGCCAGACGTCTGCTGGCGCCGGACGGAGGCCACTAACTTCGGGGCACACGCACATGATGATTAGGCCGCTTGGCGGGGACATATCACGAAAGCGGCGCCCGGCTGATTATCCTCGACGCGAAGATCAAATCCATGAACATCGGCGATCGTCGCCGCCATGCTCAAGCCGAGGCCCGTGCCGGGGATGTGGTGGCATTTCTGGGAGCGATAGAATCTTTTGAAGATCTGCTCCCGCTCGAAGGGCGCAATACCCGGCCCATTGTCCGACACGCGAATGAGGAAACCGGCCAAGTTCGCTTTCACGGTGATACTCACGAGACCGCCACTTGGCGTGAATTTGATCGCATTGTCGACAAGGTTCGCGATTGCCTCGACCAAAAGGTCGAAATCGCCAAGTACGAAAACTGGCTCCCGCGCTTCGAACGTGAAGGTGATTTCCTTGGCTTCGGCCAGCGGCTCATAGAGTTCAAAGACATTCCGGCAAACTTCCGTTAAGTCCACGCGGGTGAAAGCGCTTCGCCGCCTCCCGAACTCAATCTCGGATATGCGAAGAAGGGCGGAGACGGTCGCGAGCGCCTGATCTAGGTCGGCAAGTGCCCGCTTGGCCGCGATGCGCAAGTCCTGATCGGATTGTCCCGCAAGACCGCGTTCAAGCTTGGCGTGCATGACTGCCAGCGGGGCGCGCAGATCATGCGCTATGTTGTCACCGACGCTTTTGAGTTGATTAAGAAGCCGGCCGATCTCGTCAAGCATGAGATTGACCGCGCTTGCCACAGAGTTGAGATCATCCATTTTGCCATGCGCCGGCAATCTTTCCTGAAGATCGCCCTGCATAATACGGATAATCGTTTCGTTGATCATCTTGAGCCGGCGGGCGCCGCGCAAACTGAATATTGTCCCGGTGGCGAGCGCTAGAAGGATCGCGGGCACAATGCCGATCATAAGCGCTTGGAGGACGACCTGCCTCAGCGCATCGACTTCATAAAGACTCCGGCCAAGCAGTACGATACCGCCATCCTGTCTCTGGCCTGCAACAAACACAACGGGTTCAGTTCCCGCATCGTCACCACGAAGCTTCCGCATCTCGACGGTGTGGGACTTGCCATCGATCGGCAGGCCCTCAGGTATCGCCACGACATTGCCGTATTGGAGTTTCCCGCTTTGGTCGAACAGCGCTGCATAATCGAGCCGGCGCAAATCAGAGGTGAACCGTAGCTCGATTTCGTGCTCAAGCCGGTCTTCAGGCTGAGTTACGGCCCTTGCGACTTCCCCCACCAATATAGCGTTCAGACGTTCGACGTCGAAGGTGGCGACCTGCCAATAGATGAATGCGAAAACAATCGCGGTCGAAACCGATACGGCGAGCGCAAAGAGGATAGCAAGACGGAAGGTCGCCGACCTGAAGAGCTCAATCGCCCACATGGAGCATAAAGCCGGAGCCGCGAACGGAGCGAATGAGGGGCGTGTCGCCGGCCATATCGACCTTATGCCGCAATTTGCCGATGTGGACGTCGACCAAGTTCGTCTGCGGCATATTGCGATAATGCCAAACGTCCTCCAAGAACATTGTACGGGTAATGACTTGGCCGGGACGGCGCATGAGATATTCCAAAAGCTTGAACTCGGTTGGCAGCAAATCGAGAATGCGCTTACCACGCATGGCGCTGCGTTCGATCAGATCTATCGTCAGTGGCCCCGCCTGCAGGACAGTGGTGCGTGAGTCGTTCGATCGGCGCAGGAGGGCTTCGATACGGGCCGCGAGTTCGCCCATGGCAAATGGCTTTATGAGGTAGTCGTCTCCGCCAGCTTTAAGCCCCCGGATCCGCTCATCGACGGAAGCAAGCGCGCTCACGACCAGAACCGGAATTCGTATGCCTTCCCTTCGCAAGGTCTCGATCATCGACAGGCTGTCTATCCCCTTGAGCATGCGATCGACGATCATAAGCGTGGCCGGATGGCTGCGGGCCGCGGCAAGCCCTTCCGCTTCGGTTTCGGCGACGCGCACGTGATAGCCAAGATTGGTCAGCTCTTTGGTGACTTCCGCCGCCATGTCCGGGTCGTCCTCGACGAGCAGGACCGGTGCGTTTTTTTGAAAAGCACTGGCCAACGGCGCCTCACCATGCCCACTGTCTTGCTGCGGTTTGGTCAGATGGTCCATGATCGGCATAGGTTCCCCTCGTCACGGCGATGATGGCAACAGCCTGAGTGAAGGAAAGGGTAAACACGGCCATTGCCCCTATGAAAATTGGGTATTTGCTTGTTGCCAGCCACCGAATTGCTCACTCGATACTTGAAAACTAACATTCTTTATAGAATTCATATAGAAGTCTAGAATTGCTGAGTCTTAGTTTTCCAAGGAAAGCTAAACCTCTATACAATGTTGGGATCTTTTGTGAATATTTATAAGCCTGTTTCATAAACTTTATTTCATAAATTTAGTTTCATAAGTCGATCGCCCCTCAACAACCACCGCATTGAGCATCATAAAAATACCGGTTTTAGCTTATCATTTACGACCGTGACAGGACCAAAAAGCGTGATAAAATTGGCACGCTCTTTTTGAAACAGCTGCGCTTGATTTTTTGGACAGAATTCATATAACCAAGTAAATACATATAGTTAACTCTACAGCCCCCTTCAAATTTAAAATTTTATTCAGAAAGGAACCGCGGCGCTGACGCTGAACTGTCATATACGGCGTCTAGCCATTCCCTTCATCGAAAGCCGATTTGAAGGGAAGCTAAGTCATGAAAGTCCGGGCTAAGAAGCGGGACAATAAGATAGCCGTCGCGGCGATGGCCTTGGGCGCTTTCGCCGCCTGCCAGCCTATCTCGGCACGGGCCGATGACACGTCCGTCGAGATTCGTTTGCTCAAGGAGCGGCTCAAGCAGCTCGAGGAGCGAGTCGCCGAGCAGGGCCGCAAGGAGAAGGCGACCCAGGAAAAACTCCGCCAACAAGCAGCGCAGCAGCCTGCGCCACCACCAGGACCAGCAGGACCAGCCCCCTATGTCTTTCCTGCAGGCATCGGCGTTCCGCCGCAGCCCTCGCCGGGTGGCCTCACCGCAACCGAGGCAGCGGTTCGCGGCACACCCACCCTCGGTCCTTCCACGTTCTGGTTTAAAGGAGTCACCATCACGCCCGGCGGCTTCCTGGCATTGGAAAGTGTAACTCGCAGCGCCTTCCTCGGCGCCGATATCGGATCACCCGGCTACTCGAATATCCCTTTTGGAAATGTTCCTTCCAGCCACTCGGGAGAATTCCGTTTCTCCGCTCGCCAGAGCCGCCTCTCGTTGCTGACGCAAGGCGACGTCGATCCGGTAACGCATCTCGCGGGTTATGTGGAGACGGACTTCCTCGGCGCCGCGCAAACCGCCAATTCCAACGAAAGCAATTCCTACAATCTACGTGTGCGCCATCTGTACCTGACCGCGGACAGCGACTATTGGGGCGCCCATCTCCTCGCCGGTCAGGAATGGTCCCTGGCGACCATGAACACCAAAGGTATCACGCCTCGGCAAGAGGATATTCCGTTGACGATCGATGCGCAGTACGTTCCAGGTTTCGTCTGGCAGCGCACGCCGCAGATCAGGCTCGTCAAGGACATCGCCGAGAACGCATGGGTCGCTATATCGGCGGAAAATCCCGCGACCACAATCGCCGGCACCGCGCCCACACTCTTCGACAGCGGATCCATCATAACTGGGGTGAACTCCGCCTTAGCGTCGAGCACCCCCGGCGCTTACGCTACGATTTTCCCCAACACCCCTGTCCTTGGCGGATCGTTGTTCGATAATGCCAATGCAATAACGCTCAATCAGATGCCCGACATCATCGGCAAGGTTGCATATGAGCCAACCTTGCTCGACCGCACTATCCATATGGAAGCCTTTGGCATCTTCCGCCAATTTACCGACAGAATCGTCTATCCGGTCGGCGTTGCGGGATTCCCATACGGCACGGGCCTTCAAAACCACAACAATACGTCCACTGGTGAAGGAGTCGGCGGCTCGATCCTTATCCCGGTTATTCCGAAAGTATTCGATATACAATTCTCCGGCTTGACCGGACGTGGCATCGGCCGCTACGGCTCTGGCCAGCTCCCGGACGTGACCTTCAACGCCGATGGCAGCCTCGCGCCAATAGGAGAAACCATGCTGCTTGCGGGCGGCGTCTGGCATATGTTCCCCGAGCTAGACATCTATGGATATGCAGGCCAGGAATCCCAAGGTTCGAAGTGGGGCTTCTCGACCCCCAGCACTGGGCATACTGCCTTCGGGTGGGGCAATCCATACTTCATCAACACAGGTTGCAATATCGAAGACCTCGGCGGCGCCGCCGGCGCTGGCGGCGGCGGCTTTGCCTGCACCGGCAACACATCATTGGTACGGCAGGCCACAGTGGGCTTCTGGGACAATATCTACAAAGGTCCCTTCGGCCGGTTGGCGGGTGGCCTGCAATATTCCTTCACTCAGAAATACGACTTTGGCGGAATCGGAGGGTCGCAGGAGCGGAACGAAAATACGTTCCTCACCAGTCTGCGCTACTATCCCTTCTAAGCGCACGATCTTCGTTGCGGTTGAGCAGGCTCGCTAGAGATGAAATGGTCCCCCAAAAGGGGACCATTTCACCGTTCACGGCATGAACGCACCAGGCGTGGCCGATACCCAGCTCTACATGATGCTTGGTTCAGCGGGTCGCTATTCCATCGGAGGCGGGCTGCCTTGTGCTAGCCCCTCATTTGCCTATGCCGCCCAGCAATGGCTCCCGGCGAATTCAATGAATTCCTTGAGGTCACCGACTTCACGCTCGTGCGACCAAAGGAGCCCGATCGCTCTCGATACGCCCAAATCCGAAACCGGGACCTGCTTGACTGACGAGACTTCGTAATGGGCGGGAACAAGAGCCACACCTATTCCAGCCGCCACGAGAGCTAGCGCCCTGTCATCCTGGTCGGTTTGATATACAATATGCGTTTTTATGCGGCGAATGGCCAGCAGGTCGGTTACGTCCTGATAAAAATCGCACCGCGTCCGTACGATCAAAGGTTCGCCTTCAAGATCGGCGAGCTGCACGCTTTCGCGGAGCGCGAAACGATGGTCTTTTGGAACAGCCAACATATAGGGCTCTTTAAAAAGAACCCGGCTCGCGAAATTCAGATCCTTGCCCTCGAATATTGTGAGCACCGTGTCGAGATCCTGTTCGGCGAGGAATTCGAGCAATTGCTCGCAGCTGCCATCGACCACTTCGATTGCCACATGGGTGTTGGCGCGGCGGAACGAGCTGAGCAGCTTGGAGACGCAGCTGCTGGAGAGCGACTGCAATACGCCTATTCTAAGAAGCTTCGGCGTGGCGATCGACTTGAGTTCGGCCTTCACCGCATTGCATGTGTGCAAAATCTCCTTGCCGGCTTCGAGCAACCGTACCCCTGCAGCGGTCGGCACCACTGGGGACCTCCGACGGTCAAGCAATTTGACGTCGAGTTCCGCTTCAAGCCTCGCAATGCTGGCCGAGATAGCTGGCTGGGATACCGCCGCGCGCTGCGCGCCTTTCGTGAACCCGCCTGCCTCGGCAACTGCAATGAAGTGCCTGATCTGAGTGAGCTCCATGCGCGGACAATATTTCTGTGTTGGGCATAGGATCAATATCCCTGAGCTTACCCGCGATCAATCTTTATTGAAGAAATGCACCTCTCTCCGAACCTTCATTTCACAACATTTCCCCCGCCGGAGTCGATCCAGCGGGGGAGGGAGAAGAGAAGTCACACTTTCGTTTTGTAGGAGGCATTCCGCCTCGACGTTGCTCCCCAGACATAATTTCCGACTTATCGGCGCCGGACTAGCGGAGCAGATTTTAGTTGAGCTTAATCCCAACAGCAAAGAACAACCGCTCCTTGGAACCATGAGTCCAAGGTCTTAACCTTGGCGGGGCCGAATGAGAACTCACGGCTCCGCCAGCGCTCAATCATTCCGCCGGCTCGATACCGAGCAGATCTTCATAGCCATGCGCAAGTTCTTGGACACGGCCAAGAATCTGCAGCGCAACGCCGAAGACCGCAAGCGAGAACCAGCCGAAGAACACGAACATCCAGTGCAGCGGAGCAACGAACAGTTCCTCCATGAACCAGAATGTGTGGCCCCATTCATTGAGCCCAACGTTCGGGAAGATCATGAACGGGCCGACGAACAGAAGAACGTAAGCAACCGACCAGCCCTTGCAGGCGAAGGTCGGAAGCCGGGTGCGGGCATACATGAAGCCGCCCACGCCGATGACGATATACA
>Ga0224556_1000440_pt1 | contig 11124 bp, 8 predicted proteins | sample 714S315metaG_FD_183007 | JGI IMG/M metagenome (GOLD analysis project Ga0224556, IMG submission 183007) | Peat soil microbial communities from Stordalen Mire, Sweden - 717 S3 1-5 | ecosystem: Environmental > Terrestrial > Soil > Wetlands > Peat | place: Sweden: Norrbotten County, Stordalen Mire...
GGAGGCCTGGCTGGGCGCGCGCGCCACATCGTGAAAAAAGATGGAGCCGCTGACCGAGGCGAAGCTGGGGCCGTCCGATGCGCTGACCTCGGCATCGCCTGCCAGATCGATCTCGCGATACCACGCACGGCTGCCGCCTTTGTCGTTGGGACCGGTCGAGGCCGGCATCTCTACGACGTAGTGGCCGGGCGCCAGGCCGGAAATCTCGACTACGCCCGGTGCGACCCAGGAGACAGGCGCATTGAAGACGGAATCCAGATAACCGTCGAAGACGCGCTGCGAAATGCGGGGAAAAACCATCCTGCCGAGCACCGCGTTTTCAGCGGATGCGGTATGGATTTGCAGGTGCAGCGACGGCATGGCGTGCAAGGTGATGTCGGCCGTTGACTTTTCGCCGGGAATCAATTGCAGCGGCGAGGCGCCGGCAGAATCCGATGTGCCGGGATAGAAGGTGAGCGGATAAGTAACGTCGAGCGCGGTCGCATCCTGTAAGGATTGAGCTTCGCCTCTCGAATTGCCTGACGCCCGATGCGGATTGCTGTTTTGCGCGTACCAGGGCCGCGCGGAGACCGACAGATAATATGTCCCTGGCGCGAGGTGTCCAATGCGGTAATGTCCCAAGTCGTCCGTCTGGGCCTGGTTCATGGGAAGGGTCTTTTGTTGTCCGTCCTCGGTACTCGCCTGGAAAAGGCGCACCATTGCGTTCTGGATAGGCTCGTTGCTGTCGTCGGTGACCTCGCCTTCGATGGAAGCGTCGGGTTGCAGGCGGAAGACCAGGTGATCAGTATCGAGGCTGGGGCCGGCGGCGATGGCGGTTGCGAAAGGATCGTGGTGCTCGAAGTATTGCAGCGAGAAGCCGTGCGCCTCGGCCATCAGAGAATACTTGCCGCGACTGAGCGCGACGAAGGCAAAGCGGCCGTCAGCTCCGGTGATGACCGACTTGGATATATCGCGGTCCGCGCCTTGGGTGATGGGAGCAATGGCAACCGATGCCGAAGGCACCGGCTGTCCGGTGAGCGAGTTCACCACCATGCCGGCGATGCGATAGCCCTGCGGAGCGGGTGCTGGCGATGCGGTTGGCTGCGATTGCGGAGCAGTCAACGCCGGCCGCGGTTGCGGTTGTTGCGGAGGTTGTTGCGTCGACTGCTGCGCGGAAAGGCCCGTCAGCAACAGCAGCGCACATGCAGTACGGGCCAGCATTGGGATCAATCTCCCTTCTCGACCTGGATCAGATCAAGCGAGACTTGTCCCCTCTGGTTTCCGGTCAGCGCGATGTGCGCGGCTTGCGATGCATACGACGCGAAGGCGTCGGGATTGCCGTATTCCATGCCATCAATGCTATCGAAGGCGAAGACCAGATACTCGCCGGGAGCCAGGCCGGAAACGCTGAAGTCATTGCCCACGCCTCGCACTACGCGTGGCGTCGCCTTCCCGGCGGGCTGGGCGACGACGACGACTGTCGCCGCAGGCTGGTTGGCATCGGAGCTCTTCACCATGCCGCTCAGGCTGGCGCTGTCGTCGCGCAGGACAATTTCCATGGGATAGCTCTGGCCGCTTGCGACGGCGACATCGTCATACAGCAGGTTGCTCGGTCCGTAAGTTGCAGACTGCACATACCACGGAAGCTGCGGCATCAGCTCGGCGGTATAAGTTCCGGGATCGACATTCTGCAACACCATGGCCGAGCCTCCGCGTTGTGTCGTAGAGAACGATTCGGAAGCGTTCGCATCCGCCGGCAGCAGCCGCACCGTAATCGGCAGCCTGTCCTGATTTCGCGCAGAGCTGTTTGCGGACGAGGAGTTACGCGATTCCATGCGGACGACGATGGGAATCGAGACGGCAGGCGCCAGCGCGAGCCGCAGGTCCGCGATATTCGCGGTGACATTCAGCGGCCGGTCGGCGCGTAACGGCTGACCTTCGGCTTGCGAGCTGGCCCGCAGAATGTACGCGCCCGCGGGAAGGCCGTCCAGCTTGAATGTCCCGGTCTCCATGTTGAAAGTGGTTGGCAAGGAGAGTTCGTCGCCGGACGAGGTGAGCAATTGAAGGCCGACGCCTTGATCAGCCAGATGCCCGGAGATGGCGCCGGAGACCTGGTAAACCGGCACCGCGCTAAGCGAGAAGTCCGCCTCGGTCTGCTGGCCTCCGCTCAGCTGGATGGGCAATGCCGAAGCCAGGTCAGCAGCGCCCGGATAGTACACATGGGCAAAACCGGACTTAGGTTTCTCGCTGGCCGCCAGAAGTTGTTCTGCAACCAGCGGTCCCGCGCTCACGAAGTATGTTCCCGCCATAAGGTTGGGGAAGCGGAAGTGACCGTCCTCGTCGGTCTCCGTCATGCCACGCGGCTCCCAGAGTTTGCGTCCGTCGCGCAAGCTTCTGGCAGTCAGCCGAATGGGCACATGCTCGATGGCTTGGCCGGACGCGTCGGTGACTCGGCCGTAGATTGCGCTTTGGGGAACGAGCTTGACCACTACAGCCGCGGTGTTGGAGCCGATGTGGACCCACCCAGCCGCTGAGCCCGGGGCATTGTGCTGAGCGGAGTAGCCGGGCTTTTGCGCCGTCAGCGTGACTTGTCCCGCCGGAAGCCCGTCGAACTGGAAGTGCCCTTCGCCATCGCTGAAGCCAGTGCGCTGTACCGGGCCATTCGTGCGCACCATGGCGCGGGCAATTGGCTCACCGGTGACAGAGTTCACGACCGTGCCGGTCAAAGTGAAAGTCTCACCGCTGGTTGAAGGAGATGAAATCTGCGCTGCCGACGCTTGCGAGAGCATCAGCCCAACGCTCCAGAGGGCCAGGAAGACGTGAGCCCGCAACGCGCGCGACGAAATTCGCCCTCGCGATAGCGCCGACCAAGCATGTTCAGGCTCGCAAGCGACGGTCCGTGGCCGAATCAACATAGAAGACCAATAGCGCCGGGGCAGTAACACTCGTTCAAACCCACGAGTCTCTATGTTAACTCGCAATGCGAACTTTTCCCGGGCCGACGGCGATCGGCCAGCCGAGGGGGAATACACTGCCGCCAACCGGAGCAGGTGCTGTTCAAGACTTGCGGCCCGGCAAGGCTGCCACCGCTTGTCGCTTCGCGGCCCGCGCCAAAAATGTTTCCTGGCTATTCAGAGCGTCCTTGTTGTCGTAGCCCGGCTCGCGAACGTATTTTCCTTCCGAGGTCATGAGCCGCGCTTTGGCGCGGTCCTTCAGATAGGTAGCCAGAATCTCGTCCCGAATAACGCGAATCAGTTCCTTGTCCTGCACCGGGAAGTCTACTTCCACCCGATGATTCAGGTTGCGCGGCATCAGGTCAGCGCTGCCCAGATACACTTCCTCCTGCTTGCCGTTGCTGAAGTAGAAGATGCGGCTGTGTTCCAGGAAGCGGCCAACAATGCTGGTCACGGTAATGTTGTCGCTCACACCCGCAATGCCCGGTATCAGACAGCAGATTCCGCGGACCAGCAGCTCAACTTTCACCCCTGCCTGGGATGCCTGGTACAGAAGCTGGATCATCTTCTTGTCCACCAGGGCATTCATCTTAAAGATCAAGTGACCGCCGCGACCGCTCTTCTGATGCTCAATTTCGCGTTCGATCAGGCGCACCAGGCCGCTGCGCAAGGTCACCGGGGCAACCAGCAGCTTGCGATAAGACGTCTTGGCCGAATAGCCGGTCAGGAAGTTGAACAAGTCGGTACAATCAGCCCCGATCTCCGGATCGCAGGTCATCATCCCTATATCGGTATAAAGCTGCGCGGTCACGCTGTTGTAGTTGCCGGTGGACAGGTGCGCGTAGCGGCGAATCATGTCGCCTTCCTGGCGGACGATCAGCAGCGCCTTGGAATGCACCTTCAACCCCATCAGCCCGTACACTACGTGAACGCCGTATTCTTCCAGCTTTCGCGCCCAACCAATGTTGCTCTCCTCGTCGAAGCGGGCTTTCAATTCCAGCAGCACCGCGACCTGCTTGCCGTTCTCCACCGCCTCCAGCAGCGCGTCCACAACCGGGGCATTGCGCCCCACACGGTACAGCGTGATCTTGATGGCCAGGACATTAGGATCGCGTGCCGCCTGTTGCAGAAGTCCGACTACAGGCTGAAAGGAATCGAAGGGATGCTGCAGCAGAATGTCGCCGCGCCGGATGCTGGCGAAAATGTCCTCGTCTTCGCCGTCCTTCATCAGCGCCGCCGGCAAAGCGGGAACGAATGTGGCGAACTTCAAGTCCGGGCGGTCGAGTTTGGTCAGAGCGCGAACCCGAACCAAGGACTGCGGCCCGCCGCTGACTTTGTAGATGTCCTCGCGTTCCAGCTCCAGGTTCTTGATCAGGATGTCGAGAATCGGGCTGGGCATGGCTTCATCCACTTCCACCCGCACCACGTCAGCGAAACGGCGCTGCCACACGCCTTCTTCAACCGATTCCAGCAGGTCTCCGGCTTCCAGGTCCTGGATCTCGTAATCCGCGTCACGCGTGATATGGAAGGGATGCGCTTCCAGGATCGTCATGCCGGGGAAGAGATCCCCGAGATTCGCGGTCACCAATTGTTCCAGCCAGACAAAGGTCTGCTCCTTCATCGCAGGCTTGGTACGGCTCCGCGTTTTTGCAGCGCCGCTTACCGGCACCAGTTGCGGCAGAGTGTCAGGAATCTTGACGCGCGCAAAGTGCTCTTCGCCTTCGCCGGCACGCAACATGACTGCCAGATTCAAGCTGAGGTTCGAGATGTGGGGAAAGGGCCGTCCGGGATCAAAAGCCAGCGGCGTCAGCGTGGGAAAAACTGTCTGCTGAAAATAGGAATTCACGGAAGAACGCTGCTCCTCCGTCAGGTCGGCATAGTTCTTGATGTGGATGCCGGCGTCGTCCAGGGCAGGCACAAGCTCTTTGGTCCAGCAGTCATGGGCATTGCGGAAAAGCCGTATGACGGCGGCGCGGATAGCGCGCAACTGTTCCGCCGGCGTCATGCCATCGGGACCGGTCTCGCTCACTCCTTTTTCAATCTGCCGCTTCAGGCCGGCCACCCGCACCATGAAGAACTCGTCAATGTTGGAGCCGACGAACGACAGGAACATCAAGCGCTCGAGTACCGGATTACGGCTGTCTTGCGCTTCTTCCAGCACCCGCCGCTGGAAGTCCACCAGACCCAGCTCGCGGTTGATGTAGAGTGTGGGATCGTCGAGCGATCGCGCCTTCTGCGCGCCGGCATGGTTAGGCGATTCGGAAGTTGCGTTTGCCCGGGCAGAGACGCGTCGACTCTTTGCAGGGGTGAGTTTGACCGATGTGCTCATAGGATGTTTGGCCACCGAGATAGGTGTTCATTGTAATGCGCCCGTCTGGGATTGAACATCCGGCGGGGTCGAGCCTGCCGGGAAATTCCCCGATTCTTCACCGGATATTCATAGTCATTGCACACGAACGAAACCCCGATTTAAGGGTCGCCTTGAAGGAGGGCGCCTCTAGGTGGTCCGCAAAGTCGCGCAAGGGACCTCCTTTCATTGCATCGCCCGGTATCCGGAGGAGCAAGATCATTGTGTTACTGTACGGGTGTTCTCCATACCGATCAGCCCGAGGAATTGCAATGACTCGAATTCTGGTTCCGCTGTTCACGCCACATCGGCTACGGCCTGTGCATAGATCTAATTTGCGTTTCAGTTTATTCCTGATGTTCCTGCTTGCTCTATGCAGCTCTCACGGCTGGTCCCAGTCGCTCGTGATCAAAGACGTTACCGTCATCGACGCCACCGGTCACGCGGCCCAGACAAATATGTCCGTGACCATTGAGGGCGGTCACATCGTTGGGGTGAGTCCGTCGAAGAAGGCCCATATTCCAAAGAACGCTACAATCGTCGATGGCACGGGCAAGTTCCTCATCCCCGGCTTGTGGGACATGCATGTCCACGGCGCGTCAGACACACGCGGCCCTTGGAGTCATCTTCTTTTTGTAGCGAACGGAGTGGTAGGCGTTCGTGACATGTCAGGTCCGCCCGACGCCCATGCGTGGCGCGCTACGCAGGCCTCCAATACAGATCCGTCGCCCACTATTTATCTGGGCAGTCCCATCGTCGATGGTCCAGACCCAACCTGGCCCGATTCAATTGTTGTCGCGGATGAAGCGCAGGGGCGCGAAGTAGTGGATCAGCAGCAACAGCGTGGCGCAGACTTCATCAAAGTCTATAGTGGGCTGCCGCGCAACGCTTACTTCGCGATCGCCGACGAGGCCAAGAAACGTGGCATACCATTCGAAGGGCATGTGCCGGATGCCGTGAGCGCCGCCGAAGCCTCCGGAGCGGGCCAGAAAAGCATCGAGCATCTTACGCTGGTGGCTGAGGGCTGTTCAAAAGAAGAGAAGACCACGGCCGCGGAACGGCAGCGCCTGGAAGCCTCGTTTCGGGCGCCGGACGCGAAAATGCCTCAGAAAATTGCCGCCGGCCAAAATATCATTCGACTCAATTTCCATGTAGTTGAAACCTTCGACGAGGCCACGGCCCAGTCTTTGTTTGCGCAGTTCGTAAAGAATGGTACCTGGCAAACCCCCACCCTCACCTTGCTGCAAGCACAGATCGACGATCCGCTGAATACGAATGACCCACGATTGAAATATCTGAGCAAAGAAGTGCGGGCCAAATGGGATGCCGGTTATTACAGCCACTTTCCTCCGCCGGCTCGAACCGCAATGATCCAGTTGGCCAAAGCTGAATTCGACGAATCCAAGAAGATTGTGGGTCTCATGTACCAGGCGGGTGTTCCCATCCTCGCCGGCACTGACACGATGAATCCGGGCTGTTTCCCCGGCTTTGGCATTCATGACGAGCTCGCGTTGCTGGTTGAAGCCGGTTTATCTCCCCTCGCTGCTCTCCAAGCCGCCACTCGCAATGCCGCCCAGTTCGTCGGCCAGCTTGACAGCCGTGGGACCATTGAGGTCGGCAAGACTGCCGATCTCGTTTTACTCGAGAAGGACCCACTCGCCGACATTCATAACACGCGCTCCATTCAAGCGGTCGTGCTCAACGGCAGGCTATTCCAGCGTGCCGAGCTCGACGCGATGCTGGCCAAAGCCCAGACGCTGGCAAGCCGCGATGATGTCGGTGCATCCGGAAAATGAACGGATTTGCCGACTTCTCTGAACGCAGGCTGAATTGAGTGAGCCGCGTTTGCGAGTCGCGGGGGATCTCGTCAGCGCCAGAGCGCCCGCTCGGGTTGCAAACCCGGAACGGCTAAACTAAGCTGTTTCAGAGCCTTTCCCTTCGCCGGGATGGCGGAACTGGCAGACGCAGCGGACTCAAAATCCGCCGAGGGCAACCTCATGGGGGTTCGACCCCCCCTCCCGGCACCAAGCCTGGCCTCCTGAATAATCGCCAGCGTACAGCACGCGGACCAATCGATCGCCGTGCTCAACCGCAACAGATCATGTTCGACCGGCAGCTAGCGGCCGAGCTTGCATTTTCCATCCCCTCTGCTTCATCTTGAATACATGCCCCAGCACGAGCGAGTTCAAGGTCATGAAGTAAAGAAAGAGCAGATCACCAACAACTGCTTCGGTTGCGGACCCGGCAACGAAGCCGGACTGCGGTTGGAGTTTGTCCTCGACAAGCAGCGCCAGCGCTTTGTTTGCCACTTCAACCTGGAGGACCGCTTCGTCGGCCCGCCCGGACATGCCCATGGCGGCATCATCGCCACCATCCTCGACGAGGCCATGGGGAAGGTCAATAAGTTGCGCGACGTGATCGCGTTAACCGGCCGGATGGAAGTCGACTACCTCAGGCCAGTCCCGTTGGCCACCCCCCTCATCGCCGAGGGCTGGGAGATAGAGGTCAGCGGCCGGGAACACATTCATCAGGCGGAGATTCGCAATGACCAAGGCGAAGTGCTTGCAAGCAGCAAGGGAAAGTTCATCGAGATCGATCCGCATCGCATGTTCGCGAAGTATCTGAAGAAGACGCACAGCGACGCCACGTAACGAAATGGAGCCGAAAGAGTGTCGCTACAAGCCCACGATTCTGCTTCGCCGCTCCATCAGCACGGTGTCGCGCCAAGTGGCCTTCAGGCAGGCAATCCGCTCGCGCGTTCCCACGGTGCGGAATCCTGCTCGCTGATGCAGTCGGATACTGGTTGTATTCTCGGCGAAGATGCCGGCCTGCAGTGTCCAGATGCCGTTGCGTTCGGACTCGGTAATCAGCGCCGTGAGCAAGGCCGCGCCGACGCCCCGGCCTCGAGCGCGTTCGCCAATGTAGATGCTGACCTCAGCGACCCCCCGGTAAACCTGCCGCGAGGAAACCCGGCTGAGCGCAGCCCAGCCCAGGACGCCGTCGCCGTTTGACGCAATTAGTCTGCAAGTTGGCAGGTGGCGCGCGTCCCATTCTACCCACTCAGGCACCGACTCTTCGAAGGTGGCCCTGCCGGTGGCGAGGCCTTCCCAGTAGATCTGGCACACCGCGTCCCAGTGTTTTTCCGTCATCGGCAGGATGTCAAAATCCACTGTCCCGAGTTCCATGACTCAAGAATATAGCTTCACACTACCAGGGCCGAATCCCCACCGATGCCGCGGGGTTACGTGCGGCTTCCCCGCAAGGTAAAATAAGGATTCGTTACCGCACGAAGTGAACGCGCTTGCTTGGCCAAACGTTAGGTATCAAATGTCCGCGGCCAGGTACTTCCACGCGCAAGCTCCGACCAGGAGAAGACAATGCTAGAGAACAACGGCAACAACAACAGTTTGCGCTTGAAGACCGGCCTAGCCGAGATGCTCAAGGGCGGCGTCATCATGGACGTGATGAGCGTCGACCAAGCCAACGTGGCTGAGAAGGCCGGCGCAGTCGCGGTCATGGCGCTGGAGCGTGTGCCCGCGATCATTCGCGCCGAGGGCGGCGTCTCGCGCATGGCCAGTCCTCGGCTGATCAAGCAGATCATGGCCTCGGTCTCGATTCCGGTGATGGCCAAGTGCCGCATCGGCCACTTTGCCGAGGCGCAGATCCTCCAGGAAATCGGCGTGGACTATATTGACGAGTCCGAAGTGCTGACCCCAGCCGACGAAGAGCATCATGTGGACAAGCAGGCCTTCACCACCCCGTTTGTCTGCGGAGCACGCAATCTGGGCGAGGCCCTGCGACGCATTGCCGAAGGCGCCGCCATGATCCGCACCAAAGGCGAAGCCGGGACGGGCGACGTTATCCACGCCGTGAAGCACATGCGGCAGATCGTCAAAGAGATGAAGCAGCTTACCGTAATGAGCGATCAGGAATTATTCGCCGCCGCCAAAGACCATCAGGCGCCTTACGAGCTGATACGCATGGTGGCCAAAGCAGGGAAGCTGCCGGTGCCGAATTTCTCCGCCGGGGGCATCGCCACTCCGGCAGACGCTTCATTGGTAATGCAGCTCGGTGCGGAGGCAGTTTTCGTGGGGTCGGGCATCTTCATGAAGGGCGGAGCAATCGCTCTCAATCTGCATGTGAAGGCCGAACGCGAAGAGGCCGAGTCGCGCGCGCGCGCCATCGTGATGGCGGCCACGCACTTCGGCGATCCCAAAGTGCTGGCCGAAGTCAGCGAGCAGATGACCGGGGCGATGAAAGGCCTGGCCATCGCGGCTATCGAGGAGAAGGATTTGCTTCAGACGCGGGGATGGTAGAGAGGCAGCTGTCAGCCGTCAGCTATCAGCTTTCAGTTGGGCGCGGCTTAAGGCCGCGCCTTTCTGTTGTCTCAGTGCATCTCTTGAATGTTCGCAAGCATTTAAAACGTGCAAAGTCCTGAGCTGAGGGCTGACGGCTGATAGCTGACAGCAAGCTATGATCATCGGCGTTCTCGCACTACAAGGCGACTTCGAGGCGCACCGCCGCCGGCTGGAACAGCTGGGAGCGGAAGTCGTGCTGGTGCGCAATCCCGATGACTTCGACAACCTCGACGGTCTGGTGATTCCGGGCGGTGAGTCGAGCGCTTTCCTCAAGCTGCTGGACGAGCAGACCTTTCAGAAGCTTAACGAATTCGTGCACGCGAAGCCGACGTTCGGCACGTGCGCGGGCGCCATCATGTTGGCTAGAGAGGTAGAAAATCCGGGCCAGCCAGGCTTGAATGCCATCGACATCAGCATTCGCCGCAACGCCTACGGCCGCCAGATCGACTCCACGATTGTCGAGGCAGCGAGCGCGCTCGGCAGCGAGCCGCTGGAGATGGTCTTCATCCGTTCGCCGCGTATTGAGAGCGTCGGTAAGAACGTTGAAATCCTTGCTAGGCGTGGCGACGATCCAGTGCTGGTGCGGCAGGGAAGGGTGATGGCTGCGACGTTTCATCCCGAGCTTTCCAGCGATAAGAGGGTGCATCAGGAGTTCCTGAAGCTGGTGGCGAACGGCGCTAAGTAAGAAATCTCCCGTTATTTCAAACTGTCCGCTCCGGCCTTGGAACACTGAGCGTCCTGTGCGCTGGTAGCGCCGGAGACGCCGATCGCGCCTACAATTTTGCCGTCCATCACCAGCGGAAAGCCGCCTTCCACTGGCACTGCGCCCTCGATCCCCAGAACGCGAAGTCCCTCGCCGCCGGCGGCCAGGGCATCCTGAAACGCCTTGGTCGGACGCTTGAATCGAGCGGCTGATCGCGCCTTATCAATGGAGACGTTGGCGCTGGCCAATTGCGTGTTGTCCATCTTCTCGTAATAGACGAGCGTGCCCGCCGGATCCACGATCGCGACCGCAACTTTCCAGTTATTCTTGGCCGCTTCCGCCAGCGCTGGTGCTGCTGCTTTCTTGGCGTCGTCGACGCTAATGGACAAGCCATAGGGATTCGGCATCTGTCCGCTCGCCGCCTGCAAAGCCGCGATTGCGAACCCTAAGACCGCGACACACCTCAACCTTGATGACATGACCTCTCCTTTTCTTCAAGCGTGATCATCAGCCAGATCGCAACTTGTAAGCTTCAACAGCACGCCATCTTGACGTCTGTGTCTTTCACTGGCCCGAAGGCCTCTGGCGGAATCGGCACGCCGTGCAGCGTCTTCCAGCAGCGCCGGGCGGACTCAATCAGCACTAGAACAACCCCGGTCACGAAGATCACCATCAGCGTGGTATCCAGATAACCCTGGAAGGCATGGCCGGGCTTCTGCGCCAGCGGCAAGTAGATGTTCTTGATGGAGATCACTCCTGCGGTGAGCGTGGTTACGCCGACGA
>Ga0224556_1000441_pt1 | contig 11122 bp, 6 predicted proteins | sample 714S315metaG_FD_183007 | JGI IMG/M metagenome (GOLD analysis project Ga0224556, IMG submission 183007) | Peat soil microbial communities from Stordalen Mire, Sweden - 717 S3 1-5 | ecosystem: Environmental > Terrestrial > Soil > Wetlands > Peat | place: Sweden: Norrbotten County, Stordalen Mire...
TCGGTATGGCGGCCAAGCCCGGGGAATGGCCAATCGAGCGTGCGCGCAAGCCAGGGCACACCCTCTTCTTCGCGGGCGAGCGAGGTGCAGCCCCATTGGTACGAGTTGTTGAGCAGCCAGACCCCCGGAAAGCCGAGCGTCGCCGCGATTTGCGCAATCTCCGGCACATAAGGCGAGCGGGACCGGGTGAGCCAGCGGCGCGCGGCTCCATCCAACGCCGGCAGGAACGGTGTTATCGCGCGCGGAAAGACTGTAAGGCAGTCATCGCGCAGGGCACGCGCGCGAGCACAGCTCAGCGCCGCGTGGCGGAGAGTCCCACCGTCACCGACATCAATGACCGGAATAGCTAGCATATCAGCACTCACAGACTGCACCTCGTTCGTCGCTATGTCATTATAACGCATTTGTGTCAGCGCATCACACTGGTTTGTTGCGGAAAATTTTATAGCTAAGACTTAGAGAGTTTCTCGATCATGTGGCATCACGCGATCGAATAGGAATCGCTCAAATTCAAAGAGTTGGAGCATGTTCTCATCGAAAACGTCGAGCATCTTTTTTGGGACATGCTCTAGTCTGCCAAGATGCCTATTGAGAGAGGGACACCGAAGGCATCAAGGTCATCGGTCATTCGTTTTACATATCAATTGCGCGGGCCGCTTGCAGCTAACGTGTCTAAAAACGAATGCCTTAGGGCGACCGTTGCTGAGCCAAATCAGCTTGAGAATCGCCACTTCCTGGCCAATGCTATCCCGGCTGCTTACGCATAGTTGAAGAGCGCCATGAATCCGAAATCCATGTGCAATTGCTGGTGGCAGTGGAAAAGAGTCGGTCCCGGATTGTCGGCCACAAAGTCACATTCGAGTTCCTGGAATCCGCCCAGCATCACCACGTCCTTGATCACGCCCGCCGCCGGCTTGCCGCCGATGCGCGTCAGCTCGAAGCTGTGCCGGTGCAGGTGCAGCGGATGGATGTCATCGCTCGCGTTGCGGACCTTCAGCCGGTAGCGGCGCCCCTCGTGCAGCGTGAACATCGGCTTCATTGTGTCCATCGAAAAGGCTTCGCCATTGATGGTCCATTGATTGAAGCCATCGCGCGCGGCGTTGCGCTTGACGATCGTCATCTCGATCGTCTCGTCGGGTGAGGCTGGCACAGCATTCGCCTTGCCGAACTGCGCATAATCCCAGTGGAACGGTTTCGGCGTGATCCATCGTGGCTTGCCCTTCTGGCCCGCATATTCAACGACGATGCCCATCCCGTGGCTGCGGTCGTCGTCGGCAAGATCGCCCAGCACCCATACGCCGAGGTGATTCATTTCGACGAGCGCCGAGATGCGCTCGGCGGTGCCAAGCCAGAGCACGGGCACGTCCATTGGCGCCGGGACCGGATTGCCGTCGAGCGCAACAACGCGGAAAAAATGGCCAGGCAGAGCGAGGCTGCGGATTTCGCCTGCACTGGCGTTCAATACGTGGAATAGCAAGCGCTCGCCGTGCTTCACCCGGATCGGATCGCCATGTCCGAGCATCTTTCCATTGATGCTAAATAGCTGGTAACCGACTTCGAAACCTTTGGTCTTTTCCTGCGCTTCTTCATCAGCGGCTTTTTCAATTTGCTGCAATTCCTTGATTGGACCGCCGGTGAGGAAGTCCATCGCCATGTCACCGCCGCGGCTAAAGGAGGGCGCGAACTCCTTCAACACCAGAAACACTTCGCGATCATAGGCGCCGGGGTTGTTCTTTGGCTCGATATACACTGGCCCGGCTTGGCCGGTGTAAGTGCCGCGGTTGAGGTCGCCCCCGGCCGCGACATGCGTATGGTAAAAACGGAAGCCGGAGGGTTTGGGCATGAAAGCGATCCGTCGCATGCCATGCGCCGGCACGAACGGCGAGCCTTCCTCGGCAGCGCCATCCACGTTGCTCGGGATCATCTGCCCGTGCCAGTGCACCAGCTCCGGCGTGTCGGTTGTCGTTGAAAACATCGACAACCACCCCCTGCCCTTCCCTGAAGCGCAGCAGCGGTCCCGGAAACTGGCCGTTATAGAGCGTGGTCGAGACGATATGCCCGGGTGCCAGTTCGACCAGCCCGGTTCCGATGCGCAGCGTGTAATCCGCCTTCTCGGCAGCAACCTCCCCGGCAGCCCGTACAAGGCGCGGCGCCGCGCCCATGAGGGGAACCAGTCCGGCATATTTGAGCAGAGAGCGGCGATCGATCGTCACGGCTTAATCCTTCCACAATATAAAGTCCCGCTGATGCAGGCGAACCGAATGTCCAGCGGCCATGCGCCAATGTGATATCCGGCCAAGTGTCATACAGAGCCGCTGAAAAACGGCAATTGCAGCTCGACAAACTCATCCTTCTCACATATTCGACTAATTCGACCGGAATTATGGTAAGATGGCGACCTCGGGCTTATGGATTCAGGACTCAAACCGGAATCAAGCTGGGGTCACTGTGAAATCAGCGGCGAGACCAGGGCAGCCGCTGCTGGCGTTATCGGTGAACGGATAAATGAAATGCGAAAGTCTTACCTCGCCTTTTTGCTCATTCTGGCAGCCGGATCCGGCGGCGCAGTGTGGTTTGGCGCACGCTCTTCACCCGTCCAGGGCTCGGAGCGCGCCGCCCCCGTGCCTGTTGGTGCGATCCCCGCGGCGCGGCGTGACGTTCCAATCTATCTTTATGGCCTCGGCAATGTGCAGGCCTACAACTCGGTGTTGGTGCGCGCTCAGGTCGACGGTCAGATTACAGAGGTGGCGTTCAAGGAAGGGCAGCAGCTGAAAGCTGGCGACATTCTCGTCAAGATTGATCCGCGCATCTATCAGGCCAGTCTCGATCAAGCGGTAGCCAAAAGGGCTCAGGATCAGGCACAACTCGAAAACGCTCGCCTCGATCTCAAGCGCTACACCTCGCTTATCGAAAAAAACTCGGTCGCGCGCCAGCAGTTTGATACGACGCAAGCGCAAGTGGCGCAGCTGGAGGCGACCGTCAAGGGCGACGAAGCTTTGATCGAATATGCGCGGGTAAACCTCGGCTATGCAACGATCAGATCGCCGTTCGACGGGCGGGTCGGGATTCGCAAGATCGACCTCGGCAATATCGTCCATGCGAACGACACCAACGGCATCGTCACGATTACCCAAACCCACCCAATCAGCATGCTTTTCACACTGCCGGAGGATACGCTTCAAGATATCGCCAAGATGATGGCCGCGGGGTCTTTGCCAGTGGCGGCGTTGAGCCGTGACGGCAAACAGCAGTTCGACATCGGCGAGCTCACCCTGATCGACAATGCGATCGACCAAACAACGGGGACCATCCAGCTCAAGGCAAAGCTTCCAAATGAAGACGGGCTGCTCTGGCCGGGACAATTCGTGATGGCGCGGCTGCATCTGTCGACGCTACATGACGTCCTGACCATTCCCGCCGCTGCCCTCCAGAACGGACCGGATGGCAGCTTTACTTTTCTTGTCAAAAGCGACGGCGCGGTCGAGATCCGCAAGCTCAAGCTCGGGCCGGTCAATGCTGAAACTGCCGTGGTCGAGGCTGGCCTCGAAGATGGCGATCTCGTCGTGACGAGCGGGCAATATCGCCTGCAGCCGGGCTCGAAGGTCGCGGTCGAGGCAAGCCCCCCCGAAACGCCTCTTATGGCTAGCAAGCGTGATTAATCGCCGATGAGCTTTTCGACGCCCTTCATCGAGCGGCCGATCGCCACGACACTGCTGATGATCGCGGTGACGCTGCTTGGCCTTGTCTGCGTTCCGCAATTGCCGATCGCGCCGCTGCCGCAGATCGATTTTCCGACGCTTTCGGTCTCGGCCACTTTGCCGGGCGCCGATCCCGTGACGGTCGCTTCCTCATTGACAAGCCCCCTGGAGCGGCAGTTCTCGCAAATCTCAGGCTTGACCGAGTTGACATCGACAAGCACACTCGGCGCCTCGTCGATCACTTTGCAGTTCGACCTCGACCGCAGTTTCGACGGCGCCGCCCAGGATGTGCAAGCGGCGATCAATGCGGCTGCCGGGAGCTTGCCGAAAACTCTGCCAACCCCTCCAACCTACCGCAAGTCCAATCCCGCCGATTTCCCCATCTTGGTCCTCAGCGTCACCTCCGACACGCTGCCGCTCTCGGTCATCGACGATTACGCCGACAATATCCTTGCGCAGCAGCTGAGCCGCATCCTCGGCGTCGGCCAGGTCATGATCCAGGGCGAGCGCAAACCGTCGGTTCGAGTCCAGGTTGATCCCTTGAAGCTTGCGGCGATGGGGCTGAGCCTCGAGGATGTGCGTGGCTCGATTGCCACCGCGACGGTTGATGCGCCGAAGGGGAGCATCGAGACCGATCGCCGTAGTTTCACGATCTACGCCAATGATCAGCTGACCACCGCCAAGCCCTGGAACGACGTCATCATCACCTATCGCAATGGCGCGCCGGTTCGCATCCGCGACATCGGCGCGGCCGTCGATGGCGTCGAAAATGTGCGCAGCATGGCTTGGGCGACCGGTCATGCCGCCATCGTCCTCCCGATCTTCAGACTGCCGGGTTCCAATGTCATCGAAACGGTCGCGCGGATCAAAGCGGCGCTGCCCTTGCTGCAAGCCTCGATGCCCCCGGCGTTGAAGGTTGCGATCGAGGTCGACCGGACGGTCACCATTCACGCCGCTGTCACGGATGTGGAATGGACGCTTCTGATCACGGCCGTTTTGGTGGTGATCGTTATTTTTCTATTCCTTGGCAACGTCCGTGCGACGCTGATCCCGAGTGTCGCCGTGCCGCTGTCGCTCCTTGGCGCCTGCGCGCTCATGTTCGTGTGCGGCTTCAGTCTCGACAATCTTTCCTTGATGGCGCTGACGATCTCGGTCGGCTTCGTCGTCGATGACGCGATCGTCATGCTGGAGAATATCTACCGTCACATCGAAGCTGGAATGAGCCCGAAGGAAGCAGCGTTGAAGGGTGCCGGTGAAATCAGCTTCACGATCATTTCGATCAGCCTGTCCCTGGTCGCGATTTTCATCCCGATTCTGATGATGTCGGGGATCGTTGGCCGCCTGCTGCGCGAATTCTCGTTCACTGTCGCCTTGGCGATCTTCGTCTCGGCGGTCGTCTCGCTGACATTGACGCCCATGATGTGCGCCCGCATTCTCGATCATCAAAGCCTGGCTAATTCTGGCCGCGTGTCGCGGATCTTCGAGGCGGGTTTCGCCATGTTGCTCTCGGGATATACAAAAGGTCTCGACGCGGTGCTGCGGCATCAGCGCGCAACGCTTCTCGTCTTCTTCGGCACGGTCGGCTTTACCGTATTTTTGTATGTCATCATCCCAAAAGGATTTTTCCCGCAGCAGGACACCGGCGTCATTTATGGGACCACTGAGGCGGCACAAGATATCTCCTTTGTCGAAATGACCAAGCGTGAACTCGCGGTCACCGATTTGCTCTCCGGGGATCCAGACATCACGGGCTGGACCTCGTCTATCGGCAGCATTGGCTCCAGCGCATCGAACGTTGGCTTTATCCGAATCGGCCTGAAGCCGTTTGGCGAACGTCATGCTACGGCGGATGAGATCATTACGCGGCTGCGCAAAAAGGCCGCATCGCTTCAGGGCGTGGCGTTTTTCATGCAATCGCCGCAGGAGCTGAACGTCGGCGGACGGACGAGCCGCACCCAGTATCAATATACGCTGCAGCACGCCGACATCGCGGAATTGAATCATTGGGCCCCGCTGATCTTGGCGAAGCTGAAGACTTTGCCCGAATTGCGGGATGTCGCGATCGACCAGCAATCGCTTGGCGCGACGATCGGCATCGTCATCGATCGCGATCAGGCTGCGCGCTTCGGCATTCAGCCACAGCTCATTGACGATACGCTCTATGATGCTTTCGGGCAGCGCCAGGTGACGCAATATTTTACCCAGCTCAACAGTTATCATGTGGTAGAGGAAGTGTTGCCGGAGCTGCAGGGCAAGCTAGATACGCTCGACAAGATCTATGTAACCTCTCCGGCGACAGGGCGGCAGGTTCCACTCTCGACTTTCGTGCACTACGCTTCGGATCAGTCCGGCTTGCTATCGGTCAATCATCAGGGGCAATTCCCCGCGGCGACGCTGTCCTTCAATCTGGCGCCGGGCGTGTCGCTCGGTCAGGCGGTGGACGCGGTTGAAGCGGCGGAAGCAGCAATTGGCGCGCCCGCCGCCCTCATTGGCGGTTTTCAAGGCTCCGCCCAGGCGTTTCAGAAGGCAGTGGCTTCCCAGCCCTATCTCATCCTCGCGGCTCTCACCGCCGCCTATATTATTCTGGGCGTGCTCTACGAGAGCTTCATCCATCCGCTCACAATTCTTTCGACACTTCCGTCCGCGGGCGCCGGGGCTTTCTTGTTCTTGATGCTGTTCCACGAGGATATGACGCTGATCTCGTTGATCGGGATTCTTCTCTTGATCGGTATCGTCAAGAAGAACGGAATCATGATGGTCGATTTCGCCATCAGCGCGCAACGGGAGCGGGGATTGACGCCAGTCGAGGCAATCCGGGAAGCATGTCTGCTTCGCTTCCGGCCGATCATGATGACGACAATGGCCGCGATTCTCGGCGGTCTCCCACTGATGCTCGGCACGGGGGCAGGATCTGAACTGCGCCAGCCGCTTGGAGCATCCATGGTTGGCGGCTTGCTCGTCAGCCAGTTGCTGACCTTGTTCACCACGCCGGTGATCTACCTCGCCTTTGAATCCCTGCGGCGCGGCCGTCCATCGCCTGCGAAGCAGTCTGTCAGCGAGCCTGAGATCAGCGCGGCGGCCGCCGAATAGATCACAACGGGCTTTAGTTAAAAACCCGAGACAGACTCGACGCAAATCGAATCTGTCTCGGGTTCATGCTTGTCATATAAGAGCAGCAGCTGGCCACGCGGCTCAATATTTGGCGACCACCGCCACGGGAGGCGTGGGGGTGAATTTATAGCTGAAGCCCACCTTGACCTGATTCTCCGTCCAGTGATGAGTCTGGGTTATGAAGTATACGATCGGGCTATCATAGAAAAAGCCGAAATTCGAATAACGATATTCGGCACGCACCGACCAATTGTTGTCGATGGCATATTCAAGGCCGCCGCCGGCAGTCCAGCCGCTGCGGGCCGTGGGATAGCTGCCAATATTGCCATTGACATTGTAGCTATTGTGGATCGCGCCGCTGGTCCAGCCACCAGTTGCATAGATGAGGAGGTGATCAAAGGCGTAGCCGACCCGGCCGAGGATCGCACCTTGAAGGAACAGATCGGTGGTCGAATAAAGATAGGACAGCGGCTGGATTGATTGATTCAAACCTGAGCCATCCACTTCGCCTTCGAGACTGAGGACCCACTGGGTTACCTGCCAGTTATAGCCGATGTGGGCACCGCCGACGATGCCTTGCGGGTTCGTCGCGCTCGGGGCAACCGCGTTCGCAGCAGCTATCGGTCCGAGCGGACCAAAATTATACGCATTGCCATTGTCATTCCCCCAGCCATAGCCGATTTGACCTCCCAAATAGACGCCGGTCCATGTAAAGATCGGGACGGGCGGCGGGGTGACTGGAAGATCGGCGGCGGCGGCAGAGCCGGCAAGTGCTAGGGTGCAGGCCGAAGCAAAAAGCGCTCGTGTAAACATGACAATTTCTCCAAGGATTTGATGTGGCCGTTAGAGTTTGGCTTTGAGGGTGAAGCCGACCATGAGCGGATCGCCGACATTGCCGCTGATCACGCCGGCCGCGAGATTCGCCGCGGAAAGGTTGATGAAGTAATGCGTGTTCAGCGCGTTATGGACCCAGGCGGAAAAGTCCCAGCTCCGATCATCGAATCTGACGCCGGCATGCAGATTGAGCAGCCCATAGGCAGGGATGTAGCTGTAGATCGAATCGTCAGGGTTCGACAAAAACCCGGTCTGGTAGGTATAGTCGGCACCGGCATAGCCAACCACCGGCTTTGGGCTGAGACCATCAAACAGACCGAGATGTTGACTGTACTCGCCGCCGAGCGCCATTGCGAATCTTGGCGTGATGGGAAGCGGCTGCCCGGTCAAGTTGCACGAGGTCGTCATATAGCTCAATTCGAAGGGACAAGCGGAGTTCGTAAAGGATTGGAAGAAGGTGTCGTCGTAGGTGAACGATGCAAAGGTGGTGAGGCCATCGACCGGTTGTGCCCGGAGATCGAGTTCAATGCCGCGCGATTCCGCCATTTTGGCGTTGCCGAGGAAGGTGATCGGCACCGGGCCAACGTTGCTTGTCTCGTTGGTGATATAATTGCGGTCAAACATCACGAAGGCCGCGAGATTGACCTGCAGGCGCTGATCGAAGAACGCGCTCTTCAGCCCGACTTCGTAGTTGTCGAGGTTTTCTGGCTTCACGGTGGTTGGCGCTCCAGCGGGCAGATTTGCGACCGGGTTTGGGCCGCCTCCGCGACCGCCCACGGAATAGGTGACATAGCCCATCACATCCGGCGTAAACTTGTAGGAAGCCGACGCCAGCCCGGAGACAAAGCCCTGATGCGTGTCTGCGGTATATTGCGAGTTGGGGCCAATAAAGGCCGTTCTCGCCGCCAAGGCCTGATTTATCTGGCTTTGGGAGAACCCGTAACCAGAGAGAGTTTCGGCCGCCGATTCCCACTCTCGGAAAATCATGGTCTTATCGTAGTAGGAATAGCGTAGGCCCGTTGTGACATCGAAATTCGGCGCCGCATGCCACACGTCCTGAATATAAGGCGCGATTTCATTGGTCGTCGGGTTGTCGTAGGTTTGGCGGGCGAGATAATTATACGTCGCATTGGCCAAGGCACCACCGTTTACGGCCCATAATGACGCGCTGGAGTAAAAAGCGCCCGCCTGAGGGCCATAGCTTGTCAGGCCCCAGTCGTACAGTTGTTCATACAAATAGAAAACGCCAGCGGTCGCCTCGATAGGTTGTCCTTTCGGCGTCGAGATTTTCAAATCCTCTTCGACAGACCTTTCGTTTATGTGGCCGTTCGTGTTTGTGATGAGCAGAGGCCCAATGACTTGGTCATTCCGATTGTTTGGATGGAAGTCCCACCCGCGATAGGCGGAAACCGAACTTATGGTATAGCCGTTCAGATTATAATTCACGATGGCGGCGCCGCCCTCACTCTCCTGAGCCGTTTCTTGGTAACCGTTGACGTCGGTCTGGTAGAGCCCCAGCGCATTCGCGGGAAGCGGCGTGTAGCCTATCCGGGCGATGCGGGTGAAGAAGTTATTCGGAACCGCAGTGCCATTGGCGTAATAACCGACGGCACCATTATAGAGGTTTTGGCAGCAGGCCTGATTGATGTGGGAAAAATCGAAAATGAGGCGAACCGAAAGATCGTTGTTTGGGGTCAGCAAAACCTGCCCGCGGGCGCCCTTGTCATGCCAGTCGTTGTATTTCGTACCGCTTTCGGCCGGATTGACATTGTCGATATAGCCATCCCGGTCCGTGCCGAAGACAGATAGCCGGAAGGCGGCCCAGTCGCTGTCGGCGATCGCGCCGGTGGCGGTGCCTTTCACCTGTACATAATTATAGTTGCCATAGGAAACTTCCGCGGCTTCCTGGGCAACGAAACTTGGCAGCGAAGTGGTTATGTTCACCACACCGCCAGTGCTGTCCTGGCCGCCGGACGTGCCCTGCGGTCCTTTGAGCACTTGCATGCCATTGAGGTCTGGAATATCGAACACAGCTTGACCAGGGCGGGGTTGATAGACCCCATCGATATAGATCGGCACGCCGCCAAAAATGCCGTCCGTCGCGCTGGACGATGATGCGCCGAAGCCGCGTATGTTGAACGTCAGATTGCGAACGTTGCTGTATCTGAATTGCAAGCTGGGTTCGAGTTTTTGAGCCTCCTGCAGATTGGTGATTTGCAACGCTTCAATCTGTTGCTGTGTAATGACCGTCGCGGCTTGAGGCGTATCCTGCAGTACCGTCGCCTGTTTCTGCGAGACAGCCTCCACACTGCCTGCGGTGGCTGCATTATCCGGCGGCGTCTGATCCGAGACCACGACGTCCTCGACATGGCCTTCCACCACGCCTCCTGCCGCAGTTTGCGCTAAAGCGCCCGTGGACACGCTGAGGCTGAGGTAAAGTGGCAGACCGACACGCCGCGCTAGCCGCGGTGACTTTTTTCTTTTCATGGTGGCATTCCGAGGTAGGGCCGCAGCCGCCTTTCGGCGCTTTGCGTAAGGTTTCGGGAGACGTTGATGGCTATAACCAGACCAGATTTATAGGATTTATTGACTGTCCATTATCCCTATGGATCTTGTCAATTTCTAATCATGATTGCCGAGTCGATCTCGAAACATGGTTGCAAAAATGTCACGGCTGACGAGCGCTCAGATAGCGTGGCAAATGTTTTAAGGGTGATTCGTGCGCCTGGCTTTGCGTGGATCAAGACGCGCAATCTCTTGACGCCGCTGTAGCGATATCACTCAGCTGATCTGGATTGTCGGATAGAGCGCGGCTATCACGCGGATCGGCCCGCGCATCGACATTCAACAAAATGGCGGTTTTCGCTACCGCGCAAGCGAGCGTCGCGATAGGCAACATTGCGGTGCGCCGATTGACCCGATCGGAAGCGTGGACCTTGGCCTCCTGGCAATCGGTCTGGGGAGAAACTTACGTGCAGGCCAAATCAATGTAGGACATGACGAGATAGAGGAGCGCTTCGGAGGATCCCAGATTCCGGTACCTGTGCGGCACGTCTCCCTCGAAGACGATGGCGTCGCCTTCTTCGAGACGCTGCGCCGGCTCCTTACCAGCGGTAATTTCAATCTGTCCGCGAACGACGATCAGGCTTTCGAGCGTACCCGACGCATGCGCCTCGGAATTCTCCGCATGGCGCGGCGCAATGGTCAATTCGTAGAATTCGACAAGCCGTTTACAGTCATGCGGAAACAGGGCGCGGGAGGTGAAGCGCCCATCCTTTGAAGAGATGACGTTCTTTTTGGCTTTCCTCAGCACATACATACCGCGGCGCTGACGCGACGAAATCAGGCTGCCAAAAGGAACGCCAAGCGTGTTGGCAATCTTCCATAGAACATCGATCGTCGGGACAATTTCGCCCATCGCGACCGCATCGAGTTTTTTTTTGCCAAGTCCGGAATACGCGGCCAATTTGTCCATGGAT
>Ga0224556_1000443_pt1 | contig 11100 bp, 11 predicted proteins | sample 714S315metaG_FD_183007 | JGI IMG/M metagenome (GOLD analysis project Ga0224556, IMG submission 183007) | Peat soil microbial communities from Stordalen Mire, Sweden - 717 S3 1-5 | ecosystem: Environmental > Terrestrial > Soil > Wetlands > Peat | place: Sweden: Norrbotten County, Stordalen Mire...
CTTGGAGATCACCTTGTTCGGTGAAAAAACCTCAATCGCCTGATTCATCTGGGGTTCATTCAAAACTTGTCATTTCGAGCAGCTCAGCCTTGTCATTTCGAGGGCAGCGAGAAACCTGCTCTTCCCTCGCTGCAGGCAAACAGCAGGTTCTTCGTCGCGTTCGATCCGCGGAATGACAAAATTGCGTAGTCCACCTAGCTGCCTGACAGCGTGATCTCCACGCGACGGTTGGCCGCTTTTCCGGCGGCGGTGTCGTTGGTCGCCACCGGACTCTGCGAACCGTGGCCTACAATCTTGAAGCGGTTGTCGGGAAAATTGCGGGGCGCGTGCTTCTGCAGCCAATCCTTTACCGCGGCGGCGCGGGCATCGGAGAGCGCCTGATTTACTCCCTCGCTGCCGGTGTTATCGGTGTAACCGTCGACCTGAATGAACAAACCGGTGATGGCCAAAGAATCCTTGAGCTCCGACATGGTTCGCACGCCTTCAGGCGTGAACGTTGCCTTGCCGGTGTCGAAATTAATCGAGTATGACCGCTTCGAAACCACCGGGCCGCTCTCATTGGCGGCATATTGCGGGGCCTCGCCCTCGGCGCCGCCACTGCTCATGCGGGCCTGCGCACCCGTGATGTAGGACTTGTCCTCAATATCTTTTACGTCGGGAATCGGCGTGTCTTTGAACAAGGCGGGATATTGCTGGGTCGCGATGTTCGCGAACACGGTGTAGGTCGAGCGGAAATTGTCGTTGGTGCCCGGCTCCAGGCCGAACAGGATCAGGTTGTCAGCAAGATTGTTGACGGTCGAGCCGCCGAGGTCAACTTTCAAGCCCTGCGCGTCGGTCTCAGTCACGCCCTTGTAGTACTTGTACCAATAGGCTTCATCCTGGTCCGCGTAAACCTTGGCGCTGATGGCAGAAGCTTTGTGGAGCACTTGATCGAACGCCTTGATCTGGTCTCCGGCTTCAAACGTCGCTGCCAGCAGGCCCTCGAACTCGGCGCGATTGCGTTCGAAGAAATTCTTGGGGCCGAGAATCACGGCCGGCATCTGCGAACGATATTGTTTTGAGCTGACTACTTTCACCAGGCCGCCCTTGCCTTTGGCGATGGTCACGTCGCCCGGCGTCCAGGTCACGACGGCATTCACGCAGACGTTCCTCTTTTCTCCGGTGAGGTGCCCGTCCTTTACCACTTGGCGGGTGTCGCACTTCCCCGCAACGTAGTCGGCTGCCGCCACGTTGTAGTCGGAAGCGTTGATCCAGTTGACCGCATCCTCGTCATATGTCTTCTCGTCAGGATTGTTCTTGATGCCGTTGTCGCCCTCCCACTTCTGCGCGATGTTCCAGTCACCGTCACGTAGCACGCCCTCGACCAGGAGGCCTTTCGCCTTCTGGGGATTGCTCTTCACGTCGGGCGGCGCCATCAGCGAATCTTCGCCGCGACTGTAACCGGTCGCGCCGATTACTTTGGCTTGGTAGTCGTTGCCGAGCTTCTTCAGTTGCGGATTGATGGCCGCGAGGAACTGTCCTGAACCGTCGCCCATGATGACCACGAAGTTCGCGCCGTTGGAACATTGTGACGAGCCGTTGGCGATCTCGCGGGCACAGGCGATCAGGTCCTCCTGCATTTTTCCGGTGTCATCCTGACGGATGAGCGTCAGGTTGACGCCGTGTTTTTCCATGAGCGAGCCTTGGGTCGTGTTGGCTCCCCCGTTGGCGTAGATCAGATTCATCTGCGCGTTCCATTCCCAGATCTCGCCACGAATTAAAGTTGCGGGAATGCTGGCCGCGGTCGAGGTGGGCAGCGCCACCGGCTCTACGTTCTGCACCAGAGCTTCTTTCACGTCGGGCAACGCGGCCTTCTCCGGCACGAGCGCTTTCATGACGCCGGGAGTGGGAATCCAGCCAAGTTGCGCGGCCTTGCGGAGGCCAAAGACAAAGCCGCCTACGAGCACAATAATCAGGATTATTTTTGGGCCAGTTTTTAAGTGTGCCATGCCTTGCGTTTCCTCCCCGGTGTAGCAATCTCGTTCAAAACTTCCACTGCTGCAGGGTTACAGATTCGTATCAGGGCATGCCTTTAGGCATGCCGTATCAGCAATCAAGTGCTTCGGCTTTAGCCGCTGCGGTGCGAACGCAGCGGCTAAAGCCGCTCACTCGCGCGCTCTGACGGCATCGCTGAAGCGATGCCCTGATACGAACCATCTCGACACGAACCGTCCTGATACGAACCTCACTCTGCAAACTGCGCCTCTTCAAAACTTCCGCTACTTGAACATGTCCCCATAATCGCCGGCGCTCTTCGCCGCGGGCGGAGAATCCGGAGCCTTCCCAGCCGGAACCGGCACCGGTGCGGCAGTTGCACCCGGCAGCAGAAATGCTGTATCGGTTGCGCCCGAAGTGAGCAGCTTCTGCTCGTAGGCGTCGAGTTTCTCGAGCGCGTCGGTTTCGACCGCCCCGTTTTCCAGATCGATCGTGTCCATGAAGTTCTGCGCCAAACGCTGGAAGTCTTCCATCTCGCCGAGCTTGCGTCCGGCTTCCTCGGCAAGATGTTCCATGGTCTGGTCGTAAAGTTCTTTCTCATCGCCGGTTCCCTTGATGACGGCGAGCGCGGTGCGATAGGCGCGGAAGGCAGTGTTGATGGTCTTGTATTCGATCTCCGCCTGCTTGACTTCGTTGTCGGTGTCTTCGATGTAGAAATCGATGTGCACCGCCCACTTGCTGAGCAGGTCGTAAATGTTCTGCAGCTTGTTCAGCAGTTGCTGGTAGCTCAGATTCGACTTCTGCAGCCGTCCCGCCTGATTGGCCTTGGCTTTCATCTGCAGGGCCATGCGGAGTTGTTCGTTCTGGTCGGCCGTACTCGTAGCAATTTTCTTGGCGTGAGCCGCCAGGCGCATGTTCTCGCTCGCCAGGGCCGAGTTCTTATCGATGATGTTTTTCAGATACTGAATCTGGCCGCTGACGTTCGCAATCTGCTGCGACATTACGTCGCGGCGCTTGCGCATCTGCGACAGGTGATCTTTCAGAATGCCGATGGGATCGATGTCAATGATCAGCCCGGTAAGGGCGCGCATGACCAGGCGAAACAGAAGATGGGTGCGGCTGCTGAAAACGACGAACAGGATCGCGCCCAGAATCGCCGCCAGATAAACCATGTGCAGCGTATCGGCGAGCATGGAGACGACGAACGGCACGATCTGCGCCCAGCCGTAAACTGCGGCGGCCGCGGCCAGGGCGATGAAGATCATCCCGGTCTTGCCTTCCGGGCGCGACCAGAACGACTTCAGCTGGTCGCCAAGATTATTCGGAGTGGACGGCGTAATACTCATGGGGCTTTATCCTTAAATCTCAATCTCTTCTTTACGCTTAGAATCTCTTCTTAATCCTCAAAATCTCTTCTTCAATCCCTATCCCTGGAGAAGGCTGACGTACTTGGCCTTCTCCTGATCGATCTCAAGCGCGCGCCGCTGAGCCGCGATCGTAAACTGCGACTCGGCGCGCTGAATTTTGCCCTGCGCTCCCACAAGCTCGGTGGTGACTTCCGCGAGCCGCTGCTGGAGTTGCGCGACTTCTTTCTGCTTTTGCGAAATGGCGTCGGTAATCTCTTGCACCTTTTTCTGGCGCTCGGCAATTTCGTGCTGCTTGGTTGCCTCCGCCGAGGCCGCGAACGATTCCTGCTCGTTCTGCAACGCGACTTTCAGTCCGTCGAACGTAGCGAGAATTTTTTCCTGCGACAGCCCTTCCTGCGCCTTGGCCTGAATCACCGCGGTCTTGAACTTCATGCGCTCGTCGAGCGACGGAATCGCCGAAAGCGGGTCGAGATACTTGTGAATCGTGACGGCGACCTGGGTCGCGGCGAAGTTCGTTTTCGCCAGAATCCGCTGGTAGCAATGCTCGGTCTCTTCGCTCATCGGTTGGCCGCTCATCGTTTGATAAGGGGCTTGAGAAGCGGCGCTGTCGGCAGGCACAGCGACGGGCACGGCGACCGCTGGCGCCATTTCGGTGCGCGGTTGCGCATGCTGCGCTTGCCCTTCTGGCTTGGGATCGTCGTCCTCGATGATGACGTGCTTGATGCCGTCAAAGAACTTGTTGGTCATGTCTCGCCCCCGTGCTTGCACTCCTAACAACCGCACTCCTAACAGATGTTACGTACACTCCCGCCCCAGAGTTCCCTTGGGACCCGGCGGCTAATCTTCTTTGGTCGGTATGTTACTGAAAATGATCGCCTCGGCATAGCTTTGCGTAAGGGTGGGTGCCTGCTCTACTAATGACTACCCGTTCCGCAGGGACCCGCGACGGGTACGAGAGGATGCTATGTCCTGCGACGGGTGATGTCAAACTTCAGGATTAGCCAGAATATTGCACTTCGCGAAGCGAATTTGCAGAATGGCGCGGCGGTTCGCAATGGCGTTCGCAAGAAGGAGGAAAAAATCCCTCGGGCGCTGAAGCCCTCTTACATGAAGAAGCGCTAAACGCAGCGCTGAAAGCGCTGCAGCACCAAAACAATGTAACCACCCGTCCTAATCTAACCGCACCAGGAAGACCGCGCCTTCGGGGGTTGTGGTTTCGGCGGTGAGTTTTTGGGCGCGGTCGTGGTCGTCGTCAAGCACGCGGATGCGGATCCACCAGTCTCCAGCGGGGCTCGCGAAACACAGAACCTTGGCGGTTCGGTAGCGGCGCTCGAGGTGAGTGGCAAGTTTCCTGGCGGCAGGTTCGTGGGGGAATCCGCCAATTTGCACGGCCCATTTTCCGGGGGAATCCGGAGTTGAAGCGGACTGCATCAATTCGACCTTCACTTCGGCGACGCCGGGCTGCCAGACGTCGATTTTTCGTGCGGCGGCGAGCGAGAGATCAAGGACGCGTCCGGGAATGAACGGGCCCCGGTCGGTGATGCGAACCAAGGCAGTGTGTCCAGTCTTGAGGTTGGTGACGCGCACGATGGAGCCGAGCGGATAAGTGCGGTGTGCGGCCGTCATGGCGTGCATGTTGTAGACTTCGCCGTTCGATCCGCGGCGGTTGTGATATGGCGGCCCGTACCAGCTGGCGAGTCCAGTTTCAGAGGCGAGAGGCTTGGTACCGGCGGGGAGGGTCGGCTCGGCGAGGTCGGCGTCTTCGCCCGACTTCTCTTCGCCCGACTTCTCTTCGCCAGGTTTGAGCGGGCGGCTTTCTTTCGCGCCCGGAACGTTTGTCGCTGGCTGGGACGCTCCAGGTTCAGTCGATGAAGCCGGTGGCGGAGGCGGCGGGACGTTGACGTGCGCAGCATTGGGCTGGCCGCAGGCGCTCAGAAAAAGGATCGCGATCAGAACGATCAGGAGCATGGCAATGCTGACAACGTAAACGCGGCGGCGTGGCTTCTCCGGTGGCTTATCAGGTGGCTTATCAGAGAGCGCTGCGCCAGAAAATCGAGCGCTCGCGGCTACTTGGGCGGGTGGTGGTGCTGCTCCATGTAGTCGGCGAACTCCGTAAGTTTCTGCGAGGCCGTCCGCAGCGCTTTGGTGGAGTGCGTGCGCACGGCCGGGACAACCTCGTCGTTGAGGTACTTGATGAATTCGGGAATCTCTTTTTCCAGGCGCTCGGCGGCTTCGTTGATGGTTTGACTCACACGTGCCGACGCGTCTTCCACCTTGCGGTTGAAGTCGTTCATGATGCTCCTCGCGATGATTCGGCGTGAATGGATTCACGCGGTGGTGCGGATGCCAGGCAGGGCTATTATTTCGCGCTCGCGGGCCGGGGTCAATGGCGGCGCGTATGCGCCTTGATCGCTCGACGGAAATTCAGAATACTGGTTGAATGACAACCGAGGCCCGTTGAAGGGCATTTGCCGCAAGCATGAGTGGAGACGAATATGACAATCAAACAAGTCTGGCTGGTCACGGGCGCGGGGCGCGGCCTGGGTGTCGAAATCGTCAAGGCAGCTTTGTCCGCCGGTCACGCGGTGGTTGCGACCGGACGCGACCCCGAGAAGGTCACGGCCGCCGTTGGCTCCCATGACAATCTCCTGGCCGTCCGGCTCGATGTCACGAGCCCCGCTGACGCGAAGGCTGCAGTTGACGCTGCGATCGCGCGATTCGGACGGATCGATGTTCTGGTCAATAACGCCGGAAATTTCTTCGCCGGCTTCTTCGAGGAGCTGACGCCCGGCCAGGTTCGAAGCCAGATCGAAACCCTGTTGTTCGGCCCGATGAACGTAACGCGGGCCGTTCTGCCGGCGATGCGTAAACAGCGCTCGGGTCTGCTGGTGACCATCTCCTCGACGGCCGGCATCACGGGCGGCATGTTCTGCAGCGCCTACGCGGCTGCGAAGTTCGGTATCGAGGGATGGATGGAATCGCTCGCGCCCGAGGTTGCCCCGTTCGGCATCCGCACTATGCTGGTCGAGCCGGGCTTCTTCCGCACCGATCTGCTCAGCCCAGGATCGACCACCTATGCCACGTCGTCGATTGACGACTATGCCGAACGCACGAAACAGACCGTGGCCGCCTGGTCGGCCATGGACGGCAAACAGGGCGGCGACCCGGCGAAGCTCGCCGCGGCGCTCGTGACGCTCACCGAAAGCGATGCGCCCCCGGTGCGCTTCGCGGCCGGGGCGGACGCGGTAGAGGTCTTTAAGGCCAAGGCCGACGCTCTGCGTGCCCAAGCCGACGCCCATCGCGACCTTTCTTGCTCGCTCGCCATCGGTGATTGAGGCGGCCCACGATTTCTCCTTGTAACAAGGATTGAATCCTTGTTAAAGTAAGGATTATGTCAAAGGTGACATCCAAGCTCCAGTTGACCGTGCCCAAGGCAATCGCCGACCAGTACGGCATCAAGCCAGGAGACGAGTTGGAATGGATTCCCGCGGGAGAGAGCATTCGGGTCGAGCTGGTCCGGCGCAAAGCGCGAGCGGGGCACCAGTTGACCACAGCAGAGCGCCTGGCACTGTTCGATGCGAACACGAAATGGCTGGACGAACTGCAAGCTGACCAGTTGAAAGAAGCGAAGGCCAAAGGCACGCGCACCACCCGGGAGAATCGCGGCTGGACGCGCGAGGAACTGTATGACGATGATCGGGGGCTCCCGCGTGGCTTCCCTCGTGGACACTAACATTCTGGTGTACCGCTGCGACCCGCGAGATCCGGCCAAGCGCGATGCGGCGCGCGCGGTCTTGCGCCGGGGCGAGCTGGCGGGGGATTTGCGCATTGCCCACCAATCGCTGGTCGAGTTTGTGAATACCGCGATCCGGTCGCGTGGCGGGCAGCCGCCCTTAATGACGCGCGAGGATGCCACGCGCCAAGCTGAACTGTTCATCAGTGAATTCCCCGTGATCTATCCGAACGAGCGCGTTTTCCGCACTGCGCTGTGGGGCATGGCTGCTTATCGGCTCCCCTGGTATGACGCCCATCTCTGGGCCTACGCCGAACACTACGGACTGCCCGAACTCCTCTCCGAAGACTTTGAACATGGACGCCGGTACGGTACAGTGCGGGTGCGGAATCCCTTCGTGGAGCTGGGATTGGCGTAGGGTCATATGCTGTCAGCTTGCGTCGCCGCGGAATCCACCTTCATGTCATCGCGCAAACTCCAAACGATCTCTGACGCGATCTCCGATTCGATGAAGGCTAGCTTTCGCGAGCGGCTGCTGGCCTGGTATGACGCGCACGCCCGCGATTTGCCGTGGCGCGAGAGCTCCGACCCCTATCCAGTGTGGCTGTCGGAAATCATGCTGCAGCAGACCCGGGTAGCGGCGGTGATTGCGCATTATCACGAGTTTCTGCGGCGGTTTCCGACCGTCGAGAAGCTGGCGCGCGCCCGGGAGGCGAGCGTTCTGGCAGCCTGGAGCGGTCTGGGATACTACCGCCGGGCACGCATGCTGCATGCGGCCGCGAAGGTTATGGTGCTGGAGCGCGACGGGGAGTTTCCGACGTCCACCGGAGAACTAAGGGAACTGCCCGGCGTGGGACGTTATACCGCTGCCGCCATTGCCAGCATCGCTTTTGGCGAACCGGTCGCGGTGGTGGATGGCAACGTCGAGCGAGTACTGCAGCGGGTGGCGGGAACACGGCTGGCTGGGGAACAGTTTTGGCTGGCGGCTGAGGAATTCCTGGATCGCGAGCGTCCGGGGGATTTCAATCAGGCGATGATGGAACTGGGGGCGGTGGTGTGTACGCCGCGAGCGCCGGCTTGCCTGACGTGTCCGGTCGTTGAGTTGTGCGCGACGCAGGGGGAGTTGGCGGGCGTCGCGAAATCTGCGCGGAAGAAGAAACAGGAGATTCATTACGCGCTGGACTTTCGAGGCAACGATTATCGTAGGGGCGCGGTGTTTCTCGTGCAGCGGCCGCGGGACGCGAGGCTGATGGCGGGGATGTGGGAGTTGCCGGAGATTTCCTCAGGGGCTAAATTCCCATCTAATGGGGCAGGTAAAGTCGCAGTGCTGAAAGCGCTGCGCCACCCAAAAGCGACGCGTGGCGATATTGATGAAGCCTGCTACACCCTCAAGCATTCGATCACGGTGACGGACTACTCGGTGCGGGTGTGGCGCACATCCGCACCAAAGAGCGTTCGCGGGGAGTGGGTGGCCGTGGAGCGGTTGGCGCGGGTCGCGCTGACCGGACTGGCACGAAAGATTTTGCGGAAGGCGGAAATCATTGCTGGCGATGACCGCCAGGTCTAAACTTTGCGGATGAAGCGATTCCTGTTGGTCGCGGTCGGCGCGGTATGCGCTCTGTCCGGTCAGCCGTTCGCGTTGGCGCAGAATGTCGCCCCGCAAGCGCCGACGTCGGACCCCATTCCGCTGGCCGTGCTGTCTAAGCTAGTGCCACCGGTCTATCCGCCGCTGGCTCGCATGGCCCGGATTACGGGAGATGTGAAGGTGCACGTATTAATCCGCAAAGATGGGAGCGTTGAGTCGGCCGAGGTGATCAGCGGGCATCCGATCCTCAAACAGGCTGCTCTTGAGAGCGCCCAGAAGTCGGAGTTTGAATGCCGGGACTGTAACGACCTTGGGATTTCATCCTCCCTGACTTATACGTTCCGGCTGTGGGACCACGGCGGCTGTGGTGATGTTGTTGGCGTGCAGCCGGCGCGCTCTCCTAAATGCCTCTACCTTTGGAAGTGTGGCGTCCGGCCGTTCCGTGCGTGGCCGGCTCCCGAGGAGCGCCCGAACGAAGTTACGTTGTCGCCGGGTCATGTAACGGTTATTGTTTCCCCTGCGTGCGTCCAAACCCAAAGTGCTCGTTGAAGGAAGCCTCAGCCTCGGTTAGATCATCCCGTCTCGGAGACATCCTGCGTCATCTAAAATGGATAGATCGAACGCGGGCGATTTGCTGACCGGTGGAATGTTTTTGGAGGGACGAACAATGGCGGCACTGACTGTTGGCGCAAAAGCGCCGGAATTCGAGTTGAAGACTTTGGATGGGAACCAGTTCTCGCTAGGCGGCGAACTGGCAGGCGGGCCGGTGGTGCTGGCGTTTTTCAAAGTGTCGTGTCCGACCTGCCAGTATGCGTTCCCGTTTTTCGAACGGTTGCACAAGGCGTACCGGGACAAGGGCGTCACATTGGTTGGGGTTTCGCAGAACAATGCCAAAGAGACTGCGGCGTTCAACAAGGAATTTGGCGTCACGTTCCCTGTGTTGCTCGATGACACGAACGCTTATCCCGTGTCGAATGCCTACGGGCTGACTAACGTCCCCACGATTTTCTGGATCGCGCAGGATGGCGAGATTGAAGTTTCGAGCGTGGGGTGGGTGAAGGCAGATTTTGAAGAGATCAGCCGCAAAATGGCGGAGGTTGGGAAACTGGCTCCGGCGACCGTGTTCAAGCCCGGAGAAGATGTGCGGGACTTCCGCGCTGGTTGAGGGTCGAAGAATTAGCCGCCGGTCGGCGGAGAGAAAAGCACCGAGCTTGCGCTCGGAGAACGGGCGAAGTCGCCCGTCCCCACATAAGCCCGCCCCACAAGCCCGTCCCCAGATAGGACTCTTCCCCACAACAACGGCACACCGGGTTCCGGGAGTGGGTGCACTCTCGTGCAACGGATGCGCCACTTCTCATGCAACTGGAACCGGACTGTCCTTTACAATTCCCTCAGATTCTCACAAAAACAAGCCTTCCGGCGGGCGCGCCGCTTTGTTGGGGGAGAAACCTAATCTATGCGAGGAATGCTGAAAATCACTTCGGCGTGTCTGCTGGTGTGCGCCGGCCTGCCGCTATGGGCGGAAGGCGGAGCGGGAGCGGCCGGCGCGAAAGGCGCTAAGAGCGCGCCTTCGGTGAAGCTTCCGGGGCCGGCATTTGTGGCGCTGGAAACCATCACGCCGGAGCATATTCGCTGGCATGTGCGCTATCTGTCGCACGATCTGCTGGAAGGCCGCGGCACGGGGCAGCGCGGCGGCGATATCGCCGCGGAATATATTGCCACGCAGTTTGCCGAATACGGGCTGAAGCCAGCCGGCGACCACGGGACGTTTATGCAGAAGGTTCCGCTGGTTGGAATCACCACTCTGCCCGAAACCACGTTTTCGCTGGTGCCAAAGCAAGGCGAGGCGATGAATCTGAAGCCACTCGACGAGTATGTCGCCTTCGACCAGACCCAGCAGCCGCAGTCGGACGTGGATGCCGATGTTGTGTTTGTAGGCTATGGAATCGAAGCGCCGGAATACGGCTGGGACGACTATAAAGGCCTCGACGTGCGCGGCAAAGTTCTACTCATGCTGGTGAACGAGCCGCCGTCGAATGATCCGAAATTCTTCAAAGGCAAGGCGCTCACCTACTACGGACGCTGGACTTACAAGTATGAAGAGGCGGCACGCAAGGGCGCGGTGGGCGTGATTCTGGTTCACCAGGCGCAGATGGCGAGTTATCCGTGGGAAGTAGTGCGGAATTCGAATTCGGGGGAGAAGTCTTATCTGAAGCTGGAAGGGCCGGCGCTGAAAGTAGCGTCGTGGGTGCATCTGGATGCGGCAACCAGGCTGGCTTCAGCCTCGGGAATGAATCTGGAAAAGATGATGAAGGATGCGCAAACCCGCGAGTTTCACCCCGTGAGTCTCGGGGCGCGGCTCAAGGCCCACATGGTGAGCAAGGTCCGGAATTTCGAATCGAATAACGTGCTGGCCATTCTGCCGGGTGCTGACCGCAAGC